>LZCG01000162.1_pt1 | contig 12669 bp, 18 predicted proteins | sample 768541 | NCBI WGS metagenome assembly LZCG01 (sample SAMN05200874, study PRJNA324366) | oil field metagenome | isolation source: sample BH-FW-1 from oil reservoir | place: India: Bombay High | collected 2015-07-11
ACCACCCCGGCGAGTCCAGTATTTCTCCCGCCCGCACTTCCAGATCCACCCCGCAGAGCGCCTCAACCCCGGCGTCCCCCTGCGCCCAGAGCCCTTCCACGGCCAAGCGAACGTCCCCCTGTTTCGTCGGAGGACGATCGACGTGGAACAGGACCTCCCTACCGACCATCAGCTGGGCCAGCCCTTCCTTGGTCGCCTCGGCGGTGGGAACCGTGTCCACCACCCGCCCGTTCCGCAGGACAGTGACCCGATCGCTTAACCCAATGACCTCATGCAGCTTGTGGCTGATGAAGATGATCCCGTGTCCGTTCTTCACCATCTGCCGCAAGATTTGGAACAGTTCCCGCACTTCCTGGGGAGTGAGGACGGCTGTCGGCTCATCAAGGATGAGGAGGGATGCTCCGCGGTAAAGGACCTTCAGGATCTCGACCCGCTGCTGTTCTCCCACGGAAAGCTGACGGACCTCGGCAACGGGATCGACCTGCAATCCGTACAGCTTTGCCAATTCCTCTATTCGCTTAGAGACGCGGTCTAAGTCAAGGACGAAACGACGGGAAGAGGGAAGGCCCAACGCGACGTTCTCCGCCACAGTGAACGTGGGAACGAGCATAAAGTGCTGGTGCACCATCCCGATCCCACGGCGGATCGCATCGAGCGGCGAGTGGAACCGCACCGGTTCGCCGTTTACCAGGATCTCACCGGCATCGGGGCGATACAGGCCGTAGAGCATCTTCATCAACGTGCTCTTCCCCGCCCCATTCTCCCCGAGAAGGGCGTGGATCTCACCGGCGTGGACGTCAAAGTCGACGCGGTCATTCGCCAGCACGCCGGGGAACCGCTTGACGATCCCACGTGCCTCAAGCGTCTCGACTTTCTGTCCTGTAGCTACAACCACGCTTCTTCTCCTCAAGTGGTCGGCCGGGGCAGGATTCGCCCCGGCCGTTTTGTTTTAGTCTCCGAGATTAATCTTGATCTTCCCGTTTATGATGTCATCGACCGTCTGTCCAACGAGCCCCTCCGGATTGACCGCGATCTTCAACCCACCGTTTGCCAAGGTAAAGGGAAAGACCTTCCCGCCCAACGTCCCGTTCTGGATGGACTCGATCATCGGCTTCAGGGCAACGGTCCAATCGACTACTACGCTGCTCACTACGATCTTGGGAGCGAGCGAGCTCTGATCTACGTCGTAGCCGAACCACAGGACCCCGTGCTTCTTGGCGACCCCAATCGCCCCCACCACCATCTGGGAGGTCCCGGTGAGGACATCGGCGCCAGCGTTGATCATCGTGCGCGCCGTTTCAGCGGCGAGCGCGACGTCACTATACGATCCGGTCCAGGTTATGCTTACTTTGGCATTCGGGTTGGTGGCCAACACTCCGGCCTTGAACCTTCTGTGTACCGCTTGGCGTCTCCGGTCTCAATCGGGCCGATCACTCCGATGATCCCGCTCTGCGAGAGTTTAGCCGCAAGGACTCCCTGTACATACCCGCCCTGCTCGGAGTAGGGCTGGTAAGAGAACACATTAGTGATTCCAAGGTCGGAGAAGGTGTTCGCCGTCGATCCCCACGCGAAGCTCACATTGGGAAAATCGGGCGCGATATCTACGAGCGAGCTCCCGTACTGCGATCCGTGAGCGATGATCAGGTTGTATCCCTGGCTTGCGTAGTCCCGGATCGCCGCCGCTGCATCCGCAATTACGAACATGTTCTCCGAATAATCGAACTGGAAGTTGTCCTTTCCCATCTCGTTCTGGATCGCAACCAAGGCCTCATACATGCTCTGGCTCCACGCCGAATCGTTGATCGTGCTCGGCATGACAAAGGCAACGCGGAACGGCTTCGCCGCGGCCAAGATCCCGAACGACGAAACGAGAATCCCAATCAGTAGCAAACTAACCGCCAGCTTCCTTCCTTTCATCTTGTCCCTCCTTATTTATCGACTTTCAACTGCTTCCTGTCCGTTGCCGACTGAGTTTTTTTGTGGATGACACCACCTCCCTTCCGTCTAGCTTTCCCCACGTTCGAATGGCTTGTTCAGGGCCGCGGGGGTATGAACGCGCCGTTTGGCCATCGCCGCAAGTACCAAGATCGTCACCACGTAGGGCATCATGAGCGCGAAATCGGACGGGACGTTGACCCCCTGCACCTGCAACCACATCTGTATAGCGTTCACCGTGCTGAACAGAAGCGCTCCCAGAAGGACCCCAGAGGTCCGCCAGCCCCCGAAGTACACGAGGCCACCGCGATGAAACCCATTCCGTTGGTCAGATTCTGCTGAAAGGTGTTGAGGAGGGCGATGGAGAGCGACGCCCCAGCAACTCCGGAGAGTGTCCCCCCCAAGATGACTGTTATATAGCGAATGCGTTCGATATTGACCCCGAGGGAATCGGCCGCCTCCGGCTTCTGCCCGGCGGCGCGCACTTTAAGCCCGAACGGGGTCTTGTTTAACACGAACCACGCCACGGGAACGAGCGCAAACGCAATGTAGACCAGGATGTTGTGTCGAAAGAATACGTTCCCGATGATCGGAATCGCGGAGAGCCCGGGAATCACAAGGTCGGGAAACCCGCTTATCGTCTGGACATGTCCCACAGTCATCTGGAAAAGGAAGGTGCTTAATCCAAGACCGAACATGTAAAGCCCTATCCCGCTGATCCCCTGCTCGGCCTTCAGTGTGACGCTGATAAACGCCATCAGAAGCCCCAATAACGCCCCGATCCCCGCTGCACTGATGAGCCCTAGGGAGAGGCTTCCCGTCTTAAGGACGATGAAGAAGGCGGATATACGCCCCCATCAGCATGATCCCGTCCACCCCCAGGTTGAACACCCCGCTCAGCTGCCCGATCGTCTCACCGATCGCCGCGTAGAGATAGGGGGTGGCAAGTCGCACGGCGGAACTGGCGATACCGGCGATGACTGATCCAATCATTCCTCCGCCTCCTCGACCGCGGCTTTCCTCTCCCTGGCCGTTTGATCCACCCGCTTGGTTTGATAGCGGCGCAGGATCTCACTTCCCACCACGAACAGAACGATCAGTCCGTTGAGTGCCCCCATCAGCGCCGAGGGAACCTGGACAACGCGTTGCATCTTGTTCGCCCCGGTTAAGAGCGCCCCCAAGAGGAAAGAGGCAGGGATCGTCCCGATCGGATGCAGCTGCCCGAACAAGGCGGCGACGATCCCGTTGAACCCTGCACTTCCCGTGAACCCGGACGCCGTCCCGTCGGTGAACATGCGGTGGTGCAACCCAAGGACCTCCACCGCTCCGCCCAGGCCAGCGAGCGCCCCAGCCAACAAAAGAGAGAGAACCATGTACCGCTTCACGTTGGTCCCCGCTCCCACGGCCGCGCGCAGGTTCTTGCCCACGATACGAATGCGGAAGCCGATCGTTGTCCGCCACAGAAAGATGTAGACCAGGATGGCAAACAGAACTGCTATCACAGCCCCAAGATGAAGCCGGGTAGGGATCAGCCGTGGGAGATCAGCGACGCGTGGAAGACGTGCCGTCTGAGGGATGAACGAGCCGAGCTTTATCTGCAAGGATCCATCATCGGCCCGCGCAGTAGGTAGTTCATCCCGAAAACGGCAATGTAATTGAGCATGATCGTGCTTAAGATTTCATTCACGTTGAAGTAGGCCTTCAAGAACCCTGCTATCCCTCCCCACACCGCTCCGGCAACGGTTCCACTAAGGAGAGAAACGAGTATGAGAAGCCAGCCGGGCCAATGGGGGAAGGAGAGGGCAACCGCGGTGGCAGAGATAGCACCCACAACGAACTGCCCTTCTCCACCGATATTGAGTACTCCACCGCGGTACGAGATACAGATCCCGAGTCCGACAAACAGAAGCGGAGTTGCTTTAACGATTGTGTCCGCGAGAGCTTCGTGCTTCCGAACGCCCCAACGAAGAGAGCCTTATAAGCTGCCCACGGGTTCGATCCCAAGAGAGCGAGCATCACCCCGCCGATCAAAAGGGCGAGGAGAACGGCGGCAACCGGAGTGAGGTTCGCCAAAAGTTTCCATCTTCTCTGGCTTCCCAACTATTCCTCCTTGATCACCGGGCAGAGACAGCTCTTGCATCCTCTTCCAATGCCCGCGCATCTTGCGCGCGGCAAGGGCACTGTCCCCGGCAACAATCGCTTCTAAAATGTCATCGTGCAGGCTTGCTACTTCCTCCAGCCCTAGCTGGTTCTTGAAGTAATAATCGCGCGTAAACTCACGATAAAGTTTCTGATCCATCGTGTTGATCAACGGGATGAGGGCGTTTGACACCAAACTGTTCCCTGCAGCCTTGACAACCGTAAGATGAAACTCTTTATCCGCGTCGAAATACGGATCGAAATCTCCCTTCTTCGCTAGCTCCCGCAGCTTCTTATAGGTTGTATCGAGGCGATCTATATCCTCTTTCGTACGTTTCCGGGCAGCTAGACTGGCGACCGGCGGTTCAAAGAGTCCACGCGCCTCCATGATCTCGATGCAACTCGCCTCGTTCTCTAACACGAGCAGAGCCTCATTGCCGATGGAATCTATAAGGGAAGTCCCGTTACGGACGTAGTTTCCGCTTCCAGGTTTCGATTCAATGAGCCCGACGGCGGTAAGGGCGGAAAGAGCCTCGCGGATCGAGGGGCGGCTGACCCCCATCTGCTCGGCTAGCTCAAACTCAGAGGGAAGTCTGCTCCCCACAGGGAAGCTTCCTTCTTTGATCGCCGCGACAATCTGCTCGGCAGCGATCGCGGAGACCTTTCTTGGACGCACCTTCTCGAAGGACATCGAGTCACTCCTTTCCTGGGCGGTCTGTCATTTGGCCAAGCTGTATGATAGCATTACCGGATTCACGTGTCAAGCCGATCGTCCGGGGACAAATCCCACATGACCCCTCAGCCCAGGAATAAACTTGTGATCTTGTGCTGCTTGACGTCGACCAGTCCGTAATCGGTGATTCCCAACTCCGGGACCGTCGGCAGTGAAACGAATGATAAGGCCATGAACGGTGTCTCCAGCGGGCAGCCGATAGAGCGGGCAGCATCTCTCACTGCAGCCAGCTTCTGATCAACGATCTCTGTCTTCTCTTCGCTCATCAGTCCGCACAAGGGAAGGGGTAACAGGGCCTGTACCTTCCGGCTGGCAACAACCACGAACCCACCCTGCGATGCAACGAGCGCTTCCGCGGCCATGCGCATCTCCCGTGGATCGACCCCAACAACAAGGATGTTATGGTGATCGTGGGCGACGCTCCCTGCAATCGCCCCTTGCTTCAGGCCGAAACCGCAGATGAACCCGCGGCCGATCCGCCCGTTCTTCCCGTAACGTTCCACACAGCAGATCGGGAGAACGTCTTGCTCGACGTCCGGTCGGATGGCACCGTTCTCCACCGTCAATGCCGCCTCTCCGGCTCTGTTTACGATCTGCCCTGGAATAAGTTCGATCACACGCACATGGGCCGTCACGTCATCAGCAGCGATCGTGAAATCCTTATCGGTCAGCTTGTGATGCAGCTTGACCGTGCGGCGCAGTTCATCCGGATAGGCGATTTCCGGGATATCTGCTACGAGTTTCCCCGCACTGGCTGCGAGCCGACCGCCGACAAAGACGTGCTCAGGCTTGATCTTGTTCATGGACTCGGAGAGGATGAAGTCCGCGTACCTTCCAGGGGTTATCGAACCGATCAGGTGTTCGATATGGAAATGCTGTGCGGTGTTCAGCGTCGCCATCTGGATCGCGCGTATCGGATCGAGACCGAGCTCAATCGCCCGGTTGACGTTGTAGTCAATGTGCCCCTCGTGGCGAATATCGGAGGTGTGCTTGTCGTCCGTGCAGAACATGAGGTTTCTTGTGTCGGTCCCGTATTCGAGAACGCCACCGATCAGTGCCTCCAAGTTTCTCTCGCTCGATCCCTCGCGAACCATGACCTCGATCCCGAGCGCTACGCGCTCCTGCAGCTCGTCGAAGGTGACGCACTCGTGATCGTCAGAGAGCCCGGCGGTGGCATAGGCGGCAAGCGATGAACCGGTCAGTCCGATAGCGTGACCGTTAGCGACCTTTCCCCGGCGTTGTACGGCAATGACCTTCAACAGGTGCTCATCGCTCAGTGTATCGATCTTCGATGGGTCGAGCTCCCCCAGGCTCACAGCTGCCGGAAGATCGAGGAGATGTTCTGTCTCCTCGACACCGAGGATGCCGCCGGTCGTCTCCAGTCCGGGTGCCGTGGGGACCCGCGATGAGACCTCGATGAAGACCCGGTAGGGAAGGGATTCCATCCCGTCCATGAACGCCAACAGTCCCGCCAAACCGGCGACGTTGGCGATCTCCATCGGATCGATCAACAGGGTCGTTGTCCCCTGGGGGACAATTACCTCGGAGAGCGCTGCAGGGGTGAGGAGGGTCGATTCGATGTGGCAGTGGGCATCGATCAGACCAGGGATCGCATAGAGGTTCTTCCCTTCAAAGACCAAGGCCGGCCTCTTACTGGGGAAGCTTGAAGAGATACTGACCACCCGCCCCGCCTTGATCCCGATGTTCGTCGAAACGACCCGCCCGCTATGCACGTTAACCAGCCGGACGTCTTGAATGAGGAGGTCGAGGGGTTCCCGCCCGTATGCCGCGTTGATTTGGGATTTCAGCTCGTTCAGTCTCTCCCCCTCACCCTGCAGCACGTTGAACCTCCTCAACTCAACTAAAGGTGGGTGTCAAATTCCCATTCGCTTACGTCTCAGCGGGGATGTCCCTCTCCAGAATCATCGTCTTCAGCTACGGGCTATCCACTTTTCGAGCTGGAAATCCTCAGAGAAGGGGTTTACAAACTTGATCCCTTCTATCACAGCACCCGAACTGAAGTCCTCGCTGAAAACGACTGGAATCTGATTCAACCGGGCGGCTGCCCAAACCTGAGCATCCCAGAAGCTGAACTGATGATCCCGCACGCCACGAGCGGCTTCTAGGACGATCATCCCGGTCAGTGTAAGAACCGTCCACGAGCGAAGGTAGTTTTTCACTCGATCGTAAGCTTCGTCGATGCTAAGTGGGGCCTCCATCTTGCGCGTCACAGCAACAAAGAACTCAGCAAGGATCTGAGTGTCGATCACGCCGGCCCCACTTATGGCCAGGCGACTCAGTACCTGCGATGCTTGCCTCTGCTTCTCCGGTTCTGACCTATCGTAAGCATAGACCAGCACATTGGTATCCACAAATACCCTATCGCTCATGTAGCTCTTCACGCTTCCAGGTCCGCCCTCCAGGAACAGGCCCCTCCTTCATCAACCGATCGATAAACGCCTGCTCTTCCTCCCAGACATGAATGTCGCGGCGGGGGGAAAACGACCCTGTCTGGCGATCGATCGCCTGCCGAATCAGCTGTGCCTCCGTCACTCCTGTCTCCCTCACCAATTGTTTGAGCAATCTCTCCTGTCTGGGCTCGATGTAGATCTGCTTGCGCACCATCTTTGCCATTAAGGGTACCTCCACAAGCGATTTCATATATACATCGCACTATACATTACAAGAGACTACTCGTCAACTTTAACAGGGAGGTTGCAGTTCGTCGTAGTGCTTTATTTGCTTATAAGGGACCTGATAATATTTAAGCCGGCGAGAGGAGTTGAACCTCCGACCCACGGTTTACGAAACCGTTGCTCTACCACTGAGCTACGCCGGCAGTATAATCGGGATTATAGCGGTCCCAGAATATTTGATCAACCGGAGGAGAGATGGACGGATTGGCGATTGCGGCTTCGATCACCGAGGCGAAGGGGGCGATCCTTGGCGGCGTCATCCGCACGATCTATCAGCCGGAGTTCGGAACGTTCGTCCTTCACCTGTTCGCTGGCGGCGATCGTAGATTCCTCCTCTCTCCGGGGCGGGCGGCTCTCCACCTGACGAACCTCGATCTCGCTATCCACAGAGACCGTCGCCGTTCACGATGCTATTACGCAAACACCTGCGCGGGGGGAGGATCGTTGGTATCGAGCAATCGGGGTGGGACCGGGTCGTCAACCTGACGGTGGAGCGCCGACAGGGGGAGAACCTGGAAGCGTTTCACGTGATCGTGGAGCTCCTCGGGGTACGAGGAAACCTGATCCTCCTGCGGGACGATCGAGTTCTCGCAGCGCTCCGGCCAGGGACGCGCGTGGTCTCCGGAGCGGTCTATCAGCCACTCCCCTCACAGGAGAAGATCGATCCCTCGAAGATTACCCTTGCGCTCCTCGAAGAGATCCTTGAACGGGAGGAACCGGTTCGTGCCTGGTGCATCACGTCGACGGGATCGGGAGGAAGACGGCGGAGGCGATCATCACGCGAGCGCAGGCTCGGGCCGATGGATCGTTCGCCGAAGGGATCCGGGAGAGTCTGTCGTTCCTCCTCGTGCGGGTGAAGGAACCGCAGGCGGAGGTCGATCGCGCAACGAACTCGGCTTCGTTCTTTCCGCTCGTCCCTCCTGGCGAACGATACCCCAGCTTCTCCGCCGCGCTCGACGCGGAGTGGGGAGAAAGACACGAAGCGGTACAGAACGATGGGGCACAGAAGCCGCTACGAGAAGGGATCTTGCGCGCAATCGCCAAGCGGGAACGAACCGTGAAGAAGCTCAAGGAGTGGCTCGCAAAGGCGGATGCTGCTGAGACACTTCAGCAGCATGCCGATTTGATCATGATCCACCAGAGCACGCTCACCCGCCGAATGCGCGAGGCGACCCTCCTCGATCCGGCGCGAGGGGAGAGAGTGGCGATTCCCCTCAACCCGCGTTTGAACCCGATCGAGAACGCGCAGGCACTGTACGAGCGCGCAAAGCGGCTCCGTCGAGGACGCCCGATCGTCACCCAGCGCCTGCGTCGGCTGGAGGGGGAGATTGCGCGGCTACGCGAAGGGGTTGCGACCCTGGAGAGCGGTGCGGGGCTGAGCGATGACCTCCTCGCCCTTATTCCCACACCGCGAACACGCAAAACCCCTCCACCCCCGACGGCTCCCCGCGTCTTTGCTATCCTCGGTTACACCGTGCAGGTGGGGAAGGACGCCGCGCAGAACGACGCTCTCTTGCGGAGTGCAAGCCCGGAGGACCTATGGTTGCACGCGAAGGGGGTCCCTGGGTCGCACGTCTTCGTCCGCCATCACGGACGAAGAACGGGGTACCCGCCAGAGGTGGTCCGCAAGGCGGCCCTCCTCGCCGCTCGCTTCTCCAAGGCGCGGGAGGAACGGTGGGTCGAGGTGAGTTATACTACAGTGAAGCATGTGCGCAAGCCGAAGGGCTCCTCACCGGGGCTGGTCATCCTCAGTAAGGAGGAGACACTCACCGTGGATCTGCGCACCGAGGAGGAGGGAGAATGAACATCACACAAATCCTGGATATTGTCCTATCGCTTGTCGCTATCTTCACAGCGATCATCCTTCACGAGGTGGCGCACGGTTACGTGGCCTTCCGACTCGGTGATCCGACGGCGAAGGCCCGCGGGCGGCTTAGCCTGAACCCATTGGCGCACATCGATCCGATCGGGACGATCCTTGTCCCGATCTTTCTCCTGATTGTCCACTCCCCGTTCCTGTTCGGGTGGGCGAAGCCGGTCCCGATCAATCCGAACTACTTTCGTAACCCGTTTAAAGGGATGCTCTATGTGGCGGTTGCCGGCCCGGCGATGAACATCGCTTTAGCCCTTGCAGCGACCGTGGTCGGACGTGTTGCCCTCATCGCGATCCCTGATACCCTCCTCTTCTTCAACCATACCTTCGCCGCGAACCTAGTCCAAGCCCTCGTTTATCTGTTGGGGATCTTCGTGATCTACAACATCATCCTCGCCGTATTCAACATGATCCCGATCCCTCCGCTCGATGGATCGCGCGTCCTTACCTACTTTCTCCCTCCAGGAGGGAGGCGGGTGATGCTCACGCTGGAGCGCTACGGGTTCCTGATCCTGATCGCGATCATCTACCTCGGTGGGTTCCAAGCCCTGTTCAACCTGATGAGCGGAATCTGGCAGGGACTCCTGGGGAGCCGCTGGCTCCTCGCCCTCAGTGCTTTCTAGCCGCCCGCTTGCCGAAAGAGCGATCAGTTCGTATAATCACGCCACTATAAGGTCCATATGGAGTGGGTTTTCGTGACAAAGAATGATGCTAATTACGAGATAAAAGAACGATCCGCCACCGAGGTGACCGTGCAGGTTACGGTCGGTGCACCGGCTGTCAAGGACGAGATCGACGCGATCTATCGCCGCTACGGGCGTGAGGTGCAGATCCCCGGTTTTCGGAAAGGGCATGTGCCCCGTAGTTTCCTCGACTCGCGCTTCGGGCGCGAGCTCTTCCTCGAAGAAGCACAGAAAGAGTTAGAGGAAGACCATCTGCAAAAGGCTATTTCCGCACTCGAACTCCGGCCGGTGACTACACCAGAACTGGAAGTGGTCTCCTTCGATGACGGCGGAGAGTTCGTCTTTACAACGCGTTTTTCGGTCTTACCCACGATCGAGCTCCCCGAGTATCGCGGGATCGAGCTTGCCGTCGAGCCGGAAAAAACCGGTCAGAGAGGAAGACGTGCAGGGGGCACTGGATGAGATTCGCCATCGGTTCGCCGCACTCTCTCCTAAGGAGGAGGAGTCCGTCAGTGAAGGGGACGTCGTCCATGTGAAGGAAGGGGAGGAGGAGTGGCATCTTCGTGCAGAAGCGGCAAACCCGGTCGCTGCAAAGCTCATCGGTGCCAAAGTCGGTGAAACGGTCGAGATCGATCTCGATCTCCCGACGGGAAGAGCAAGCGAACCGTTCTTACCATCCTCGGCTTAAAGGAGATCGTCCTCCCGGAGCTCGATGATGATCTCGCCAAAGACGCTGGCTTTGATAGCCTCGCCGCCCTGAGGGACAATATCAAGGAGAGGCTATCAAAGCTCAGTGCGCAGAGGCGCGAGCGCACGATCAAGGTCAAGCTTCTCGATCACCTCGTCGATCAGACGGAGATCCCCCCTCCCCGAAGCTTGGTGGAAGAGAGGGTGAACGAGGAAGTGGAGGGCCTGAAGAAGGAACTCGCCGATCGCCGATCTTCTCTTACCTTTGAAGGATATCTAGAGAAACAGGGGAAGAGTGAAGAGGAGTTGCGTGCCGACTACTATGAGATGGTGACCCGTCATCTGCAACGGGAACTTCTTCTTCAGCGAATCATCGAAAAAGAGGGGATAACGATCGACGATGCCGAGTTGGAGGAGATCGCCCGCGATGAAGCAACAGAGGCGCAGGAGGATCCATTGCGGTTCGTCGCCCGCCTCAAGGCCAATGAGCGTTGGGAGAGTTACCGGCAGGAGAAGGTGAACGCCCGTGCCCTTGATATCCTGTACAACGAGGCGAAGCTCACCGAGGAGGAGAGATGATGGGTGCACAGATTCCATTTGTTATCGATCATACCGGGCACGCCGAGCGAACGTACGATATCTACTCGCGCCTGTTGGAGGACCGGATCGTCTTCCTCCGCGACCCGATCGATGATGATGTGGCGAACGTTGTCATCGCGCAGATCCTGTTCCTTGCAGCAAAGGATCCGGCGAAGGACATCAAGCTCTACATCAACTCTCCCGGAGGATCGGTCACAGCCGGGTTTGCGATCTACGACACTATCCGCTACGTCAAGTGTGACGTAGCAACGATCTGCATCGGCCAAGCGGCGAGCATGGGCGCGGTCCTCCTCGCTGCGGGGACCCCGGGGAAGCGTTCCGCCCTCCCTAACGCCCGCATCCTCATCCATCAGGTCTTCGGTGGGGCGCAGGGGCAGGCGGCCGATGTCAAGATTCAGACCGAGGAACTCCTTCGGATGCGCGATCAGATCAACCGTATCCTCGCTCTGCACACCGGGAAGAGCGTGAAAAAGATCGCCAAGGACACCGACCGCGACTACTACATGTCTGCACAGGAGGCGGTCGAATACGGTCTGATCGATCGGATCATCGCCCCGAAAGAGGAAGGGAGAGCTTGACCGAGAAGCTCTTGCATCCATCCTCGTCGAGCTTGGATACAGACTCAATCGTGAGTGTTGAGAGTTCGGCCTTTGAGCTCACGGTGAGGTCGTAGTCGTCGAGCTCTAGTGTGTCACCCGTCGGGCGGAACGTCCCCTTCTACGAGAGGGTAAAGCCGTCCGAATCGAGCTTCAGTGTGGGGACGAGCTTTGTCAGCTCGATCCCCTTTTTGCTGAAGGTGTAATCACAAGCCACTTTCAACGAAAGATTAGAGGGGAGATCCTCCTCGACGGTCAGCGTCCCTTTCTTTGGCTTTAGAAATACCTCTTGATCGAGGGTGAGCACCTCCTTAACCGACCAGCGATCCCCGGTGTGATCGAGTGTGACCTTCCGCTCGTACAGGCTCCCGTCCTTCCACGTGTTCTGCAGGGTAAGCCGATCGTCGTTCCGGTGAAGCGCCAGTTTCATGTGAGGATACCCATGCCGCAGGGTGAGATCGCATGAGACAGGTAGATCGGAGAGGCTGAGGTCGTCTATATCAAGAGAGACCTGGTAAAGATAGAGTTCTTCGCTGTTCTTAAAGTAAGTTTCTATGTCGGCGCTCGGCGAAGCCCTGTCGTCGTCCTGTTTTCCAAGAAGATCGCTGAGAGAAATGTTATTCGACTTTAGCTTGAGGGTCTTCAGTCGCTCCTCGTCAAAGACTGCCTCGCCCCGCCTTCGATCTCGTGCATGAGGGGATGTTCGCCGACGATCTTAAGCGAAGAG
>LZCG01000163.1_pt1 | contig 12635 bp, 15 predicted proteins | sample 768541 | NCBI WGS metagenome assembly LZCG01 (sample SAMN05200874, study PRJNA324366) | oil field metagenome | isolation source: sample BH-FW-1 from oil reservoir | place: India: Bombay High | collected 2015-07-11
AGCTTGATCAACCGTCCTACCGCGGGAAACCGGTGATCGTTGGCGGACTGGGGCCGCGGGGGTGGTCTCGACCGCCTCCTATGAAGCGCGTAAGTACGGGGTGGGAAGCGCCATGCCGATGGCTAGAGCGAGGAAACTCTGTCCAAATGGTATATACCTCGTGCCGCGCTTCTCCCGGTATCAAGAGATCTCCCTCAAAGTGCGCAAGATCCTCTTTGAGTACACGCATCTTGTGGAGACTGTCTCCATCGACGAGGCGTTCTTCGACCTTACCGGGAGCGAGCGGGTCTTCGGCGCAGCCGAGGAGATCGTGGTCGAGATCAAGCGGCGCGTGCATGAAATCACGGGGCTCACCTGCTCGGTGGGGCTAGCCCCTAACCGATTCCTTGCTAAGCTCGCCTCCGAGTTAGAAAAGCCGGACGGTCTGGTGATCATAGAGAAGGAGCGGGTGCAAGAGATCCTCGATCCACTCCCGGTGCGGATGATATGGGGGGTGGGAAGGGTGACCGAACGACGCCTCCAGAGCCTCGGTCTTGTCACCATCCGCGACCTGCGGGCGGCCCCGCTCGAACTCCTCGTGCGCGAATTCGGGGTGGGGGGAAGGGCCCTCTTTCAACTCGCCCACGGGGAGGACGAGACACCGGTGCGAGTGAGTCATGAAGCGAAGTCGATCTCGCGTGAGGAGACCTTCCCGCAAGATATCTACCGACTCGAGGAGATCGAAGAGGTCCTTAGGCGTCTGGCACGCGAGGTGGCGGCGCAACTGCGGCGGGAGAGACTGTTGGGAAAGACGGTGTGCGTCAAGGTCCGTTTCCCCGATTTTCAGACGATAACCCGCCAGGTCAGCTTTGGGGTGCGGACCGATTCCACTCATTTAATCGAGGCGTTCGCCCTCGACCTCATGCGGCGGCGTGTCCCGCTTGAAGGGCGTGGGGTACGCCTCCTCGGGGTTGGGGTCGGCCGGCTGAGCGAGGCGATCGCCCGCCAGCTCCCGTTGTTCGACGAGGAAGAGACCGCACTCGACCGGAACCTGGACCGCCTCTCCGACCGGCACGGAACCGGGATCGTACATGGAGGTTAGGGTTGTGAACAGGGGTGGACATCGCTCACTCAAAGAAGGGAAGGATTTGATTGTGACTTACATTTCCGTGGGTTATTGTCTTTCGGTGAGGTGATTTAAGGTGCGTGATTTGAAACGATCTCTCTTTCTCTGCGTAGTCCTTCTTGTGGTTATGGGAGTAGTCGCGGCGGCGATCCCTCTTTGCGACTACAGTTCTCCTCGTACTGACTTATCGGATCTGACCGTCGACTTTGCCTATCACTACCACAACGATCCCTATGGTCTGAGCGAGCGGGACATCGATGAGGGACAGCTCCAGATCGATTATACCCATCACTTCGACTCCCCCGATTTTGGGTTCGATGCTGCAGTGAAGAACGATATGAAGATCTCGACGAGCGCCCTCTCGGCGTTTTTGGTGACCGCAGAGGGTGATCTCAAGCGGTACTTCACCGCGGATGCACCCTACTTTGGATTCGCCGGGGCCAGTGCGAAGAGCGCATCCTCCTACGAGACGATCGGACTGTTTGTGAAGCTCGGGGTTGGATACGGGCGGTTCATCGATGTCACCCCCCTCGCCAAGGCGATGAAGATCGACGCCTACCTGCTGGGAAAGGGGAGCATCTCCGATCACCTGGAGGGGATCGATTTGCAGGCGATTGCGCACGAGATCGATAATATCGACACCTACGACTCGCTCTCTGACCTCTTGAAGGTGTTGGGACAGATCATCGAGGGCTCTGGGTTCGTCAAGGAAGGAGGGCTAGATGCCCTCGACGCCTACGAGATGGCTCAGATCATCGAGGACAATCGCCACACCCGCTACTGCGGAGGGAGTGTCAATATGGGGATCGGGTATGAGATTCTAGATCCTATGAAGGGCCCACATGACATTCTGGCGACCGCATCGTTCAATTACGCGTTCACCACCACACCGCAGGCGCAGCTCCTCGTCAAGGGGAACTTCTCCGGAGCGTACGAAATCCTCCGCACAAACCAGATCGATGTCACTGCGTGTTACGACTATGTCATCAGCGACAGACTCAGTCTCTCGCTCGTCTACTCTTTCTCCCGTGAGACGTGGGACGGTATCCCGACCGACAAGCACAGCCTGGCGTTCGATATTCTCCTAACGCCGGTGGAAGGAGCGCAGGTCTCTTTAGGGGCGCGATTCGGCCATGAACCCTATTTCCTGGAGTGGAGTCAGGACATCACTTTTCAGATCGGCATGAAGCTTCTATAGGGAGGGTGCGGCGGAACGGATCACCTCGCGCATCAGGCTGTCGAGCACGAGTTCACTCGCTTCGACAACGGGGAAGTAGCGCGCCTCTGCGATCTCATCCGGATCCGGTCGGGGATCGCCTTCAAGGAAGACTCGGTAGAAGATCATGATCCAGTGAAGGCGACTCTCACTCCCCAGTTTCCCTTTGATATCGAGGAGCGATTCAATCCTCCCCGTGAGGCCAAGCTCTTCTCTTATCTCGCGTAGGAGCCCCTGCTGCGGTGTCTCTCCGAAGCGGAGGAAACCGCCCGGAAGTGACCAACGCCCCTTGGTCAAGCCGCGGCTCCCCTTTACGAGAAGGATCTTTCCCTCTTTAGGACAGATCCCATCGACCACGACCCGCGGCATCCCAGCATGGATCGCCTCGCGCACGAGTGGGGCAACACCAGGGGCTGAAGCGATCTCATCCTTCCCCGGCCACTCGCGCGGGTGCCGCGGGAGTTGGGGATCGCAGAAGACGACCGGCTCGCTCGTAGAAAGAGAGGCGATCTCTGTCATGGAAAACGGGATCTCCTCCCGTTTTGGCAGGTCGAGCAGCCCATCTCGTTCGATGAGGTAGATCCTTCCGTCCGTTTCGATGTAGTAACGCATTCCTTTCTCCCAAACCCTATTGTACATGCGTGAAATGCGGATTTCAGCAGGTTGCACCCCTCCCTTGGGAAATGGATAATCCCTCCGGCCAGCCTTGAGGCTGGCAACCCTTGTTAGGAGGTCTAAAGCGTGTATAAGATACTTGAGAAGCGGACCCTCGGCCCGCAGATCCGTGAGTACATCATCGAAGCGCCTGAGGTAGCGCAGGCCGCTAAGCCCGGCCAGTTCATCGTCCTGCGGCTACACGAGAGGGGAGAGCGGATCCCTCTTACGATCGTCGATGCCGACCCACAGACCGGCGGGGTGAAGATCGTCGTGCAAGAAGTGGGGAAGAGCACACGGGAGATGGGAGATCGCTTCCACGCAGGGGGAAGGGTTCTCGACTTTGCTGGGCCGCTCGGGATCCCTTCAGAGATCGATAATTACGGGACGGTGATCTGTATCGGTGGGGGACTGGGGATCGCTCCTTTGTACCCCATCGCTCGCGAGCTCAAGAAAGCGGGGAACACAGTGATCGGGATCATTGGGGCCCGCAACAAGGACCTCCTGTTCTACGTCGAAGCGATGGAGAACGTCTGCGATGAACTGATCGTGATGACCGACGACGGCTCGGCCGGTCGGAAGGGGTTCACCGCCGATCCGTTGCGTGAGATTCTCTCTTCCGGGCGGAAGATCGATCGGGTCTGGGCGATCGGACCGGCGATCATGATGAAGGTCTGCGCGGAGGTCACCCGGGAGTTCAACGTTTCCACAGTCGTGAGCCTCAACTCGATCATGATCGATGGAACCGGAATGTGCGGCGGATGCCGGGTGGAGGTCGGTAACGAAGCGAAGTTTGCCTGCGTTGACGGCCCGGAATTCGACGGGCACAAGGTGAACTTCGATCTATTAATGACGCGTCAGCGGTTCTACCATGAGGAGGAGCGCTGCGCTCTCGACCGGTACCTGAAATCCAAAGGAGCGAAGCAATGATCCAACAACAGCAAACTCCAATGCGCCAGCAGGACCCCAAGGTGCGGATCCACAACTTTGACGAGGTCCCACTCGGGTACAGCGAGGAGGAGGCGGTTCGCGAGGCCGAGCGCTGCCTCCAGTGTCCGAACGCGCCATGCATCGCAGGTTGCCCCGTCGGGATTGATATTCCGCGGTTCATTGAGCACATCAAGAATCGTCGTTTCGCCGAGGCGATCGCCACGATCAAAGAGTCGAACAGCCTTCCCGCCGTCTGCGGCCGGGTCTGCCCACAGGAGAACCAGTGTCAGGGGGTCTGTACCCTTGGGCGGCGGTTCGAACCGGTAGCGATTGGGAAGCTGGAGCGGTTCTGTGCCGATTGGGAAGCCGAGCATGTCAGTCCAACGTCCAAGACCATCGACCTTACTAGCGGTTATCGGGTGGCGATCATCGGAGCGGGGCCGGCCGGCCTCACCGCGGCCGGTGACCTGCGCAAGCTCGGCCATGAGGTCACCATCTTCGAATTGCTTCATGAGGCTGGTGGTGTGTTGATGTATGGGATCCCGGAGTTCCGGCTTCCCAAAGAGATTGTGAAGAGGGAGATCGCTGCCCTGGAGGGAATGGGGGTCAAGGTCGAGGTGAACAAGGTGATCGGTCAGATCTACACCGTTGATGACCTGCTCAAGAAGGGATACGATGCTGTCTTTATTGGCACCGGGGCCGGACTCCCACGCTTCCTCGGTGTCCCGGGGGAGAACCTGAATGGGGTCTACTCCGCCAACGAGTTCCTCACCCGCACCAACCTGATGCGTGCCTTCCGCTTTCCGGAGTACGACACGCCGATTAGAGTTGGGAAGCGTGTGATTACGGTGGGGGGAGGGAACGTGGCCATGGACTCCGCCCGCACCGCGCTCCGTCTGGGAGCGGAGGAATCGATCATCGTCTACCGCCGAAGCGAACAGGAACTCCCCGCGCGATCAGAGGAGGTCGAGCACGCAAGGAAGAAGGGATTGTCTTCCAGCTCCTCACCAACCCGACCAGGTTTATCGAGAAGGACGGAGCGGTAGCCAGAGTGGAGTGCATCCGCATGGAGCTCGGCGAGCCCGATGAGTCCGGGCGACGTCGGCCGGTTCCGATCCCCGGCTCGGAGTTCACCCTCGAGGTAGATACAGTCGTGATCGCCATCGGGAACGGACCGCACCCCTTGATCCCTCAGACTACAGACGGACTTGAACTGACTCGCCGCGGGAACATCGTCGCCGATCCGGAGACTGGGCAGACGAGTAAAGAAGGCGTATTTGCTGGCGGGGATATTGTTACCGGTGCCGCGACTGTGATCCAGGCGATGGGCGCCGGCAAACGCGCTGCCGCGGCGATCGATCGCTACCTGCAAGAAAAGAAAGTATCGTAGTCATGCGGTATTGGATCCCGGAACAGGAGGTCGGAGTAAATAAAATGTCGGAGCGGATCATCGGTATCCTTGGCGGAATGGGGCCAGAAGCGACATTGGCCCTCTACCAACGTATCCTCTCTTTCACTCCAGTAAGGCGTGATCAAGAGCACGTTCATGTTCTGATCGACAGCAATCCGAAGATCCCCGATCGCACTGTCGCCATCCTCCAGGGTGGGGAGAGCCCACTTCCGATGATGATCGAAGGAGCGCGGAACCTGGAACGTGCCGGCGCGGATTTTCTTGTCATCCCCTGTAACACCGCGCATCACTGGCTGACGGAACTACGTGACACTCTGTCCATCCCGGTTATCGACATGATCGGAGAGACCGCCTCCCTCATTGCAGCACACCGACCGCCTCTACGAAGGATCGGCCTCCTCGCTACGGCGGGGACCCTCCACACCGACCTTTACCAGAATGCTCTAAGGAAGGAGGGGGTTGAGGTTCTCACACCCTCAACGAAGGAGGAGCACCAGATCATGGACGCGATTCACCGCATCAAGGCAGGTGATCACACGGTCAAGGACGATGTTGTCGCGGTGGCGCACCGTCTGATGGATGAGGGAGCAGAGGGGATCATTCTTGGCTGCACAGAACTCTCCCTCGTGGTCGAAGAAGGAGACCTTACCTGTCCCCTCTTTGATCCTCTCTCGATCCTCGCTCGCTTGGCGGTTCAGCGGGCCAGGGAAATAAACCCGCAGGATCGAGATGTCTAGGCTGTTGGAGGAGCATGGCATCCGGATCGGGCGGATGGCGCCGGGCGCGACGAACAGCATCACCGACGTTGATGGGGTGATGGTCGGACACAGCACAATAATCGAGGGGGAGAGCGTTAGAACCGGCGTCACCGCGATCATTCCCCACAGCGGCAACCTGTTCTACGAGAAGGTACCAGCAGCAACGGTGACGATCAACGGGTTCGGGAAGGCGGTCGGTCTCCCGCAGATCAACGAGCTCGGTACGATCGAGACCCCGATCCTGTTGACCAACACCCTCAATGTGGGCAAGGTGAGCGACGCTCTTGTCTCGTGGGCCCTTCAACACTATCAGCTTTCGGATCGCCCGATCGTCTCGATCAATCCAGTCGTTGCTGAGTGCAACGATTCATATCTGAACGATATCCAGGGACGGCATGTTGAGAGAGAGCACGTCTTTCACGCGCTCGACAGCGCTTCTAAGAATCCCGTGGAAGAGGGCGTAGTCGGGGCAGGGGCCGGTGTCTCTGCGTTTGAGTTTAAGAGCGGGATCGGGAGTGCATCGCGTACCGTGAAGTTTGCTGATGAGGAGTACACGATAGGCGTTCTCTCGTTGCCTAACTTTGGCCGCCGGGAAGAATTGGTCGTATGCGGTATCCCGGTCGGCTGGAAACTACGCGATTACGAGCGAAGCGAGCCCGATTCGGAAGAAGGGTCCATCGTAATTGTAATTGCAACTGATCTACCTCTATCGCACCGGCAACTGGTGCGGATCGCAAATCGGGCAAGCTTTGGCATCGCTCGCACCGGAGGTATGTGCCATAACGGAAGTGGTGAGTTTGTCATCGCCTTCAGTACTGCAAACAGGATCCCCAGTGATCCCAAGCGGGTCTTTCTCAACGAACGAAGGTTGAACGATGCGCACTCAGCGATCAACACCGTCTTCCAGGCCGTGATCGAAGCGGTCGAGGAATCGATCCTCTCTGCGCTATTCTCGGCAAAGACCGTTGTGGGTAAAGATGGAAATCGACGTGTCCTCTTGCCTATCCCCGAGGTTGTCTCTATTCTCAATGCTGCGCATAGTTCCTACTCCTGAAACGTTTCCACCTGCCCCTCGGCGAAGAGCCCAGGAATTCCACCTGTGTGCAGGAAGACAACGACATCATCCTTCTGAAATCGCCCTTTCCTGACTAGGTCGATCAGTCCTGCCATTGCCTTTCCGGTATAGACGGGATCAAGGATGATTCCCTCCTTTCTCGCTACCAATCGCACCGCCTCCTTCATTGCAGCAGAAGGGATTCCGTACTCTCCACCAACATAATCATCATATATTATTATCGATTCATTATTAACATCCTGCTTCAGGCCGAGGAAACCCCTGACCTCACCAAGGTTTTGCTTGATCTTCTCCCTTAGCTCGTCTTTGCGTCTGGAGACGCTCATTCCCAACACCTTCGTCTCTCCTTGGGTATATAGGGCTGTACCAAGGATCAGGCCCAGCTGTGTGCTGCTGCCGCAGGCTGTTACGATGAACCCAGATAATGCGCCAGCAACCTGCCGGAGATTGGAAAACTAGCGTGGGAGGAATGGGACTGGTTCACAAGTTTGCCAACCGCCTCCAGGTAGAGGAGACCCTGGCCAAGCATGTCAAGTTCCCAAGGAGGGCTAGCAAGTATACCCCGGCACGGTTGCTTCTCTTCCTTGTCTACGCATTCGTTCTTGACTTAACTCGTCTGGCAGACACCTTGCTTTTGCGGCAAGACAAGGTGTTTCACAAACTGATTGGCGGCAACGACTTTCCCCACCCCAGCACCTTCAGCCGGTTTCTCGCTAAGTTCACCGTTCCCAAAGCGAAAGGGATTGGGAAGGCGAGCGTGGCCCTGCTGATGCGGGCGAGGAAGAATCTCAACAACTATCAGCGGATCACCCTGGACATCGACTCGCATGTGAAGACCGTGTATGGGAACCAGCAACGGGCGAAGAAAGGATACAACCCGAAGAAGCCAGGGAGGAAGAGCTTTCATCCGTTGTTATGCTTCATTGGGGAGACGCGGGACTTTCTGTGGCCTTAGTTGAGCGATTTCGTTGCTAGAATAGAGGTGCCTCCTGGCGTATAATGTAGTACACAAGCACAATACAGAGCATTTAGGGCTCTGTGTTGTGTATCACCCAATGGGTGAAACCAATCCACCAGGAGGCGCACTTATTATGACCCGTCAGCAAACCAAGAACAAGATCGATCGTATCGAACCCACCTGTGATAACTTGACCAGCAGAGCCGGCTTGACTCCTTGGGTCCGCTACCTGGACAGGATCAACATCTACGGTCTCCTTGAGCGCTACCCCAATGAAGTAAGACTTCACGGGGCAGGCTTCGGCTCGATCCGTAAGTCATCCAAAGGAGTCGATGTGGCAGAAGCATTCAAGCAGCTCACGCTGTACAGTGAAGAATCACTCGCGAATCGCTCAGATTAGGACCTGATAACTCTGCATAGGAATGCAAAGGTGCTGGTACGGGTACCGCACCGAACAATCTCTGCCACCTTGCGATGAATGCCGAACCAGGCTAGGATTCCTGTATCGAGATGAAGGAGGGAACTATGGGAAGAGGCTTTCTCACATCGGAGTCGGTGACCGAGGGGCACCCGGACAAGGTTGCTGATCGGATCTCCGATGCAGTGCTTGACGCTCTATTGGCAGAAGACCGGAAGGCGCACGTCGCCTGCGAGACCTTCCTCACCACCGGGCTCGTCCTCGTAGGGGGGGAGATCTCAACCGAGGTCTACGTCGACATCGATCGTATCGCGCGCCGCGTGGTGAGGGAGGTCGGCTACGACAAGGCCGCCTACGGGTTTAACTACCATGATTGTGCGATCCTCTCGACGATCAAGGAGCAGTCTTCAGATATCGCCGCCGCCGTCGAGACGGCCAAGGAGGCACGGAACGGTATTGCTCATGATCCCTACGATACAATCGGCGCCGGGGATCAGGGTATCATGTACGGCTACGCCTGCGTCGAAACCGAGGAGCTGATGCCCCTTCCGATCGTCCTCTCCCACCGTTTGACCAAGCGCCTGGCAGGCCTACGCAAGGACGGGACTCTCCCCTACCTGCGTCCGGATGGAAAGTCGCAGGTGACGATCGAGTATGAGAATGGCCGGCCGGTTCGCGCCGCCGCTGTTCTCATCGCGGCCCAACACGATCCGGATGTTGCACAAGAGACCTTAGAGCAAGACATCATCAAACAGGTGATCCGACCGGTCATGAAGGATTGGATCGATGAGAAGACAGAGCTCTTAGTCAACTCCTCCGGGCGGTTCGTCATCGGCGGCCCGGCGTCGGATACCGGAGTCACCGGCCGCAAGATCATCGTCGATACCTACGGGGGATACGGTTCTCACGGGGGTGGGGCCTTCTCGGGGAAGGATCCGACCAAGGTCGACCGCTCCGGTTCATACATGGCACGTTACGTCGCAAAGAACCTCGTTTCAGCCGGGCTCGCCCGCGAGGTGGAGGTGCAGATCGCCTACGCGATCGGCCGCGCCGCCCCGCTCGCGGTCAATATCGACAGCTACGGAACAGGGATCGTCCCCGACGATCTGCTACGCCACGCTGTACTTAAGGTCTTCGACCTCCGCCCGGGGGCGATCATCGATCGGCTCGATCTGCAACGGCCGATCTATGAGCCGTTCTCTAATTACGGCCACTTCGGCCGGATCGACCTCAATCCGACATGGGAGAGGACCGATCGCATAGAGGAGCTGAGAGCGGCCCTCCCCCGCACAGACCGAGTCGCCTGAGATCCACGGAAGAGGCGCTCCTCCTAGATGAGCGCCTTCTCCTCGACCTTCTTCTGGATCATCTCGATCACCTCGGTGAGGGAGTGCGCGCCCAGGTCCTCCTCGGTGCGCAGGCGCAACGAGACCGTCTTAGATTCCATCTCCCGTTCGCCGACTACGAGCATGTAAGGGATCTTCTGGAGCTGCGCGTTGCGGATCTTGGCGTTCATCCGCCCCGAGGCGAGATCGGCCTCGACCCGAATCCCGGCCTTTTTGAGCTCGCTGACCACCTCCAGCGCGTACTCCACGTGCCGGTCGGAGATCGGGATGACGACCGCCTGCACAGGAGCGAGCCAGACCGGGAACGCCCCGGCGTAGTGCTCCACCAACAGCGCATAGAACCGCTCCAGGGCACCCAATAGAGCCCGATGAACCATGTACGGACGGTGCTCCCTTCCATCCTCCCCGATGTAGGACATATCGAAGCGACTGGGGAGGTTGAAGTCGAACTGGATCGTGGACAACTGCCAGGTGCGGCCGAGGACGTCCTTGATCTTGATGTCGATCTTGGGGCCATAGAAGACGGCCTCCCCCTCCATCCGCTTGTAGGGGAGCTTCCGCGCCTCGATCGCTCTTACGAGCGAGGCCTCGGCCTGTTCCCACATCGCGTCCTCCCCTGCGTACTTCTCCGGGGTCTTCGGGTCGCGCACGGAGAGCTCAACCTTGAACTCCTCGAACCCGAACCCACGCAGCAGGTTCAGGCTGAAGTCGAGGACGCGGAGGATCTCGTCGTCGATCTGCTCAGGGGTGCAGAAGATGTGCGCATCGTCCTGGGTGAACCCGCGGACACGCAAAAGGCCATGTAGGGTACCGCTTCGCTCGTAGCGGTAGACAGTCCCCAGCTCGGCCCAGCGGAGCGGCAGGTCGCGGTAGGAGCGGGTGCGTGACTTATAGATCATGATGTGGAACGGGCAGTTCATCGGTTTGATGTAGTAGTCCTGCCCATCGACATTCATCGGCGCATACATCCCGTCCCGGTAGAAATTGAGGTGGCCCGAGGTCTCCCACAGGTGGGCGCGGCCGATGTGCGGGGTGAAGACGATCTCGTACCCCCCTCGTAATGGAGCTTGCGCCAGTAATCCTCGATGATCACGCGCATGCGGCCGCCCTTAGGGTGCCAGTAGGCGAGGCCTGCCCCTGCTTCCTCGTGGAAGCTGACGAGGTCAAGCTGTTTGATCAGCTTGCGGTGATCCCTGGCCTCGATCTGCGCGATCTTCTCTAAATGGGCGTCGAGCTCCTTCCTGCTCTCCCATGCCGTGCCGTAGATCCGCTGCAGCATCGGCCGGCTCTCTCACCGCGCCAGTAGGCCCCGGCGACCGACATCAGCTTGAAAGCGTTAGATTTGATCTCACCAGTATTCCTGAGGTGCGGTCCACGGCAGAGGTCGATGAACTCCCCCTGCTTATACAGGGTGACGGTTCCATCCTCGAGGTCCTCCAGGAGTTCGAGCTTCAGGGGTTCGCCTCGTTCTGCGAGGATCCTACGCGCTTCCTCCCGGGTCACTTCCATCCGCTCGATCGGGAGGGCCGCGGCGATGATCCTTCGCATCTCCTCCTCGATCGAGGAGAGCTCCTCCGGGGTGAACGGCTGTGCGATATCGAAGTCGTAGTAGAACCCGTTCTCGATCGCCGGCCCGATCCCTAGAGCCGCCTTTGGAAAGAGCCTCTTCACCGCCTGGGCCATGACGTGCGTCGTCGTGTGGCGCAGGACCTCCAAGGCCTGCTGCGACCCGCGGGTGAAGAACGTCACAGAGACATCCTCGCTCATACGCTCACGCAGATCGCACAAGGTCCCGTCGACAAGCGCACAGACCGCATCACGGGCAAGGCGCGGTCCGATCGCCTCGGCAACCTCAAGGAGCGAGGCGCCGCGAGCGATCTCCATCTTTGACCCATCAGGTAAAGAGATGTGGATCATGCTCTTTCCTCCTTCTTCTTAGAAATGGGATATCATACCGAAGAAGGCCGCCCTTCGGCAACGATCGAACCAAGGACTCGAAGGAAAATCTAGAAAAGATGAACAAGAGTATGCAGGACTATTTCACCACGAAGGACACGAAGAGCTCGAAGGAATCAACGAAGGAGAAGCGTTGCCTGTCGCGAAGAGGTAGAGAGAACCAAGGGAAGCTAAGAGCCAAAGTGATGGTAAGCCAGCCATTCCACCGATAGGCTTATTGCTCTTGTCTTGCTTAGCGTTGGGCCCTGCGCCCGATGGCTATTAGCAACACTCACAGGATCGCTCTTTGGGCTCCAATCATCGCCAAACATTGCGGCAAGCTACAGCACTACGAAAACCTGCGCACAACCACCATGAACCTACTCGTGCCTCTGCCTCTTCCGCGCTTTTCTTGCCCTCTGCTTTTCATTCAGGTAGTCGCCGATCACTGCTCCTACAGCTGCTGCAATTGCAGAGATAATCATCCAAGCACTATCAAGAGGAAAAACGCAACAGCCTTGACAGCGGTCCTCCACTTTGCCTTCATATTAAAGGCACCAAACCCAAGATACGACTCTATCTCCATCTTCTTGTAATGTCGGAGTTCGTCTTCGATGTCCCAATAATCATCCGTACGGGAACGCACTGTACCCGTACGAACAATAAGCTGGGGGATAGCCAGCGGTGGACTCTTACGGACGCTCTTGCAGTCGCTACAGAATATAGCGCGATAGGTCAGGGTCCTCGACGATCCCGCTGAGGCGATCGATCACGTAGTCGCGGTCGATCCGGATCGTCTCCCCTTTATGCTCGTTCGCGGAGAAGGAGA
>LZCG01000164.1_pt1 | contig 12596 bp, 13 predicted proteins | sample 768541 | NCBI WGS metagenome assembly LZCG01 (sample SAMN05200874, study PRJNA324366) | oil field metagenome | isolation source: sample BH-FW-1 from oil reservoir | place: India: Bombay High | collected 2015-07-11
TTAAAATTATAAAAAGCAAATTAATAGATATATTTAAAAAAGGAGTAGAAAGGCTTGTGAATATTTTACTTTCAAATGATGATGGAATAATGTCTCCAGGTATTATCACACTAAAAACTTATCTCCAGCAAAAGCATGATGTTTACGTTGTCGCTCCCGACATCGAAAGAAGTGCAACAGGGCATGGTATCACTGTAAGAAACCCTCTTTGGGCAAAAACAGTTAAGTTTGGAGACACTTTTTTTGGTCACGCAGTGAATGGAACACCTGCTGATTGTGTTAAAATAGGATTAGACGCTATATATAAACAGATACATTTTGACGTTGTAATCTCCGGTATAAATAGGGGAGCCAATCTTGGAACGGATGTCCTTTATTCTGGTACTGTTTCTGCTGCATTGGAAGGTGCTGTCGGCGGTTATCCTTCTATTGCTGTTTCCTGTGTTGACTTTTCCAATCCTAACTTCGAAGATGGAGCAAAGGTTGTATTGAACATCTTGGAAAAATTAGATTTGAACAAATGGCCAGAATTTACTACATTAAACGTTAACATTCCAAAAATCCCTTACGATGAAATGAAAGGTATAAAAATTACCAAACAAAGTAGAAGAAGATACCAAGATTACTTTGAAGAAAGAAAAGATCCTTTTGGAAATTCTTATTATTGGATGTTGGGAAATATCATAGAAGATGATAACGATGATAATTCGGATTATAATGTAATAAATCAAGGTTATGTTTCAGTAACACCATTAAGTGTTTTCATGACAAAATATGATTTCATTGATGAATTGAAATCATGGTTGGAGGCTAAAAAATATGGAAATTAGACTTATTGGAGACCCTGTTTTAAGAAAAAGGGCAAAAAAAGTGGAAAATTTCGATGACAATTTAAAAGATTTCATTGATGAGATGTTTTCTACAATGTATCTATACGATGGAGTTGGTTTAGCTGCACCTCAAGTGGGAATATCTTTGAGGTTTTTCATCATGGATTCTCGGGAAGAAAATGAAAAGGGCAAAAAAGTTGTTATTAACCCCGAAATAATAGAGTTTTTAGGAGAAGAAGTTAACTTTGAAGAAGGATGCCTAAGCATTCCTGATATATTTGAAGATGTTGTAAGACCTGAGGGCGTGAAGGTGCGTTATCAGGATTTAAACGGAAACATCATAGAGGAAGAACTTCACGGATATCAGGCAAGAATATTTCAACATGAAACAGATCATCTTGATGGAATTCTATTCACAGACAAACTACCCATTGTAAAGAAAGCCCGGCTAAAAAAAGGAACTGAACAAACTGATAGAAAAGGGTAAAAAACGCGCATTAGAGTTAGGTGAAGTGGTTAAAACGTGACAAATAGCAAGGATTTTAAAATTGTTTTCATGGGTACACCTGATTTTGGTGCCCAACTTTTGGAAGAACTAATAAAAAATAATTCCAATGTTATTGGAGTATTTTCCCAACCTGACAGACCTAGAGGCGCGGGAAAAAACTTCAACCAACACCAGTTAAGGAAATTGCCTTAAAATACAATATTCCCGTTTTTCAACCAAAAAGTGTTAATAAGGGAGAAGGGTTTGACTCTTTGAAAGAGTTGAATCCTGATATTATTATCACGGCTGCTTTTGGAAAAATATTGAGAGAAAATGTTTTAAAACTACCACAAAAAGGATGTTGGAACGTTCATGCTTCTCTACTTCCGAAATATAGGGGAGCTGCTCCAATTCAACGAGCTATAGAAAATGGAGAAAAAGAAACGGGAATCACTATTTTCAAGATGCTAGAAGCTCTTGATGCGGGAGATATAGCCATTCAAAAAGTGTCCCCATTGAAATAAACGACAATTATGGCATAGTTTATGAAAATTATTATCACTTGCAAAAGAAACTGTTTTAGAGTTTTTAAACTCATTCGATCAGTTAAGTTTGAAACCACAGAATGAAGAAGAAGCCTCATATGCAGAAAAAATTACAAAAGAAGATCTAATTGTAGATTTTAATAATGATGCTATAAAGGTTCATAACAAGATTAGAGCATACGATCCATACCCTGGAGTAAGAAGCGTCTACGAAAAAGAAGAGGTAAAGATATTTGGTTCGGAATTTTCTGATAATTTGTTGACAGATGAAAATAAAGAAGAGCCAGGAACAATAATTGATATTGAAAAAGATGGCATAATTGTAAAATGTAGAAATGGGGCTGTAAAGATAAAAGAGATACAATTCCCTGGTAAAAAAAGAATATCCGCAATAGATGCCATCAATGGTAAAAAACTAAGATTATTAGGACAGTTTAGCCCTTATTAAAGAAAAGCTTTTCAGCATTTCTCCTTGTTATCTCTTTCAAAGTTTCAATACCAATCCCTTTTATTTCTGATATTTTTTCATAAACATACTTTACATAAGTCGGGTTGTTCCTTTTTCCTCTGTAAGGTACAGGAGGTAAAAATGGCGAATCTGTTTCCGGTAAAATCCTATCAAGAGGTGTTTTTTCAACCACTTCCCTCAATTTATTATTTTTTGGATAAGTAATCGGACCATCAAAACCTAGATATAAGCCCAAATCTAAGAATTTCTCTGCTGTTTCCCAATCACTTGAAAAACAATGAATGACACCTTTTCTTGCTGGCAACCCTTTTTTCTGCAAAAAATTGTATGCCTCTTCATACGCGTCTCTAATATGAAAAACTACTGGTAAACTCATTTCTTCAGCGATATCTAATTGAGCATCCAAACTTTTATACTGGTCTTGTTTATTCTTTTCCCAATAAAAATCCAATCCGATTTCTCCAATAGCTACAATCTTAGGCTTTCCTGCCAGTTCTTTTATTTTATCTAAATCTGTTTCCTTTAAATCCTGGCTTTCAGTGGGATGTATTCCGACAGCTCCAAATATTTTCTCCTCATCTTTTACAAAATCAACGACACTTTTTGAAGACTCTACATTTATACCAATCTCTATCAATAGGTCTAATTCTTCATTAACTTTTTTCATTATCTCTTGTCTATCATCATCGAATTGTTTGAGTAACAAATGGCAATGAGTATCTATAAAATTCAATTTATTTACTCCCTTCTTACAATAGCCTGCTTTATCACCTAAAATTATACAGATTGAGGCCTACTTCTGAATCAAATTTTCTATCTACTGCACCCTCTATACTTTCAACTACTATTTCAACGGTTCCGCTAACTATTGCAGAATTCAAATGTCCACCATAAGAATGAAGGTCTGAATCTGAGATACTCACATGTAAATGCAAATAAGTCTCTCCATTCATAGTAGAAATGTTACCTGTGAGATTCAAAATTTCAAAATCTCCTTTAAACTCTTTTGAAAAGTATTTCTTTTCATGGGTATTGAACAAACCAATAGTTATAGCGCTTGTTGAACCCAAACCATATACAGTACCCAATTTTATTGAATTTTTTGAACAAAAGTCTTTCAATGTTGATACGATTTCTTCTCCCTTATCTAATCTTACTATGTATTTACTACCAAATTTAACAAAATCCATTAGATACTCCCCCTTAAATTAGATTATAAAAATCATATCACACATTTGTTATGATGGCTTTAAGCAAAAGAAAAACATTGTTAGTTTGCTTTATTAATTTATAATTAATAATTTATATGGTAAAATAGTATAAAGGAAAGGGCCAGGTCTCTTTTCCTTAGATGGATGGGCTGCGGGGTGAAGTGGTGCAAACGTAGATTTAATAAATATTTTAGAAACTAACTAATTTTTAAAAATTAAGTTTTTGCTTTTAAAAAGGTTACAGGTCGAAAGGAGAAGAGAATGAAAAAAACCTTTGTTTTTGATTTAGATGGAACTCTTTTAAATTCTAAGGTAAGAATTTCACCAAAAACGTATCAAGCTCTAAAAATGTTAAAAGAAGAGGGCCATCTTATAATAATAGCAAGTGGAAGAATGTACGCCTCAACTATGTACGTTGTTGAAAACTTTCTCCCTTTTTTGAAAAGGAATGTGATTATCTCCGCCTGAGTTTGACAGTTGAGAGACGATTTTTCAGTAAACCGAACGGAAGAAAGCGGGTTTGAGGGGATAAAACACCTATTTTTTTGAAAAAATTCTTTTGTTGTAGTGACACTTTTTTCTTCTCTAATTATATTATTCTCTTGACTTCATAATAGTTTTGTGGTATAATATTAAAGACATTATGAAGTTGGGAGATGATTTGGATGTATGTTAGAACCGTAAAAAACAATCAAGGGAAAGAATACTTAAGAATAGTGGAAAGTTATCGTGAAAACGGTAAGAACAAACAAAAGATAATCGCTAATTTGGGTAGAATAGATACGATCAGTGAAGAAGAAGTGAAAAATATTATTAAAAAACTCGTACAGATATATGATATAAAAGGTTATGTGAATTTGAATAGTGTTGAGGAAGCACCTGATAAGAAGAATTATGGAATAAAGGTAATAGTGGATAAATTGTTTGAAAGGTATGAGATGGATAAGTTCTTTGAAAAGATGGATAAAAAGATAAGATTCGATGTGGAGGATTTGTTGAAAATAATGGTTATGAACAGAATAATAGAACCGAAAAGCAAGTTGGGAATATTCAAAGAATTAGATTATTACGGCTTCAAAAGAATAGATGAGGCAGAAACGGACGAAGAAGGGATAGCCTTACAATGGATGTACAGGACGCTAGATGTTTTAGCGCAAAAGAAGGAAGAGTTAGAGAAACATCTGTATCGTCAAAGGATAAGTTTATTCAATTCTGTAGTAGACTTAGTGTTTTACGATGTAACGACGTTAGCCTTTGAGACACAACAAACGAACGAGTTACTGCAGATGGGGTATTCTAAAGATAAGAAGTTCAACGAATCACAGGTAGTTTTAGGGATGTCGATAGATAGGGATAGGATGCCGGTTAGTTTTGATATATACCCAGGTAACACATTCGAAGGACATACGTTCAAAGATACGATTGAAGTGATGAAAAAGAGGTATCAGTTGGGGAAGGTAATAGTGGTTTCTGATAGGGGGATGATGAGTAGAACCAATATGGAAATAGTAGAGAATTCCGATTACGAATTCATAGTAGGTAAATCGATAAAACAATTAAAAAAGGTGGATATATTCGATGGGGAATTCACTGAAATATCAAAAGGGATTGAATACAGAGAAATAGAATACGAGGGCAAAAGATTACTCATAATACATTCAAAGGAAAGGGCTGAAAAAGATAGAAAAGACAGGATTAGATTGATTGAAAAAGCGAAGAAAATGTTGAAAGATGGGGACATAGAATCAAAAAGCAAAAGAGGTGCGAAAAAGTACTTAAAGACAAAGAACGAAGTAGATTATACACTTGATATTGAAAAGATAGAAAAAGACGAAAAATATGACGGATACTATGGAATAATAACAAACACACAGTTGAATCCAAAACAGATATTAGAGCAATACCATACCTTGTGGAAAGTGGAAGAAAGTTTCAGAACACTAAAGAATTATCTTGAAACAAGACCGATATTTCATTGGACACAGAAAAGGATAAAGGGACACATAGTGATGAGTTTCGTATCTTACATAATGCAAAGAACACTTGAATTAGAACTTGAAAGAAACAATATAGAATACTCACACGAAAAGATAAGAGAAGCGATTAAAAACATGGAATACATAGATATTAAAACCAACGAACAGCATTTTGCCATTAGAACCAACATGAATCTTTTAGCTCAAAAGATATTGAAGATACTTAATATACCAATTCCAAAAGTGGTAACCCCATATGAGGAATTCATAGAGAAACTGAAACTACAGGACCAGAATGAGCGAATTAAAGGATTAGAAAGGGGCAAAGCAAAAGCGTAAGTCTAAAATACTGATAAACAAAGGAAAAGAAAGGCATGTAGTGACACTTTTGAAAAACAGAGAAAGCAAAAAACGCTTTTTTGCAATTATTCATGCCTGTTTTAGAATTCTTACGTTTTTGTAACTGTCAAACTCAGGGGAACGTTTACGACCTTACAGTAGATTTCAAAACATCTTCAGAATTATATGAGATTATTGATTTTTTCAAATCACGTAATGTAGAAATAGTGAGCATAGAAAAACAAATGGTGAATTTTGAAAAGATATTCATCTCATATACTAAGGGGAACAACAGTTGAATTCTTCTTTTACTGCTTTGGTTATTTAGCATGCTGGTGGGCGTAATAAAAAACCCCACAAAGTACGTGGGGGATTTTAATTATATAGTATTACACGCCCAAGGCTCGTGGATCCAATGCATCCCTTATGGCATCTCCAAACAAATTGAAGGCAAGAACCGTTATAATGATAAACAATCCTGGTAAAAGTACCCAAGGGTAACTGGTTAAAACTTGTATATCTTGAGCCTGGGAAAGCATCAATCCCCACGAGGCTCCAGGTTCAGTTACTCCCACTCCTAAGAAACTGAGACTAGCCTCACCTAAAATATATCCCGGTATAGATAACGTAGCAGAAACGATTACATAAGTATAGGTGTTCGGTAATAAATGGTTCCAAATGACCTTTCTTGGGGGATATCCTAAGGCTATAGCAGCTTGAACAAACTCTGTTTGTTTCAAACCCATGGTCATCCCTCTTATAACCCTTGTCATTCCAGGCCAGCCAATAAAAGACAAAATTACAACTATCAAAAGATACCTAATCTCTGGCGATATACCTGTAGGCAAAACAGCACTTAAAGTTAATATCAAATAAAGGCTAGGAATGGACATCAATATTTCCGTAAACCTCATAGTCACTTCGTCTACCCATCCTCCAAAATATCCAGCCAAACCGCCTAAAAAAATACCTATTGTAAAAGTTAATAATATTCCAATCAACCCTATAGAAAGGGAAATACGGGAAGCAAAAAATATCCTACTGAAAATATCCCTTCCATATTGGTCTGATCCCCATATATACAGTATCCCATCGTTTGAAAAATAATCGGATAATGAAGGTAATTTTGGTTTTTCGACTCCAAATAAATGTAAATTGCTAGGGAAAAGGCCTAAAAGCTTGTAATCCCAAGAATGAATGAAAAATTCAATAGGATAATTCTTTAAATTAACCGCTTGTAAATCTGAAGGGGTTAATACAACAGGTAAAAAATCAAAATAAACATATATTTCTTCCAAAGTAGCAAAAGTATCTATGCTGATAATTTCTTGATTCATTATTTTAGGAGCGTATCTATAATCACTTTTGTAAGTATTAATTGCCATACTTCTGTTATCTTCTTTGACAACAATATCTTCTCCCATCAAAAGCTTTGAAAAATTAACGTCATAAAGACCATCTTCATATGAAGCTGGACCATTTAAGTTTTCTTCTTTTGTAAAATAAGATAAAGGTATCAGCGTCTGATCATATTTACGATTGGTTGATAATTCAATGTACTCCCCATCTGCAGTTTTAGCCATGATAGTATTCTTAAAGGTATATGTAATGTCTGAAACTGTTGCATTGTAGGTTGGATTGTATGCACCCAATTCAAAGGTAATTAAATTGCCCGTTTCGGGATCCCTAGCTTTAATTATATCCAAATGGGTTGCTTCTACATAATCACTTTGGTATGTTATTGGATCTCTCTCACTCATATACAGATAAGTGTGAGGTCCGACTCTTTCTCCTGTAAATAAATCCTTTCTATAAATCGTAGACGGAGGAGCAAATCTATACTGAATATGGTTATTAAATGGATTCATTGGAGAGACGAAATCTGCAAATATAGCAAGTAAATATAAAATGATCAACACAACAAGTGATATCATTCCCAATTTGTGCCTTCTTAATGCCCTCCAAATAAGTGCAGGGGTTGACATGAATTCTCGCTCAAAAAGTTCTTCATCGTTTTGTGTGTTTTGGGGTGTGTTCTTCAAATTGTCCTTCTGCTTTTTTCTCACTTAAAAATCCCTCCAATTTAAGCACTCATTCTTAATCTGACACGAGGATCAGATGCAGCAAGTAAGATATCAGCGATCAAATTACCAGTAATTAATAGGATACCTTGCAAAAACAAATTAGCCATTACTAAATAAATATCTTGCTGGAAGATCGCATCTCTCATCAAAGTTCCTAAACCTGGCCATGAAAACACATATTCTGTTATCAACGCACCACCCAATATCGAAGATAAACTGAATCCCAATGAGGTAATTACAGGATTGATAGCGTTTCTCAACGTATGCTTGTATATGACAACGTCTGAAGGCATTCCCTTTGCTCTTGCAAACTCAGCATAATCTTGGTTCATCTCATCTAAGATCTGTCCTCTCATAACACGCATAGTTCCAGCAAGAGATGCTGTCCCCAATGTAACTACAGGACCAGCCACATGCCAGAAGAAATCACCTATCTGTTTATACCAGGGAAGATTAGCAAATTCGCGTGATAGCATCCCCCGATGGGAAATATTCCAGTATTTGCAGACCACATTAACCATAATAACGCAAAAAAGAAGTTCGGAATTGACAGACCTATCAACCCAAGAGTTGAAAGAGCTTGGTCAGTAAATTTGTATTGGTGAAGCGCTGCTGTTATTCCTAAAGGTATACCAATCCCCCAGGTAAATATAAAAGTTGTCACTCCCAATAAAAGTGTGGCTTCAAGTCTTCTCAGCATCACTTGCCAAACATCTATTTTATAAACAAAAGAGTAACCCCAATCTCCCTTCATAATGTTTCCTAACCACAAGAAATACTGGGTTACAGGATTTTTATCCAATCCATACAATCTTTCTAATTCTTGAATCTGTTCGCGACTGATGTTGGGATTTACTCTATATGTATCCAAAAAATCACCGGGTGCCAATTGCATTACAAAAAAAGAGATAACCGATACACCCAACAACACAGGTATAGCAAGAATAAGCCTTCTAATTATATATTTGAGCAAGATCACGAAGCCTCCCTACTATGATTTTAAAAAGGCAGAAGGTTTCCCTTCCGCCCTTTTTTAATAAACCTAAAAATTACTGTTCTTTCCAGGCGTACTCAATTTTCCACAGACCTGGTGAGTAGGAATAACCGTAAGGGTTGATCGTTCCATATTTTTCTACAGGATACAAATGCAACGTATTTTTATGTATGTTCAAGTAATTCTGTGAAATTGTGTAAACTAAGATCTGATTTTCCGCAACCAACATTTGCCATTCGTCCCAAAGCTCTTGGAGCTCATCTTTATCTAAAATCGAACGCTGAACTCTCATAATCTCATCAATTCTTTGCTCAGCAGGGTGTGCCCAATATTCATCTGGATCAACCCATTCCATAACTTCAGGAGACCAGTTCCAGAAATGTAACCCACCATCTAACAACCAAACGTTTGTACCCCATCCAGGATCGTCTCCTCCAACTAATCCAATGATAATTGCATCCCAGTTAGCTGAGTACATTTTTTGAACCACTGCGTTGAATTGCATTGGCCTGTAATTAACTTTGATTCCAAGTTTCCCTAAGGAATCAACTAAAATAACAGCAATTTCGTTTCTCATCACGTTTTCACCATTGGTGTTCAATTCAAACTCAACAACGTTTCCATCCCAATCGACTAACTCGCCTTTATCATTCCAACTAAAACCTGCTTCTCTTAAAAGTCTCTGGGCTGTAACAAGTGAATATCTGAATCCTAACTCCTCAATTTCAGGATTGTAGAAAGCTGAAGAATTAGTTCTTGGACCATAGCAAGGTACCCCTAAACCGTTGTAAAGTGTTTCTATAAGAGTTTGTTTATCAAAGGCATATGCTACAGCTTTTCTGAAATTATCGTTTCTGAACCATGCCCTATGAACAGGATCGGCTGCGTTGAAATTGAAAGCTATAAAGTTTGACCCGGCAGTAGCTGGACCTACTATTACATTCCAACCTTTTTCCTCGGCTTGAGCTCTCAAAGCTGGGAAATCCTTAGCTTGAGGACCGTGCATATCTATTTCTCCTGCCTCGAATCTTAATCTTTCAACATTAGTATCTGTCACTATTTCGAAGACAATTCTATCTAAGTAAGGAAGTTGGACCCCGTCTTTTGACTTTTCAAAGTAGTATGGGTTTCTTTCCAAAACTACCCTGACGCCTTCAGTGTACTCTGTAACTTTAAAAGGTCCGCCAACTACTATTTGATCAACTTGTTCTACCGTCCAAGTGGACTGGAAGGTTTCTGCATCCGTTACTTTATCCTCTAAAGCGTGTTTAGGCATTATGGCGAATCCACCGACGGTTTCAAGTCCAAATCTGAATACTGTAGGATATTTGAACATTATTCTATTACCTTCGACAGTCAATTCTGGAAGATTACCTTCAGCGTCCATATAAACATCGTTACCATCTGCGGTTAAATCTGGGACTATTATCTTCTCCCATGTGAAAACTACATCGTCGACGGTTAGTGGGTGACCATCGGACCATTTAACCCCTTCTCTCATCTCAAACCAGTAAAGTGTGCCTCCATCTGCTGTACGCTCAACACCCCAATCCTTTGCAAGCGATGGTTGTGTTGGTTGGCCATAAAAATCGCTGCTGAGTAACGATACACCACCTTGATTGATGATGATAGAAGATGATGTCTCTTGAGCCCAGTAAGTATTTAGAGTTTTTGGGCCAGAAGTTTGTTGCAAGGTATAAGGTTCCAACCCTTTTGACCACCTTCTACATCGGCGATAAGCCACTCGGGGTTGTAAGCTTCTTGCGCAAAAATCGTCAAAGACGCTTAAGACCACTACTAAAAGTACCAACAACTTTCTCATGTGAATCCCTCCTTTAAGTTATTTTACCAACTTACCCTCTTTTTCTTGTGATAAACCTCTATCTTTATCCTCTTTGTATAAGAAACAAGCAACATAATGGTTTTCGTTTATTTATAGTATTCAGGGTAATCTTTTTACATATGTCCATAGCGTAAGGACATCTTGGGTTGAAAAAGCATCCCTTAGGCCTATTAACTGGACTTGGTACTTGACCTTTAACCAAAAACTTTTTTCTATCTCTTCGTTTTCTTGGATCTGGAAGAGGAGCGGCATTTAGCAAAGCTTGTGAATATGGATGTAAGGTTCTATCGAATATTTCTGAACCATCTCCAAACTCAACTAATCTTCCAAGGTACATAACACCAACATGGTTTGAAATAAACCTAACAACGCCCAAATCATGAGAAATGAAGAGATATCCAACGTTGAACTCACTCTGTAAAGTCTTTAAAAGATTGATTATCTGTGCCTGTACTGAAACATCTAACGCAGAAGTAGGTTCATCCAAGATAATCAACTTTGGGTCTAAAATAATCGCACGTGCTACGGCAATCCTCTGTCTTTGCCCACCAGAAAATTGATGAGGATATCTGTCAGCATGGTAAGGTTTCAAACCGACTTTTTTCAACATATCAAGGGCGATATTTTTTGCCTCTATTTTATTTTTTGCCATCTTGTGAAACAACAGTGGTTCAATCAACGTCTGTCCTACAGTCATTCTTGGATTCAAAGAAGATGTAGGATCCTGAAATACTATTTGAACATTTCTTCTAAAATCCGCTCTTTTTCTATCAATATCTTTAAACATATAATCAAAAAATTTTTCTTTTCCATTATCGTAGTAATATTGTATATACTTTCTCTCTTCTTCTTCAAGATTTTCAAGAACCTTCTCTTTGCTCCCTAACTCTTTTTCTAGTTCATGAGCGTATTCGATGTATTCCCTTTCCAAATACTTTGCTCCAGCTCTTTTATTCATAAAATAATGAGAAGTTTCTTCTCCGTTTAAAAAAATCTTCCCCGAAGTAGGATCTTCCAATCTCAAAATCGTTTTACCAATCGTGGTCTTTCCACAACCTGACTCTCCAACCAATCCATAAGTCTCATTTATATCTAAGTCCAAATTGACCCCATCCACTGCTTTAATGTACCCGACCGTTCTATCAATCAAAAACCCCTGTTTAATTGGAAAATACTTTTTCAGATTACGGATTTTTAAAAGCATCAAAGAGCCTCCTTCTTATCTATCACATCGTCATAATGAACAGGAGTAGTATCAGATATAGGATTAAAACATCTTATGTAATGATTTTCTTCAACTTCTGTTAACTCGGGCCATTCTTTCCTACACTTATCAGTGGCATATGGACATCTTGGCAAAAAAGGACACAATGGTGGAGGATCCAGCATAACAGGAGGTTGACCTTTTATAGGGTTTAATAGATCCACCTTTATATCGTGCCTGGGTATACAGGAAAGCAGAGCATGGGTATATGGATGCCTAGGTTTTTCAAAAAGTGTATAAATATCTGTCATTTCCATCTGTGTTCCACCATACATTACAATAACCTTATCGGCAACTTCAGCAATTACAGAGAGGTCATGAGTTATGTATATCATTCCCATATCATACTCTTTTTGCAAATCTTTCATCAACTCTAAAATTTGGGCTTGAATAGTAACATCCAAAGCGGTGGTAGGTTCATCGGCGATTAAAATTTCTGGATTGCAAGAAAGCCCTCATGAGTTATGTATATCATTCCCATATCATACTCTTTTTGCAAATCTTTCATCAACTCTAAAATTTGGGCTTGAATAGTAACATCCAAAGCGGTGGTA
>LZCG01000165.1_pt1 | contig 12510 bp, 11 predicted proteins | sample 768541 | NCBI WGS metagenome assembly LZCG01 (sample SAMN05200874, study PRJNA324366) | oil field metagenome | isolation source: sample BH-FW-1 from oil reservoir | place: India: Bombay High | collected 2015-07-11
GCGTTAAAACAGACTAGATTTAACTAATTAAAGTAGCTTTTAGTGTTTTTAAGGACAATAAAATATTCTATACAAAGAGGTGGAGATTAGTACATGGAACAAATAGTGAAGCATCTTTCAAGAAAAAATATCTGTGAAGAAATAAAACCTGGTGCTTCTTCCTTAATTATATTTGGAGCCTCAGGGGATTTGACTTTTAGAAAATTAATCCCTTCTATATATACATTGTTCAAAAAGAACCTATTGCCTGAGGAATTTTTCTTGCTAGGAATAGCAAGATCTAATTTCTCAGATGAGGAATACCGTCAAGAAATTAAAAATAGATTATTGCAAGAAAACGAGGATAACTATATAATCTCAAAATTTATTGAAAAAGTCTTTTATACTTCGGGTTTCTACGATGATGATACCCTTTATTTGGAACTAAAAAATAAATTAAATTACTTGGATAAACTCTTCAACACCCAAGAAAATCATCTTTTTTATCTTTCAACCCCTCCAAATGTCTATTTAGAAATAATTAAACGTTTGGGGAAATTTAATTTGACCAAAGAAAGCGAAAATTCTTATTCAAGAATAATTATAGAAAAACCCTTTGGCAGTAATTTTAACACATCCAAAGAATTAGATGAAGAACTTCATAAGTATCTAAATGAAACCCAAATATACAGAATCGACCATTATCTTGGTAAAGAGACCGTTCAAAATATAATGATGCTTAGATTTGCAAACATTGTTTTTGAACCTATTTGGAATTATAAATACATAGACAACGTTCAGATTACCGTAGCTGAAACATTGGGTGTAGAACACAGGGCGGGATATTTTGAACAAGCTGGCTTATTAAGAGATATGTTCCAAAACCATATGATGCAACTTTTGACATTAGTAGCAATGGAACCACCAGCTTCCCTTGAAGATACAAGCGTTAGAGACGAAAAAACGAAACTATTGAAGACTATAAGGCCTTTTGAAAAAGATAAGATAGACGAATACTTTGTAAGAGGTCAATACATTGATGGAATGATAAATGGTAAAGAAGTTCCAGCTTATACAAAAGAAAAGAATGTTAATCCAGACTCCTTTGTAGAAACATTTGTAGCGGCTAAATTTTTAATTGATAATTGGAGATGGAGTGGGGTGCCTTTCTATTTAAGGGCAGGAAAAAGATTGAAAAGAAAGGTTACAGAAATCGCCATAATCTTTAAAGACGTTCCCCATTCGATATTTGCTAAAAATGACATAACCTTAGAGAAAAACACTCTCATTCTAAATATCCAACCAGACGAGGGATTTTCACTAAAAATTCAAGCGAAACAACCTGGTTCCAAACTTTGTTTGAATACACTAACAATGGATTTCAATTACGATGAATTCTTCAAATTCAAAGGTCCTGATGCATATGAAAGACTTCTTTTGGACGCCATGTTGGGTGATCAAACACTTTTTGTAAGAAGCGACGCTATGGAAATTTCTTGGAAAATCTTCACCCCTGTTTTAGAAAAATGGGAAGAAGAAAAACACAATGGGCTGAGATTATACAAAGCTGGTACATGGGGACCAAAAGAATCTTTTGAATTATTAGCAAAAGACGATAGAAGTTGGCGTAACTTAGATTTTGAAAGCGAGGCTTTGTATGCAAGCAAAATTTTTTGATGATCCTCAAAAGTTCCACAATGAAGCCGTAAATTTAATTTACAACTTGTATGAAGAAAGCATAGAAAAAAACAAATTATTCACCTTAATGCTCTCAGGTGGAAGAACTCCACTTCCCCTATATGAAAAATTGGCAACAGAGTACAAAGATAAAATGAATTGGGAGAAGGTCCACATTTTTTGGGGAGACGAAAGATACGTCGATCAAAAAAGTGACGATAGTAATTACAAATGGGCTTCCGATTTGCTAATAAGCAAGATTAATATTCCAACAAATAATGTACATAGGATAAAAACAGAACTCCCCATAGAAAAAGCGTCACAAGAGTACGAAAAAGAAATAATAAACTTTTTTGGAGTACAAAATCCCGTTTTTGATTTGATATTACTAGGAATAGGAGAAGATGGCCACACAGCATCTTTGTTCCCTTCAAGTGACAGTTTAAAAGAAAGCAAAAAGCTCTTCACTGTCACACCGCCTTCTGGAACACCTAAATTACCTAGAATTACAGCCACGTATAAATTGCTGAACAATGCGAACAATATCCTTTTTCTAAGTTCTTACAAAGGAAAAGAGAAGGTAATAGATGAAATCCTAAACAACCCCAAAACAGCAGAAGAAAAATATCCAGCAGCAAAAGTTAAAGTTAAGAATACTTATTTTTTCATAAAAATATAGGGACTGTTTAACAGTCCCTATTGAATTGATAATTATCAAAAATAAAGATCTCTTTTTGTATATGTAGAAGGGAGAGATTAATTAAAATTCTGCAACCATCGAGATTGAAAGATACTTATCTTCATCGAAAGTTGCTAAATCTGTTGAATCTATTATATTTCCAAATAATAGCATTAACTCTACTGGCATTTCTTCGTTTGCTGCTTTGAAGTTAACGTCATATCCGAACTTCTCATCTGCGTTGTAGTAAACATCTCCACCAATTCTCAAAGATTCTAAGAACTCGTAACCACCACCAACCTTAAGAGCATAAAAATTGCTGTCTTCCATTTCATAATAAATAGCTGCGTCCAAATCAAAGCTTCGATAATTTGCTATAGCTTCAGCAGTTATACCATTATTTGAATTTGAATATTTCAACTTAACAGAGAAAGTGTCTTCTTTATCGTAACCTACTGACACGCTATCGAATTCTAAATCTTCGAGATCAACCTCGGCGTATAAGCAAATGCATCAGCCTAACAACCAAAGAAGTTGCATCCACGGTATCGAACAAAGCACTTAGAGCATACCTGTCAGTGGAATATGAACCAAAGATTCCCCATTTAAACTTATCGTTTTGAGAAAATAGATCTAATCCTACATCAAAATTGTTCCAATTTAAGAAAACAGCAAAACCGCCAAGACTCTCTTCGGGATTTTCATAGTCAAAATTATATTTTGAATTTACTTCTGTCTTATAAAATGCACCAAAAGAATACATATCCTGTAGCCATAAGGCTTTCATACCGTAAACTTTAAACTGGTAGTTGACAGATGAAGCTCCTATTTTTAATTCTAAATCGGCATTTTCAATATCTGGATTTATACTCAGTATAACCTCATTGGAAACGACTGGATCGCTAAAAAACCCAGTCTCTTCCTCTAATTTAGCTTTTAAAGTGAACTGATATTCTCCTGAAAGAATGGACGCACTCTCTGCTGCTGCTGCTTCAGCCGCAGGAGCAGAAATTTGCAACTCTCCATCTACTAAAATCAACTCAAAGGAGGAGTTCCTTCCTCCATATGGGTCTGGAACGTAATCGGGAGATTCCGGATCCTCGTACCAATCAGTGCCATTTACTACGTATTTGTATTCATAAACACCAGGTTGTAAATCATCTGCCACATAAATCCAAACTCCTTCACTGTATTCCATTTCCCAAGCTGTAGTACTCCAGTTGTTGAAAGACCCTGCTAAAAATACCGTATCAGCTGTTTCATTTTCGTATTCAAAAATTACTTTGCCATCCTCAACATACACCTTAGAGAAAGAAACCACTACCATCAAAGAAAATAAAAGAACAAAAACTATTTTTTTCATCTTTCCACCTCCATATTCTCCCTATTTTTTAAAAATTGAAAGTAGTAGTAACACCTATTTGCTTTTTAAACGATAAAACATTATCAAAGTCGCCATTGCCTATATAAAATTTGATATTCCCTTTTGGTACATAGTAGGTGATCTCGCCGTATGCGGTGAAATATTGCTCGATGATCCCTTGTATATATTGAACTTTTGCCATAGCAGAAAATTGATCAAAATTCCTTGAAATATCTACGTAATAAAGTTCTCCTAATGATTGAAAAGATTCTTCAGAAACCGGATTACCAAAAGCATATTTAATATTACCCTTAAAATCAAAAATATCATAATTCCCTTCTAAATACAATCTAAAGGGTTTGTAAGAGGTGATATCGGTCCAATCATCCTCCCATCCTCTCTTGTAAACTGATGCTTTGTAGGAAGTTAAAAACGGGATAGAAAGATCCTGACTATAGGTAATTGACATTTCTGATCCATCCATCACGAAATCGGAGAATGTACCATCAAAATCTCCGGAAACATACAACTCTAAATTGTCGATGTATAAATTAGTTCTAAGCCTATCTATATAAGTTTCGGTGCCAAAATCCAACTCCAATTTATTTGTCAATCTAATATCGTTATAGGAACCTTCCAAATAAATGTTTTCCATCAAACTATCCGGAGAATATCCTCTGTAAAAATTATCTGAAATGTATGTTGTATTAAAATTATACTCAAATTCCCCTAATTCTCCTCTTACCCCACCATACAAAAGATAATTATCTTCTATACTATATGAAGCGGTTTCTACATCTTGCTGATAAGAAAGAACAACCTCTCCGTAAGGTTTTACACCTTCAAAAGTTCCAACATTGAAATCAAATCCTATCATCTCATTATAATCTAAAGACTCGTTCTTGTAATCTTTCAAATATAAAACGCTTGAATTTACTCCGCCAAGCTCGGGAAGCCTATAATGTAACAAATTAAAAAGATACCCACTTTTATCTACCGCATAGAAATTCATATCACCAAAGTTATCCAAATCGGCATACAACTTTAGACCATTCACTGCTCCAACTTTTTCATTGTTGATTATTTTCAGCCAATCATCAGTTGAGACACTTTTTCTGTTCCAATAAGTAGTGAGATCTAAATTCTCTAATTCATATGTAAATTCAGAAGTAGAAACCCACAACTGATCACTTGAATCCCTGTTTAAATTGAATTCACCGCGTAAGCCTTCACCAAAGAATTTAAAATAAAGATCTGCTTTGTTGAAATTATCATAGAACGAGGCTTCTTCTTCATCTGAGTAATCATAATTTAAATTTAATTCGACACTTCCGTTGAGATTAACACTTCCAAAAAAAACGGTTGTGATCACAATCATCAAAAAAATTAATGGAATCTTTTTATTGCTCACCAATTTCACCTCACTTTTCTTCAAACTCTATGTAACTTATCTTAGGATAAAATTTAACAGTAAGTTCGTCGGTATCGCTTTTTAAAGTATATACGGCATCGGCAGAAGCGTCTGAATAAACTTCTCCGTTGAATATCATGTGCCAAGGTTGCCAGCCTAAACTTGGTTTTATCTTGTATGCAATTGTATCATTTGCTTTAAACTCCTTGTTAATTGTTGCAACTAAGACATCCCCTTGTCTTTCAAACTTTATAGCATCCTCATCCCAAGTTTTTGCTCCCCAACTACCTGCAAAATACCAATCCTGTAATAACTTGGTATCATCTCCTACACCTACTGCTTTACCTTCTTCCATCTTTGCTGTATCTAAATAGATGGTTATTTGTTCCAAATTATTATTTTCTACTACGTCCTTCCAAATAGGTATCGAAGCAGATGCTATATTACCATCACTTTTAACGTAGAAAATCTTGTAATAGCTCAATTCAAATATTGTTCCTCCTTCATCTATTTCTTCATAGGTTAGATCTGAAGTGGGTATGGTAATTGTATAAAGCCCTAAACTTTCATCGTAAGTTAAAAGATCGTCTGTAGTCGGTACATTGTTGTTTTTTGAGTAAGCTAAATAAATCCCTGGATCAAGGGTAATATCAAGTAGGTTCATCATACAACCAGATAAGGTAAATACAACGAGAACGCCAAGAAGCACATAGAAAATTTTCTTTTTCAAAAAATTCACCTCCGTTATTGAAAGAAGAAAGCCCATAAGGACTTTCTTCTTGGTTTTTTAATACATTTTTACTGAGCCCAACTTTCTACAACGTTTACAATTGTTGCATCCTCGGTTAAAACAATTGTTCTATTACCGATTTCTTCACCCTCGGCATCTTTTTCAACATAAGCCCAATCATTGTCAGGATTATCATCCATATTATCCAATCGTAAGAACTTATATCCTTGTGCAGTATAAGAGGTAGTTGTTGCTTCGGTTGTAAAATACCCAGTAGTAGCGTCTTTGTTCAAAATTAATGATTTAACCCAATCTCCATTCCAACCTCTCATATATATTACATTGCTTTCAGTTTCTTCTGGTACGTTTACAACGAAATTAACCGTTATCTCTTCTTGCAAATCAGTATAATCAATGGGTTCCATCCCATTCCAATTAAGTACGAAATCTTCAACATCACTCTCGGGAGGTACATCCAGTCTTCTATCACCGATACCACCGCCACTTTCATTTACTTCCACAAAATCCCAAGGGACATCGCAAGTGTACTTGTATTTTACCGGATAATCCTCATCTTCGAACAAAGTTGAAATATCAAATTCTGCATACTTTTTACCGTCAGCCTCTTTTACTTCAGATGTTGCTGCAGAAGTAATATCCCAACCATTGTAACTTCCCATCAAGTAAACAGGACTAGCTTCTGGTGTTGTTTCAGGAAGATACACTTTTAACATAACTGCTTCTTCTGGCTGTTCTTCCGGCTGTTCTTCCGGTTCTTCTTCCGACTGGCTTGGTAAACATCCAAAAAGCACAAAAACACTTAAAAACTTACTAACATAACTACTAACCACTTTTTCTTCATACTCATAACCCCCTTTTTAAGATTTTGGTTATATTTGATTTCTTCTTTTCAATCAAAGAGGTACCCATACCGACCAACCTTCATTCTCACTCATTATAACTTTGAAATCTCCATACCCATTTTCATCCGTTGTGACTGTACCTTGTATATGGCCAGTATAATCGTAGAATGTTGTGTTAGGCTGACGTGAGTTAATACGCTTTGTTCTCACCTCATTTGATTCTCCATCTGAAATCAATAAAACAAGCCCGTCTTTTTCCACCTCAGGTAGCCCTTCTCTTACATAGCCGTACACATCTTCATCGTTGCTATCAATCTCATACCCTCGCCCATATGCGTAGTCCCTTCTAACTTCTAATAATTTGTCTAATCCTTCTTTCATTCCATATATGTAGTAATCTTTCCAAAAAACAACTGGTGTTCCGTATTCTCTGGTTAAAATATAGGCATAAGCTTGATACTTTCTTCTGTAGATTCCAGGGTCAACATTGTCCCTATTAGTGTCGTGGTTATCGACGAAAGTAACCGCCCTATCCTCATACCCATCCTTGTTCACCAATCCAACATATTGTAGATTTCTTAAATCTGCACCATCGATTATATCTTCAAAAAAGGTTCTCAAAGGAAAGTCGAATACTTTCAAACTCTCATTACCCACAGTGTCAAGAAACCTAGCTAATTCGTTTGTATCTTCTATCCATGCTTCTCCAACATAAAACAGATCTTTTGTTGAACTCTCTTGTACATCGTTTATCCATTCATTAACAAACCTATAATCAACATGTTTTACGGCATCTAAGCGAAATCCATCAAAGTTTATATCGTTTACAATCCACTTTCCCCAGTTGGTAACATCTTCTTTCACAGAAGAATTTTCATAATCGACATCTGCTCCCATTAAGTAATCATCATCCCAATAAAATGTATAATCCCAATTTTTGTCTTCAAACAAATACTTTCCACTTGTTTGGGTTTTTTGGTCCCAATCAACTCCATCAAAACATTGCCAATTCCAAGTAAAATCACTGTATTTACCGTTTCTACCTGGGAAGTTAAAAACCGTCCATGCTTCTATAGTTTGGCCTGGTTTGTCAGGGCTACTATCATCCAACTTAACCATCTCAGTTCCATCTGCACCCATTCTATGATTCAACACCGCATCGTAATAAACCTTTATGTTGTTCGAATGAAGTGAAGAAATCGCATCTTCTAACTCTTCTTTTGTCCCATACTTTGTACGTATCGTACCATGTTGATCAAATTCCCCCAAATCCCAAAGATCGTATGTTCATATCCTACATCATATGCCCCACTCATACCTTTGTTGGCAGGGGGTAACCAAACGGCTGTAAAACCTTTTTCCGATAGATCAGAGGCTCTCTCTTCCAATAGTACCCATAAATCTTCTTCTTCAGGATGATCTACTAAGTAATCACCTATTGCCATTTCCCAGTAAAAGGCTTGAAGAATCGTTTCATTTTGAGTTGATGGAATCTCTTGATCAAAGGGAAGTTTAAAAAAAACACCACTGCATCCAAAAAGTACAAAGGTCAGTAGAAAAATTAATATGCCGGTAAAAACTTTTCTTTTATTCAAAAAATAAATCTCCTTAACTTTAAAAATAAAAGTCATAAATGGAAATGATTCCATTCAATTATAGCACTAATGGAAACATTTCCACAAACCCGAATAAGAACGATTATGGACGTTTATGAGAGTTTAGAGAAAAATAAATGCAATTAGAAAGGTAAATCTTAAAATTTCTTCATTTTTGTAAGTTTTTTGTAATTAAACATCCATTTGATTCTTTGGTATAATTATTAAAAAACTTTTAATGGATTTAATTCCGCAAAGAGGGAGGGGAATTAGAAGTGTTCAACGTAGCCGTCATCGTAAACACTTTGGCCGTTTTAATTGGGGGTACATTGGGGACATTTATTGGAAATAAATTACCGGATAATTTGAGACTCATTTTATTTCAAAGTGTTGGTCTGACTACTTTTTTGATCGGGGTGGGGATGGGGTTAGATGCGAGCAATTTGATCGTCGTTTTGGTGTCTTTAGCACTGGGGGGAGTAATTGGAGAGTTATTGAGAATTGAAAACGGTCTGGGAAAATTGGCAAACATCGTTGAAAGGTCACAAGGAGAAACACCGTTTGTAAGGGGATTTATTACTGCCACTGTTCTTTTTGTTATTGGCCCTATGAGATAATCGGATGTCTAAATGCAGGTCTTTCGGGAGATAACTCTGTTATTTTCTTAAAATCTGTTCTGGATGGAATTTCTTCTATGGTCTTAGCCTCGGTATATGGTGTGGGGGTTACCTTCTCTGCTGTGAGTGTTTTCTTGATTCAAGGGTCAATAGTTAGTTTGGCTGGAATGCTTTCTTTTCTTTCGGACCCTTATTATTTGAATGATTTTACAGCCGTGGGAGGGGCGATGATAATTGCCATTGGAATAAGACTTTTGGAGATAAAAGATATAAAAGTGGGAAACTTCCTTCCTTCTTTGATAATTGTCGTTTTGATAAATTATATTCTTACCTTTTTTGGCAGGTTTTGACAAATTCCTACAAAATATGTTATAATATTTAATAGATAGACTAACAAATGTTTTCTTCTCGTTTAAACTACTATTCATATCTTTGCCGCCCATACTCATACTATATTCACCTATATTTCTAATACTGATGAATTAAACAAAACTAATTATCAAACCTTTTTTCGAAAGGTCGTATTTTTTTTACTTGCTAAAAAGACTGAAAGGAGGAATCAAAATGCTTAGATTAGAAGATGCCTTATGGAAACTGGAAAAATATGAGGATGAATTGCTATCTAATACGATACTTTTCAATCAGCTTCCTTTAAAAAACCCCAATGAGCAAAAAAACTTTATAATAAGCAAATTGCGAGAAATGAATCTACCCAATATTAAGGAAGATGATGAAGGGAACGTATATGTCTCTTTTGTTAACGACGATACATCCCCTACCGCACTTGTTTTCACAACTATAGATGAGATTCGCGATCCACTTGTTGAAAGATTTGCCAGGGTATTAAAAGGAAAAATAGAAGGTTTAAAAATCGTTTCGTCTTCACTTAAAGTTGCAGCTCTTTTAACTATGATAAAGTTTTTACACCTAGAAAAAGTAGATTTAAGAAAGAATGTATTTTTCCTCTTTCTTAACCAGGCAAGAAAAAACAAATTTTTGAGTTTAGGAGAGTTTTTACAGGAAAATATCAAAAGTTTGGATTATGCTATCAAAATCAATGGCATCAATTTGGGAGACCTCGGTCATCGTTCTTTGGGAAAATATGTTTATAAATTAAAGTTTTATTCCCGAGATTCAATACACAAAACTTCTAAATCTCCATCAACTTTAGAGATATTGTACAGAATAACTTCTAATCTGAAAGAGAATGCAGATATGGAAGGTACGTCTGTAATCATCTTAAAACTCGACAGATTCGAAGACAATACCGAAGTAATAATGGAGATAAAGAGCGAAGGAGACCAAGATTTAGAAACTATAAGTGAAAATTTAAGAGCCACCGTCACGGAATTGGCTGAAAGATACAATTTAAAGATCAAATTGAATCTACTTTCATACATTCCGACCACTTTCATACCAAAGGAGCATCCTTTGATCGAACAGATCAGAGAAGTTCATAACCATTTAAACATTAAAACTAACTTAGCTCCTTTAGACAAAGACGAGGCATTGATAATTAAATCCGGTGTCCCTGCAGTTTCCCTAGGGATAGCAAAAGGTGAGATATTAGATGGCACAGAATACTTCGAAAGAGATGGTGTGATGAAAGGTCTGCATCAAATTTTGATGGTGGTTGATAATGTAACAACAGAAAACTTTGCTGAAGAAGAGATAGACCAGGACATTATAGGAGAAGAAAAAGATTAAACAGAAAGGAAGATCTAAAATGAAGGATAATATTTTAAAACGTTCTTTTCACCATTCAAAGTTTGAGAACATTAAAGAGCTCGTTAAATTAAAAGAAAAACAAGATGTAAAAATATCCCTTGCCTTTCCTTCTTTAAACGAAGAAAAAACTATTGGTAAAGAGATAATCATTATGAAGTCAGAACTTATGGAAAAATATCCCTTATTGGATGAAATTGCTGTAATTGATTCTGGCTCAGAAGATGAAACGGTATCTATAGCAAAAGAATTCGGTGCAAAAGTTTTTTATTCCAGCGATATTTTACCAAAGTACGGGTTTTACAAAGGAAAAGGAGAAAATTTATGGAAAAGCCTATACGCACTTAATGGCGATATAATCGTATGGGTGGATTCAGATATAGAGAACATACATCCAAAATTCGTATACGGTTTAGTTGGTGCTTTGTTGAATTATCCAGAAATAGGTTACGTCAAGGCCTTTTATGATAGACCCATTGTGGGAAAATCGGCGATGCAACCAACAGGTGGAGGAAGGGTTACCGAATTGGTTGCAAGGCTTTTATTTTCTTTGTTTTACCCGGAGTTATCAACGATAATTCAACCGCTAAGTGGTGAATATGCAGGAAGAAGGGAAATTTTAGAAAAGCTGCCTTTTTTCGTGGGATACGGTGTGGAAATTGCGCATCTCATCGACATAGCTGAAAAATTTGGTAGTGAGATAATAGCTCAAGTCGATCTTGAACTTCGAATTCATGACAATCAACCCTTACACTCACTGAGTAAAATGGCTTTTGAACTCACAAAAGTAGTATTAAAAAGATTGGAAAAATATGGAAAATTAGATTTAAATACCGAATTGACCGATAAACATATAATGATTCAAAAAAAAGAAAATGAGAAGGTATTAGTTCCAACGGAGATACTAAGTGTTGAAAGACCTCCTATGATTACTATCCCAGAGTACAAAGAAAAGTTTCAAAAGAAGGGAGAAGGTATGAACAATCTTTACATCTTCCACTACCATTACATAAAAGGCGGAGTTTCAACCGTTGTTAGAAATATCGTAAAATCTCTAAAAGACGCATACAAAATTACTCTCTTTGGTTCAAAAAAAATGGGGATAGATGGGATAGAAGAGGTCTTATCTTACGAAAATGTCAATTTTATTGATTTTCCAGAACTCGGATATATATATTATGACAGCACCGATTATAAAACTTTTCTCGAACTCAAAGAATCGATAAAAAACAAATTGAACAATTATCACGATGAGAGGGCTATATACTGGGCTCATAACTATAATTTAGGCAAAAATCCCGCATTTACAGAAGCGTTTAAAGAATTTATCACAACAAAAAATATCCCCACAATAATTCAAATTCACGACTTTCCTGAATGTGCAAGATGGGAAAACTATTCTTTTATAAGAAAATTCATAAATTCTTCACTGTATCCTATTAGGAAGAATATACAGTATGCTACTATCAATCTATCCGATTACAACAGACTTATAAAATGTGGTATACCTTCAGAAAATGCTTTTTATCTCCCAAATGCTGTTGAATTTGCTAAAAATAAAGATAAAATAGATGATATCGACAAAGATGAGGTCATAAATAAACTAAAGAAATTGGGATATAACGTTGATCCCACAAATAAAAACATTTTGTATCCAACAAGAACGATAAGAAGAAAAATATCTTAGAAGCGGTGCTTATAAATCGCTTATATGGAAAGAGTAATCTCCTTGTCACATTACCAGCTAACTCTGATAAAGAAAGGCCATATGAAAAAGTTGTAAAAGAAACCTTTGAATCTGAAAAAGTTAAGGGAGCTTGGGACTATTTCAGCAAAAGATCCTTTACTTTTTCCATACATTCTGAATATAT
>LZCG01000166.1_pt1 | contig 12504 bp, 9 predicted proteins | sample 768541 | NCBI WGS metagenome assembly LZCG01 (sample SAMN05200874, study PRJNA324366) | oil field metagenome | isolation source: sample BH-FW-1 from oil reservoir | place: India: Bombay High | collected 2015-07-11
ACTTAAAAGAGAATGCATAAAGAAATTAAAAGAAAAAAAGATGGACATGATAATTTTGAACGACGTTTCAAGAAAAGATATAGGGTTTGAAAAAGAGGAAAACGAGGTGACCATTTTTACTAGTAAGGAGGAGCTTCGACTTGAGAAAAATCACAAAAGGATTATCGCTAATAATATTTGTGACTTTATTTTCAGTACTTTTTTCTGAAGATTATTTTCATTTGTATCCTGCTGAATATGATCAAACTCAAAATACTGTGAAAATTAATTTAGAAAGTTATATAAATACTACGCAAAAACCAAATGTATATATATATGATGGGGAGATAGGAAAAAGTTAACTTTGTATGAAAAAGAAGACCGTGAATTCTTCTTTTATGTTAATTTAAATGCTTTTAAAGGCAATTATTATTCATTCTTAGTAACTTCTACAGATAAAGAAGGGCGTTATGTGTCACAGTTTTTTGCAAATTTTTTGGAAAAAGCCTTATTTGCTCCAAATATAGAAGTTGAAATAACTACCTCTGTTGTGGAAAATGGGTATCAATATTATTTGGATTATTATCCAGAAGAAAATTTGGAATTAGTGAAAGTACAGGTAGAAAATACCGTTTTTGAAGATCCGAATGAGTTCTTAAGGTTGCTGGGTAACTTTGAAGAGGGGTTTCATGATTCTGTTTTTACTTTTAGAAATAGATATGGAATACATTTTGAGCGAAAAGTTACCTTTTTGAAAGTGGCGAATGTTGTTGCCACTGAGAACGTTTTAAAACCAAAGCAAAGATATGAAGTATATGGTTACCATATCGTACAAAAAGGTGAGAGTTTGTACAAAATCGCTGAAAAATACAAAGTTCTTCCTGGAGATTTAGTTAATATGAACGATCTAAAAGATCCTTCTTTGATATATCCAGGGCAAGCTTTAAAAATAGGAAAAGTAAAATACGAAGAAAGTCCTTTACGCTTAGAAATAAACCTTTCACAAAATAAGATGTACTTATATTTTCATGATCAGTTGTTAAAAACTTATATAGTTGCGGTTGGTATGAGTGATTACACACCACCGGGTTACTATCGAATTTCATACAAAGAGAAAGATCCTGCGTTGTATTGGTACGATGAATATATACCTCCTGGATCTCTAATGAATGGAATGGGAACAAGATGGTTACAACTTTCAAATCCTCAATATGGGATTCATGGCACAACAAAGCCATGGGAAATAGGTAAAAGGATATCTCATGGATGTATAAGGATGTTCAACTTTGATGTGGAAGTTATAGACTTTTTGGCATCTTTAGGGACCGAGGTTTATGTGTACAATGGAGAAAATAAAAAAGAATCCTGAATAGGATTCTTATGGCTGGGGTGGCTGGTGGGATTTGAACCCACGACATCCTGAGTCACAGTCAGGCGTTCTTCCACTGAACTACAGCCACCAAAAATTTGGTGCGCCTGGGGGGAATCGAACCCTCAACCCTTGGATTAGAAATCCAATGCTCTATCCGTTGAGCTACAGGCGCTGGAGCGGCCGACGGGAGTCGAACCCGCAACCCTTGGCTTGGAAGGCCAATACTCTACCAATTGAGCTACGGCCGCATTAATACATTAATGGTCGGAGCGACTGGGCTTGAACCAGCGACCTCCGGTGCCCAAGACCGGCGCGCTCCCAACTGCGCTACGCTCCGCTGCCTTACTTTTCAAAATATATAATATCACAAGGAATCTATTTTGTCAATATTTAATTTCTTTTTAATTCTTCTAAAAATCAAATCTCTACTATTCAATTTTTTTATTGATAAAATTAATATCAAGGGGAATGGGACGTTCTTAAACGTTGCAGCAATTAGGATGGGAGGTGTTTTATGAAAGTAAAGAAATTGGATAAAAAATTGTTAGATACATTTAGGGCAGATGAACCTACAATACAGGAATTGAGAAATATTGCAAAAAATTTAGGAGTTAAACTAAAACGAAATATGAATAAAAAAGAGATTTTAAAAGTGGTTAGAAAAGAGATTAAAAGGTTAGAGGAATCTTCAGATAACAAAGTTGAAGAGATTTCAGATTATACAAAATTACCAAAGAATCCACAAAAGCTTCCAAAATCAAATGAATCAAAAGATCTTCCTCAAAAGTACGAAAGGGAAAAACTAAAAATAATGCCGGTCAATCCCAACTGGTATATGTTTACTGGAACATTTCTGAAAAAAGCAGAAAAAAACTAAAAAAATTATCAAAAAACTCTAATATTACAATCAGGGTCATAAAAAAATCAAAAGAGGATCAAGAAGTAGAAAAAAAAGTTATTGAAACAGATTTAAAATTAGACCAAAACAGCAATACTTATTTTCATCTCCCACAAGATAATTCCGCCTATGTTGCTTTCCTTGGAGTAAAAGATAAAAAGGGTGAGTTTACTCCTTTAATAGAATCCAACGAAATTACAACACCTTCTTCATCCATTAAAAGTTCAGATAAAGAAGAGTGGATTTTTATAGAAGATGGGAAAATTATCAAAGAAGATAAAAAAGAAGAACCTGGGTTTTGGAAAATTGAAAAGCATCCGGGCAGTAGTGAAACAATGTTTACAAACAAAAGAAAATTCAACGATACCAATTTTGGAAGTGATTGAAGTTATGAAGAGTAGAAAAGGGAAAATTTTGTTCTTATTACATGCTCATCTGCCTTATATTCATCATCCGGACTTTGAAAATTTTATGGAAGAAAGATGGTTTTTGAGGCATTAACTGAGACATATATTCCTTTAATAAAAGTTTTTAAATCTTTAGAAAAAGATAAAATTCCATTTAAGCTTACAATAAGTCTTTCTCCAACGTTGATGGAGATGTTTAATTTAAAGGATTTAAGAGAAAAATATCACAAGTATTTATTAAATTGATAGAATTAACCGAAAAGAGATAATTAGGACAAAAGATGAAGACCCTAGGATACACCAACTCGCCCAACATTATAGGCGAGAATTGATAGAAGATTTAGATATTTTTTGTGAAGAATATAATTCAAAATATATTAAAAGCTTTCAAGGAATTTTAAAGATAAAGGTTACATTGAAGTGATAACATCTAATGGCACTCATGGGTATCTACCTTTTTATCGGGATTATCCAGAGGCTATTAGAGCTCAAATAAAATCAGCCGTGTTAACCTTCAAAAAAAACTTTGGTGAGCATCCTATGGGTATATGGTTGGCGGAATGTGCTTATTTTAAAAGTCTTGACAAATATTTATCAGACGAAGGTATACGATACTTTTTTGTGGGTACACATGGTTTTACTTATGCAGACAGTCAGCCAAGGTATGGTGTGTATAGACCCATAATCACCCCGAATAAAGTTTTTGTGTTTGCCAGAGATCCTGAATCAAGCGAGCAGATATGGAGTTCTGAAGTTGGTTATCCAGGCGATTCAAGATATCGTGAATTTTACAGAGATATTGGTTATGACAGAGAAGATGACTACATTAAGCCATACATAGATCCAAGCGGAACAAGGTGTAATACGGGAATAAAGTATTATCGTATTACCGATAAATCATTATCCTTGGATAAAAAGAAATATATGATGTTAGAGAAGCCAGTAACATCGTAAAAGAGCATGCCAGAGATTTTTTAGATAAAAAACTTTGCAAATCAAGAAATTATTAGCATGTTTAGACGAAGAAGAACCAATAATTGTGGCTCCTTTTGATGCTGAACTTTTTGGTCATTGGTGGTATGAAGGTCCGAAATTTTTGGAAGAGCTTTTTAGGCAATCATCTGAAAACGAATATTTAGATTTTTCTGTACCTACTGAGATTTTACAAACAGTTAAAAAAGTTCAAATCACTTATCCCGCAGAATCCTCTTGGGGTGCCGGTGGATACCATGATGTATGGCTCAATGAGAAAAATGATTGGGTTTATAAGCATATTCACGAAATAACTGAAAGAATGATAGAAAAAGCCAATACTTTTAAGAACCCTTCAAATTTACAAAAAAGGGCTTTAAATCAGATGATGAGAGAGGTTCTCCTTGCACAAGCGAGTGATTGGCCTTTTATAATGACCACAGGAACCACTATAGAATATGCAAAGAATCGAGTTAAATGTCATATTAACAGATTTTTGGATCTTGACAAAATGTTAGAAAAGCAACAAGTTAATGAAGAAAGGCTCTCATTTTATGAATGGATAGATGATATCTTTAGAAATATTGATTACACAATATTTTCGAGTGATTATAGAACAAACTAATTTATTGAAAATTATTACATGAAGGGAGGATAAAAACGTTGCCAGAAAAATATTTTGAGATAAGATGGCATGCAAGAGCAGGGCAAGGAGCAAAAAGTGCTTCTCAATTTTTAACGGAAGCTGCAGAAGAAGCTGGAAAGTATTCCAGTTCATTTCCAGAATATGGAGCGGAAAGATCCGGTGCTCCGATGAAAGCTTTTAACAGGGTTGCGGATGTCCCTATAAGACTTAAAAGTAACATAGAGACCCCCGATGTGGTGGTTGTCATAGATGACACACTTTTAAAAAATTCGGAAGTAACATCTGGATTAGCTGAGGATAAATTGTTGTTGGTCAACACATCTAGAAGCATTGAAGAAGTAAGAAAATTATCAGGGTATAAAGGAAGAATTGGTGTAATACCTGCTACGGAGATAGCATTGGAAGAAATAAAAAGAGGTATACCTAATACAGTTATGATAGGAGCTTTGATAAGAGCCACTGATGTAGTACCTTTAGATGCCGTTAAAGAAAAAATCAAGCTGCTTTCTCCAAAAAGTTCTCCGATGAAGTAGTGAGAGCTAATATTAGAGCACTTGAGAGAGGTTACCAGGAGGTGAAACTCAGTGAGTGAGTTGAAAGGATGGAAAGAAATCCCCATTGGTGGCGTAATTGATAAACCTGCCACCGCAAGGGAATACAAAACCGGTGAATGGAGATTCAAAGACCAATAATAGATAGAGAAAAGTGTACTAACTGTATGCAATGTTGGCTTTATTGTCCAGATATGGCTATAAGTGGTGGGCTTGACGGTAAAAAATGAAATTGGGAGAAGTGAATCTAGATTATTGTAAGGGCTGCGGTGTTTGTGCAGCTGTCTGCCCAGTTAACGCCATAGAAATGAAACCTGAATCAGAATTTATTTAGAGAAAATGTGAAGGAGGTTAAAATATATGCCCGTAAAACTAACGGTTACTGGAGCTGCTGCTGTTGCACATGCTATGAGACAAATCAATCCAGATGTAGTAGCAGCTTACCCAATAACACCACAAACACCAATTGTTGAATATTATGCAGGATTTGTATCCGATGGTATTGTAGATACCATATTGGTTCCTGTGGAGTCAGAACACTCCGCGATGAGTGCGGTAATAGGTTCGGCGGCCTCTGGGGCTAGAACTATGACAGCCACTGCTGCAAATGGGTTGGCATTGATGCTAGAAATAGTTTATATAGCTGCTTCTTACAGGCTCCCTATAATAATGCCTGTAGTCAATAGGGCATTATCAGGGCCCATTAATATTCACTGTGATCATTCCGATGCAATGATGGCAAGAGATTCTGGATGGATTCAATTCTTCACTGAAAACCATCAAGAAGCCTATGATTTTACAATAATGGCAACTAAATTGGCGGAAAAAGAGAATGTATTGTTGCCCGTTATGGTGAATTTAGATGGTTTCATTACCTCTCATGGAGTGGAAAGCTTCGAGATGTTAGATGATGAAGTGGTAAGGGAGTTTGTTGGAAGTTGGAACCCCAAATACTCTCTTTTAAACACAAAAAATCCTGTTACCTTTGGTCCATTGGACCTTTTTGATTATTACTTCGAACATCATCGTCAACAAGAAGAAGCTATGACAAATGCTTACAAAGAGCTTCCCAGAGTATTTGAGGAATTTGAAAAGATATCTGGAAGAAGATACGATTTTCTGGATTTGTACAAAGTGGATGATGCTGATTATATAATGGTTGTAATGAATTCTACTGCATCTACAGCAAAGTATGTTGTAGACCAGCTTAGAGAAGAAGGACATAAGGTTGGATTGGTGAAGCCTCAAGTCTTTACTCCTTTCCCTAAGAAGGAGTTTCAGCAAGCTTTAAATGGAAGAAAGGGAGTAGTTGTTTTAGACAGAGCAATGTCTTTTGGGAAAGAAGCTCCCCTATATTCTTTAGTAAAATCTTCTTTGTACGAAGTTGCTTCTCGACCTTCTTTAGGTTCTTATATTTATGGTTTAGGAGGAAGAGACACAACCCCTGAAATGATAAGAGAAGCATTTGAAGATGCCCTTCAGGGTAATCTAATAGCTGATGAACAAAGATACTTGGGATTAAGAGAATAACCGGAGGTGAATAATTGTGCCTAATATTAGAGATATAGTAGGATACGTTGAAACACATGATTGGTCTTTTACACAAGGACATAGATTATGCCCAGGGTGTAATGCTCCGATGGTTGCAAATTGGGCTACTTTGGCCGCAAAAAGTTTGGGTTATGAACCTGTAGTGGCAGCTGCCACAGGTTGTTTGGAAGTTTCTTCCACAATATACCCATTTACTTCTTGGAATGTACCTTATATACACAATGCCTTTGAAAATGTTGCTGCAACAATCTCTGGGGCAGAAGCCGCTTACAGATCTCTATTAAACAGAGGGAAAATTAACAACGATAAGATAAAATTTATCGCATTTGCTGGTGATGGCGGCACTTACGATATAGGTTTACAATCTTTATCTGGAGCTATAGAAAGAGGACACGATTTTGTTTACATTTTGTATGATAACGAAGGTTACATGAACACAGGTAACCAAAGATCTGGGTCCACTCCTGTGGGTGCCGATTCAACCACTGCTCCAGTAGGTAAATCTATATCAGGGAAGTTACAATTGAAAAAGAGTATAGTTGATATAGTAGCCGGTCATGAAGGTGTTTATGCCGCAACCGCAGTAACGGCTGAACCTTGGGATTTTATGAGAAAGATGCAAACAGCATTAGAGTTCAAAGGACCTTCTTTCATTGCTATGCTGGCACCATGTGTAAGATTTTGGAGAATTCCTGACGATTCAGGTCCAGAAGTAACTAAATTAGCTGTCGAAACAAAGTATTGGCCATTATGGGAATACAATATGGGTGTTTATAGGGTTACTAAGAAGCCAAAAACATTCAAACCAGTAAAAGATTACATAACTAAATTGGGAAGATACAGTAAACTTATGAAAAGGTCAGATGCGAACGAAATACTGGAAGAACTACAAAATTATGTAGATGCTAAATGGGATAGGTTGTTGGCTTTAGAAGAAATTACTAAAGATAAACCTCTTAGAACAAAAATATAGAAATTTTAAAGGGGATATTAATTTATCCCCTTTTTCAATAATAAAAGATAAAACATTGGGGAAATTCAAAAAATGTGGTAAAATTAAAATCAAAGTCAGTTCGTTTCGAAAGATAATGAAATTTCAAGAGTTTAGGAGGCATTACTGCATGAATAATTGGTTTAAAAAGCATGAAAGGCTGATCACTATAATAGTTATAGCAGGATTTTTGGCAGGTATAGTTTGGTGGTCCGTGGCAACTTATGTTTCATCTCGAAACCCTGTGATTAATTCACAAAGTGGAAATACACTGAGAAAAGAAGACTCTGTTTTGGTTATCACTAAAGACGGCGAAGATTTGGATTACCCATATTGGATAATGAAGAGTGAAGTAGATAACATAACTCAGCAGCAAGCACAGATCTATCAACAGTATTACGGTCAACAGTTGGATCCTGTTTTTGATTATTTATCACTTGATAATCAGGTGGTAGATCTACTCTTTGACGAAGAAATAGTAAGATATTACGCCGAGCAAAGCGATCTTTTACCTTCGGATGAAGAAGTGAATAATCAGATAAATACACAGGTTGATCAATATATAAATCAATACAAATCTGATGAAACAAATTGGAATAATATGCTTCAGTACTACGGTAGTGAACAAAATATACGAAACATATTAATTTCGGGTTTACAACAAACGGTGGAGACAGATTTAATAAATAATGCGGTTAAAGACGCAGTCGCTTCAGTTTCCAGGGAAGATGCTCTAGCTTATATCGAACAAAACTTTGAAAGTATAAAGAATGATTATGAAGAAGTTAGAGTACAGCATATACTACTTTCAGATGAAGCAACCGCCAATAGCATCAAGGAAATGATTGCAACAGGTGAGATAACTTTTGAAGATGCTGCTTCCTTGTATTCATTGGATACTTCTAATGCTACTAATTCTGGAGAAATTGGATGGATAAAACATGGGAATTATGAACAAAGTTTTGAAGATGCAGTTTTTAATGGACAAGTTGGCGAAATTATTGGGCCTGTACAAACTTCTGAAGGCTTCCATTTGATAAGAGTGCTTGATAAGAAAATATTTGAAAAGCCTGAAGATATATTTTTGTACGATGATGTATATGCTGAAGTAGAAAGTACAGTTCAAGGTCAAAAGTATGATAATTGGTTGTCTAATTACAAAGAAAGTGAGAACTTTGGAAGGAATTATTACGATGCAAAATTGATGTATATGTACGAATTAACGAAGGCGGGTACAGATGTAGAAAGATTAGAAGAATTAGCGAAAGAACTAGAAGGTATTGTGTTCGAGGGTACTGAAATTTCAATGGAAGTTGATTCTGATTATTTGGCTGTATATACGATGGTTGTAACCCAGTTATTGGGTTTATACAGTGATAGAACTACTTCAATAAATCAATATCTTAGCTTATCTGAATTTGTTGATCCAGATATTGTTTCGCTGGGTTTGGATGCCATAAATATTAGGCTCGAAGAATTGAATGCTCAATCATATACGGATGAAAGTACCTCATTATTAGCCGAGATATCGAAATATCAGGATGCTCAAAGTTATCTGAGTTCCAAAGAAGCCCTTGAGAATTTTGGAGTAAATACTACAGAAGATGCAAGTGTTGTTAGATCAGAATTACAAACTAAATCACAAGATTACACTGAAAAGTTAAAAAAGGTTTTAGCAGATCTATATGCACAGTACCCTTCTTCTAACTCAGTAGTTCAACTTTATTATCAGTTGAACCCCCAAGATCCAAAAGTAAAGGTTAGCTATTCGAAGTTACAGTTGGATCAGTTGAAACAATATTCCTATTATTTAGGATCTCAATATTTATTTACTCTATTTCAACAACAAATCACTGAGATTTTGGTAAATGTTCAAACAGTTGTTGATTCTACGCAAGCAGCAACCGATACTAAATTAGAAGCATTAGATGTTGGACTAGATTTAACTGATTTGTTAGGGCTAAAGGAAATTAAATTGTCTTATTTGGAAACAATAAAAGAGATCGATCCAAACTATTATACTAATATTGATAGTATGATAGAAAGTTTGCAAAGAGAAATACAAGAAGCAAATAATACTTCTGATACTTCTACAGACACATCTCAAATTGCAACTCAGTCGAATATTCAATAATCGGAATGAAGAAAGGGAGGTATAACCTCCCTTTTTTTGGCTGGGACGGTAGGATTCGAACCTACGAATAACGGAGTCAAAGTCCGTCGCCTTGCCGCTTGGCTACGTCCCATTCATTAAGTCTACAAAAATCATTATAACATATCAATATTATTTTGTCAATACAACCGTTTAAAACTCCTTTGCGATTAGGTATCCATGACTTGTAGCATAGGTTATCGACCGAGTCCATCCGCTACAGTCTCCAATTATTTTTACATTTCCAAAGAAATCGTTGTTTATCTTATTTGCATAAAATTTAACTTCTGCTCCATATAAGAGATTATCTGGGTAAGTAACGCCTTTTACAACTGTTTCTAATCGTTCCAAAAATCGATTATTGATTCTATAGTACGTCTGGGAAGAGCCAGATTCAAATCTCCCAAAATGAAGTGTTTGGGATCTAACGTAGGTTCAACTCGCCCTAATTTTTTTGTCCTTTTTGAAGCTTTAAAATCTTCATAGCATTGAAGTATAACCTTGTCTCCGCCAGCAAGGATATTGGAAAGCTTTGCGATATAAGAACCGTAACCTACAGGGTCGTTGAAAGGCTGAGTGAACGAATGAGTAACCAAGATTGCAAAATTAGTGTTGGCAGTCTTTTTAGTAGTATTTGCATGACCATTAACCGTTAAAAAGTCGTCGTAACTTTCCAAAGTAACCTCTCCACCAGGATTGTTGCAAAAAGTTCTCACAATATACCCTGTTTTGGTTTTTAATCTAATTTTGAATTCGTACATCTCTTTGTTTAAGTCGTCCACTATATGATTAGGAAGTTCAAATCTGACACCAAGATCAACCTTGTCATTTGATAAGACTAAATCCGGATGATCTTTGACCATATCCGATACTAATTTATGACCTCTTCTCCCAACGGCAACAACAACCTTGTCATAGGTTTTTTCACTTCCACTACTTGTTACTACGGCAACCTCTGGGCAGGAATAACTTTGATAACTTCCTCACCAAATATAAAATTTATGTTATTGAATTTTGAGAATTCTTCGAAAATGTTTTTTACGGTTTCTATTAGTAGTTCTGTACCCAGATGAAAAAAGTGAGATCTTACGGGTTCAAAATCCGCATCGTAGAACTTTTTATATAGCTCTTCGTTTTCAAAAGAATCGCCTTTTTCTAATTTATTGGAAAGCTCTAATTTTTTATCCTCATCCAGCTTTGCTAATCCAGATTTTGTGAGATAATATTCTACTACTTTCTTTTGAATATTCAACGGGATAACTAAATCTCCACCCATTTCTTTTGAAATAAATAATTTTCCATCGTATTTCAAACCACCGAATCCTGCACCTTCTAAATTCTCACCTTTTTCATAAATATCTATCTTGTAGTTATCAATCTTTTGCTCTTCTTGTAGCCCTTTTAAGAAACCTATAGAAGCTGCGCCGAAACCTATAATAGCTATCTTTTTCATAAAACTCCCTCCCATTAAATCATTTGCTATCCTACAAAGGTTCAATTTCTATTGACAAGAGTTTATAAATATAGTATAATAACTTAGAATTGCCGAGGTGGCGGAATTGGCAGACGCGGCGGACTCAAAATCCGTTGGGGTGGAGAACCCCGTGCGGGTTCAACTCCCGCCCTCGGCACCAATAAAGGGCATGCGTAAGCATGCCCTTTAATCTTTTATTGAAGTCTTACCTAACTTTAATCGATATTTCTTATTGCACAATAAAATCAATTTTTAATTTATTTTCTTCTATTGAACTCACATTTAGTAATAAACCATACTGGCCTTTCAAATTTGGCACATAATTCTGAAAAATAGGAGTTAAATCTACAAAGGCGTAAGTAACATCCCCTGTTCCAATTCGTTCACTTAATTTTTGGAACAATTCATTCTCTGAAAGCTTTGGTTTATCATTAAGAAGTTTTTGAAGCTCATCGGATTTCATTTGTGATACCATCAAGTATTCGTCTTTCCAAACATAAAAAGTATTGGTTAAAATTTCTGTTTGGTTATTTTGACTTGTAATTTCAGATTCTATATAAAATTCCATCATGTTTTCACTAGTTTTTTTGTATTTTATGTTATTTTCATTCAAAATAGGTATAATTTCGTCTATTTTCGCGTCAGTTTTCAATTTTAAATAGCTCGCGTTAGAAATTGTCGGCATTGCATCGTTACTCGTAGTTAAATCAACGTTAGCTTCCACTCCTTGTGAAAGGGATATTAAATTTTCTACAATTTTGTAATCTACTATTATATTTATGAAATCCGCAAAATTTGTTAAATCTTTTGGGATTAAACCAGAGGTAAAAAATATACTACCCAGGAAGGGATATTCTTGAGCCCCTTTTACAAAGTTTTTATCGATGAATTCTGTTTCTGCAGTTCCATTGCCTCCACCTATTAAGAAGCCATCTTTAACGTAAAAATAGCCATCTCCTTGATAGTCAGAGGTGTTTATTCTGTAATATAATCCTTTTTTTGTTGGAAGGATTTCTTCAAAATCGGTAACTCCTTTTTCAGAAGAAGAATATAAATCTTTATTTTGAACCATTACAAGGTAATTTTGATTTCCGACACTTTGATAGATAGGAGTAAACGAAATCCCGTAATCTTTCAAAGGTTCTAATAGTTTATCTAAATCTGTAGCAAAAGTTTGGGGGTTTTCTAAAGGACCAACGGAGAAGCCAAAAATATAATTATTTTCTTTAGGTTCTTGAACAAAAATCGAGAGATCAACGCTGAGATTATTTAGAAAACTTTCGTAATCTATCTTTAAAGCATTAAAATACATTTGAGCAAGGTTAGAAAGCATTAGTTCGGCGTTAAAAGGTTCTAACAATAAAGTTTTCATAGTTGGCACAGTTTTTAAATCCGTATATGTGCCTTCTAAATCATTTATTAAGACTACCCCTTTGGAATCTGAAGGAACTAATTTTAAAACGTCTTGTGGAAATATTGTGATACTAAAAACGAAGATCAGTAATAAAAAG
>LZCG01000167.1_pt1 | contig 12492 bp, 22 predicted proteins | sample 768541 | NCBI WGS metagenome assembly LZCG01 (sample SAMN05200874, study PRJNA324366) | oil field metagenome | isolation source: sample BH-FW-1 from oil reservoir | place: India: Bombay High | collected 2015-07-11
GGTTTTATCAAAAATATTTTGTAATTCTTAATTACTGGCTCTTACCGTTGTGGTTTCATTTATCCAACATTTTACCTCATAGCTGTCTCCTTCATTTAAATCATAAAAGAAAATAGTTTCTTTTGAGGGAAAATACTGTTTATACTTGGCAATGCGGACATTGGCGTTATCAACAACAGTTGGATCAATGCTTTTTGCTTTTTCATATTTATCGACAGCGACCCAATAAGCCACTTTAGAAGTGAGGTCGTTGCTGCCACAATTTTTAGCTGAAGCGGCATACATGTCTCCAATCATGATATACAAAGAACCATCTTTTGGAATAATTTCCAGTGCTTTATAGGCATAGTTCCTTGCTGTGCTGTAATTTTGTTTTACAGAATACACTTGTGTAAGGGTTTTAAAAATATCGGCTTTATCAAGGTCGTCTTCATAAAGTTCAGCGGCTTCTTTCAGATATTTGATAGCTTCATCATAATTTTCCCTTTTCAGCAACATGGTACCCATTCTGTCAGCGGATTCAGCATTCGGACTAATATTATGAAGATTCTTCGTTGCTATGAAATATAGTTCAGTATCGTTACATCCTTTTTTGTCAAGGATACTGGTAATTTTTTCCAGCAAGGCTTTATCCTGAGGATTTTCATCAAATTTCTGTTGATAAATACCGGTCAGGTCTTCGCAGGTGGCATAGGGTTCAAAGGAATTTTCAATATTTCCCTGGGTACTTTGCCATCTGGCCAGTATTCTTTCACGGTCTTTGTATTTCTCAAGGTTATAATCAATTATGGATGAAATCTGATCATAGGTCTCAACAATCAATGATTTATCAGCAACACCGTTCTTCACTTTCTGAATGGCAGTCCTGAAATAGTAAACCAACACAAAGCTTTTGGTTTTATTCTGATTAATATCGGTAGATTTCTTAAGAATGTCAAAGACCTCATCTACCTGTCAGGCTGATATTGATAAAGGTCAATTCCTTTATAGCCTAAAATGTCTCCTTCTTTACTGCGGTCATGTTTGTCAGTAGGGAAATAAGCCAACCGATTATCATAAACTTTCATAAGGGTATCAACCAGGGCTGTTTTTTGTCACTATCAGAAGCTTTTCCAATCATATAACGATACATTTTCACGCCTCTGATATATAGATTTTCTGTGGCTTTTGGTGCATTGTCGAATAACCATCTCCAATCTTTTAATGCATCTTTGAGATGTCCGTCTTCTTTATAACCGCTTTTTTCCCAGAGATCATAATTGCCGTTGAAAAGCGATAATTTTGTAACAGTAGTAACACTGTCTTTTCCATATTTTGGTAATGATTTAATATCCTCCTGGGCCAAAACACTTTGACTTAACGAAAACAAGGCAAACAACCCAAGAGCTGCGATAATTACGACTTTATTAGTTTTCATGATATTTAGTTTTATTGATATTTCCTTTGAATGAACCATCTTTCAAACAACGAAATTCCAAGTGTAAATTTAAAATAATTTTCACTGATTAAATTATTATTCGTTGTTCCTCTTTTGCCAATTTCTATACCTAGATTAACGGAAGAATATGACTGGCTTACAGGCAATCCTATTCCAAAAGACATGCCATATTCGTTAATTCGGGTGTCATTGATTTTTAAAATACCGGCATCATAATGAAAACCAAAGCGATAGTTCATTTTTTTCCAATAGGGTGAGAGCACGTTATGCTGAGGCTGATTTCTCCGCCTATGGCAAAACGCGAGGCATCCTGCAAAGTATCAGCTACCCCAAAGTAATTATAGTTTGACCATTGCTCCATACGATATTCTATGCCGAATTTGAAAAAATTCTTATTGACAAACATCAGGCCTAAAGCAGCATTCATTGGTAAAGTGATGGCGCCATCAGACTTAGAGGCGTTGCGAATGGTATCGCCCACATATTCAATTCCATCGCTGGAGCGCAATAACATGGTTGTGGTAGTGGTTTTCCATGACGACAATGATGTCTGATTGGAAAAAGTTGCTCCAATGACAGAACTCCAGTTTTCAGAAAGTTGTGATTCATATTGTAAGCCATAGTTTAACCGCACATCGCTAACGTGAGTGTATTCTGATTCTTTTGTTGACCAGTAATAGGCAGAATCAGGAAAGGTTGAATAATTATTATATTCCAGATTCCCCCACATATAGGAAAGATTAAGGCCCACCGAAAGGCCTTTGGCTGGTTTAAATCCAATGCCACCGTAAAGCTATTCAACCCTCCGGTTCCGTCGTAGATATATTCAAAATTTCCAATATCAGGGAGGGATTGGGGGCTGGTGATATTAAATCCAATATTGCTGTAGGGATTTAAGCCTATACTGACTTTCAGCCTGGAGGTAACCGGAAAACCAAGACGAATGTAGCCCAGTGAAGAATGTTCTGTTTGTGCGGAAAGCGTTTGCGACTTCCAGGTGCTTAGCCGTTGTGAAACACCTCCGTTCACCACAAACGACAGCGTGTCAAATGCTGTATAGGATGCCGGATTTTGGTGGTTTACAATCGCAATATCGCGAAAAGCGGCTGTAATACCACCCATTCCTGAAATTACCGGGTTATTATTACCGGACAAATCCCCTACGCCAAATCGTGAATAGGGTGAATTGTATGTTGCCTGTCCAAAGGTGTTTACTGATAAAATCAGTAACAGGGCAAAAAAACCGTTGCTAATTATCGTTTTCTTCAAGATTGTAATTTAAAATTTTGTTCAGGCCAAGTAATATGACATTTGACCGTGCAAATATGTTATTTTTTAATTTCCCGTCAAAATATTTTGCGTCACCACCGGTAATAATTGTTTGAATATGAGGATTATTTTCTTTAAAACGTTCAATCATGCCATCTGTTTCCAAACGTACCGCCAACAGAACTCCGGCATGTATGGAAGCGGTTGTTGACTTCCCCGGAAACTGAAGCGGGGCTTCAGGCTGAAGCAGTGGAAGATTTTCCGTATGTTCATGTATCGACTTGTAGCGCAGCGAAATACCGGGACTGATAGCCCCCCTCATAGTTGTTTTTTTCATCAACATAATCATAGGTGATACAGGTTCCGGCATCAATAACCAAAACAGCCTGTTCCGGAAAAAGCAATTTACCCCCACTGCAGCTGCTATGCGGTCAGTACCCAACGTTTGTGGAGTATCATAATGGATTTGCAAAGGAACAGGGGTTTGAGAACTAAGAATCAGGGGTTGAATGTCCTGGTCATCAAAAACCGCTGTTACTTCCCGGCTGATTTTTTTTGAAACACTGGAAATGATGGCGTGTGTAACCTGGTGACTGTTTTCGGATAAAAAAGAGGATAAGGTTTCCATGGAAAAGCCATCAACCTTTTTTGCTCGATTATATGGTCGTCATTGGCAATGAGTGCCATTTTGGTTTTTGTGTTTCCGATATCTATCACCAGATTCATACGGCAAAACTATAATATTCAGGCGTCTGTCAGCCTCGTTTTAACGGTTTTTAACGGCTAAATCAGTTTTTTACCTTAATTTCCGGGTTTTTTGTTGGTCAACTAAAAAAATTTTTACATTTGCAGTCGCAAATTAAGAAAAAGGTACCATAGCTCAGTTGGTAGAGCAACGGACTGAAAATCCGTGTGTCCCTGGTTCAATTCCAGGTGGTACCACGAAAAAGAGCTCCGACGGAGTTCTTTTTTTTTGTGTAGCATTAAAATTATGAAAACCGTTTTAAATTCTGCGTATTTAGAAACCAGACATAACTACCGTCCTTTAAGTTTTTTCATATCACACACCTGAGTTAAATATGTTTTAAAGACCGATAAAGCGGGTGAATTGTCAAAAAAATACTATTTTTGCGTGCTTTTGCCTCTTTAGCCCAGTTGGTAGAGCAACGCTCTCGTAAAGCGTGGGTCGCCGGTTCAAGTCCGGTGAGAGGCTCAATTTTTCATAAGAGTTTATTTTTTTAGAGGCGGTTCAAAAAATAACACTGACAGGTTATTGTTAAAATATTTGTATTCAACCTTTCAGAGCACAGCATGCCTGAAAGAATTGAAAAAAGCCTTATCGAAGCGCCTCTTTTTTTTTCGACACCCCCATAACCGAATACGATTCGCTTGTTTTCAGGAAAAATGATTAAGTGATGGCGGCATGTAAATCCAAACCGTTATTTTTGCAGGCCAAACATAAACCAGGCAGGTTATGGAACCTAATAAGAAAGCCGGCAGGTATGGCCGGATTTATAAACAACTGGAGGCATTGATGTCAACAGCAGCCTATCCGTTATCGCGCATGGCAACAACCACTGCTGTACTGCATCATAAAATGCCCCAATTTTTTTGGACCGGGTTTTACCTGCTGGTTGATGATGCCCTGTTGGTACATACCTATCAGGGGCCGGTGGCTTGTATGCAGCTCGAAAAAGATACCGGAGTCTGTTGGGCTGGTGTCAATCGTAAAGAAACCGTTGTTGTTCCGGATGTGCATCTGTTTCCCGGACATATTGCCTGCGACGCGCGCTCCCAATCCGAAATAGTAATTCCGGTAATCCATCCCAATGGTCAGGTTGTGGGGGTGCTTGATGTGGATAGTGACAAAATAAACACCTTTGATGCTGTTGACACTGAATGGCTGGAAAAATCGTTAAACTAATTCATTATCCAATATGACTGTCCTTCACTTTTTGATTCTTATCGGATTAACACTAAACCTTTTGGGATTTTTGTTGCAGACATCTATCAACAAAAAACGTTCTGTTACAGGCATTGTATTGGTGTTCGTTTTAGCTCAGACAGTTTTTTTTGTGGCTGGATTTGGTTTGATGCAATGGCTTGATAATTTTTTTGACGGTTATAATAATGTGTTGTTTCGTTCGCTGATTATTTTTACCGGCATTAAAAGGCTGGTACAGTTTTACAATAAAAGAAAATCGGGAGATTCCTACCGGGTTGATCACCTTCTTGATGCCGTTTTCCTCGGTGTAGCACTCTCGATGGACGCCCTCATTATCGGGTTGGCATATGGAATCAAACAGGTGGCTTTGAGCTGGTTGGTGATTTGGGTGATATTGTTTACTTCCCTGTTTGGCCTGACCGGAATGGCATTCAAAAACAAGTTAAAACCCAAAACCGGAAAAATTATTGATTTAGTCTCCGGATTGCTATTGATTATATTGGGAATTTTGGTATGGTAATTCTATGTTTTATTAAATTTTTAGTAAGTGGCAACTATCCGGTTAACGAAAGAATTTAAATTTGATACGGCACACGCGCTGAAAGATTACGACGGCAAATGCCGGAATCTGCATGGACATTCCTATAAATTTTTTGTGACCGTAAAAGGAACCCCCATTCAGGATGTTTCCCATCCGAAAAATGGAATGGTTATGGATTTTAGCGATTTGAAGCAAATTGTCAGAGAGGTCATTGTTGACCAATTCGACCATGCCGTGGTGCTAAATAAAAATTCGTGGCAGGATACCATGCTTCAAATCCCACAGTTGTTCGATAAAACAATTGTTGTTAATTATCAGCCTACCACAGAAAACATGTTGTTAGATTTTGCCGATCGAATTGGTGAAAAACTTCCTGAAAATGTGAAACTGGTCAAAATGCTGTTGCGCGAAACCGTTACAAGTTACGCAGAGTGGTATGCAGCAGACAATGAATAACATAAAAAAAACAGCTTCTTTATAGAAAGCTGTTTTTGAGGTCTCGAGCGGATTCGAACCGCTGTAAAAGGTTTTGCAGACCTCTGCCTAACCACTCGGCCACGAGACCGTTTTATTTAACGGATTGCAAAACTAATAAAAATTGATGATTTCAATAATATATCACGATTTCTTTTGTGCAAATCCTCTCAGGCAATCTTCACAAAGACAGTCTGCATACTTGTTTTTGAGAAATTTGAATGTTTCGGCACTGAGCTCGTAGGCCTGACACCAGCAATGGCCTGTTTCCGCACCACAGGAAAACGTTGCTCCACATGCGGGGCAGGTTTTGATTTTTTTGAAGGTATCTGGTTTTTTATAATTCATCAGAAGTCATTTCAACACCTACGCTGCCCACGATGTCACCGCCGAGGGGCGGATTTATTTTTTTGATGCGAATACGCGCAACAGTAACGCCTTCAAATTTTTCCGTTAACCGGAAAAGGATGCGCCGTGCTACGTGTTCAACCAGGTTGCTTCTTTTTTTCATTTCTTCTGCTATCATTAAATAAACTTTCTGATAATCAATCGTATCAAAAAGATTATCAGATTTTGCTGCTTTGGCTGTTTCAAATTCAAATTCCAAATCAACCATAAAAGTGGTTCCGGTTTTAGCTTCTTCTTCGAAACACCCGTGATAAGCATGAAATTTCAGTCCATTTAGAAAAATCTTTCCCATAAATATGTTTTTATGTCCAACAAACTTAAAACAGTTCTTTTTGTTTTCCCGGATTATTTTTTAAAGGTCGAATGACAGCGGGGGTATCATTTTGCGGGGAATTTACCAGAGAGGAAACCGGATACATGTCGGTTTCATCATCCGGGTAAGGTTTTAAAAGTTTTTTCAGGTCAGTCGTATCAGGATTTTTTAGCCAATTTTCTTCTTCATTTTGGGGCAAGATAACAGGCATGCGATGGTGGATCGGTTTCATCAGCCTGTTAGGGGTAGTAGTCAGAATTGTAAAAGTATCCAAGACCCGGTTATTGTGTTTCCAGGTTTCCCACAAACCTGCCATGGAAAACAGCTGATGGGTTTTCAAAAAAAAGTAGTACGGAACTTTGCTTTGGCCTGATTTTTTCCACTCAAAAAAACCATCACTCAACACCAGACATCGGCGGCTTTGAAAAGCCTTTTTAAAAGCCGGTTTCTCATCAGCTGTTTCTGAACGGGCATTTATCAATCGGTTTCCAATGGTAGGATTTGTAGCCCAAAAAGGAATAAGTCCCCAGCGCAGATACTGAATGCTATCGGGCTGCTCATTTGTAATGACCGCAAGCAACTGGCCCGGGGCACTATTAAACCGGGGAATATAAGGTGTCACACCTCCGGTTACCCGGAATCTTTCGTTGACCGTAATTTCATCTTTTGTTAAAGAAAATCTTCCACACATATGATTTTTTTCTTTAAAGGTAAAAGTATGTTTTATTGAAGAACATCAGGCCAATAAGATAATAGTTTGGTTAAAAAACCACCAAATTTCCATTACCTTTGTGAGAAACCAAAATTAAACAAATGTTATGAAAAAATTTGCATTAATTCTTTCCGGGTCAGGCGTTTTTGATGGGGCAGAAATACATGAATCAACATTAACCATGTTAGCCATAGCTTTGCAGGGCGGCACATATGATATTTTTGCTCCGGATATTGAACAACATCATGTTATCAATCACTTGAACGGTGAAGAAATGCCTGAAAAAAGAAATGTACTTATCGAAGCAGCACGTATTGCCCGCGGAAAAATTGAACCGCTCGACCGGTTAGATATGGAACGATATGATGCGCTTATCATGCCCGGCGGATTTGGTGTTGCTAAAAATTTATCTGACTTTGCCTTTAAAGGGGGGATTGCACTGTGATACCGGAAGTGGAGAAAGCCATCAAAGATACCGTAAAGTTGGGTAAACCGCTTGGGGCGCTGTGTATTTCGCCGGCGGTTGTGGCCCGTGTTCTTGAAGGTGTTGAAGTTACTGTAGGGCAGGATCCCGCAACCATTGAAGGCATTGAAGCAATGGGCGGTCGTCATAAAAAAACGAATCATGGAGAAGTAATTTATGATGAAAAATACCGGGTTTATACTACGCCATGCTACATGCTGGATGCCACCATCGATGAAGTCTGGAGTGGCGCTAAAAATATTGTGGCCGCTATAACGGAGGCTTTGTCATAATTTATTGACTTAAAATATTTTCCTCACCTCCTTAAAGCCTGTCAGGGCAGCTTTTGTTTTATGGCAATCGCAGGGGGTGAGTTTTTTTGAACCATTAGTCGAACAATTTGTTGCGCTGCAGCGTGATTTTTAACGCCTGCGATTCCACCTGTTAGGGCTTTGAAATTATTTCCATCGATGAAGTTAATCAACCTTAATTGTTAATTGCAAACAAAATTTAATGATAAGTTTTTGCTTTGATAAAACCTTTTTTCATCATCAGCACATTCATGGCAAGGGCTTTCATTTCATCTTCACCAGGATAAACATACACATCGGAAATAAAACCTACGCGGCGTTTAATTTTTTCGACAATCTCTTCGCTGTTGCTAACGCCCCCGGTAAGGATTATGGCATCAACCTGCCCGTTGACCGTTGTAGCCATGGCACCAATTTCTTTACTAACCTGATAAATCATAGCTTCCTGAACCTGCCATGCCTGTTTATCGCCCGAAGCGGCTTTTTGATTTACCTCATAGGCATTGTTTGTGCCAGATAAGCTACATATCCACCCTTACCTTTAATCATCTTTAAAATATCCTCCTTTTCCATTTCACCGGAAAAACAAAGCCTGACCAAATCGCCGGCAGGAAGCGTACCACTGCGCTCGGGTGTAAAAGGGCCTTCACCATCGAGGCCATTATTGACATCAATTACACGCCCTTTATGATGTATCCCAATAGTTGTTCCGCCTCCCATATGCACTACTATCAGAGTAAGCGATTCATAACTACAATTACAGGACGCAGCATATTCCCTGGCTACGGCCTTTTGGTTCAGGGCATGAAAAATGGATTTTCGTGGCAGCCGGGGATGACCGGAATAACGGGCTAAATCGTCAAGCTCATCAACAACTACGGGATCGGCAATGTAAGCTGAGGCGCCGGGTATTTGCCTTGCCATATCAAAGGCTATCAAACCACCCAAGTTGCTGGCATGTTCTCCATAACGACAAGTAATCAGATCGTCATACATTTGTTGGTTTACTTTGTAAACCCCTGATTCAACCGGTTTTAAAATACCACCTCTCCCAATGATGATGTCGATTGCTGATATATCCACATCAATAGCTTCAAGTTCCTTAAGAATAAAATTTTTACGAAAAGAAAATTGTTCAGAAATACATTGATATTTTGACAACAATTCCATATTATGGGAAATGGATTTCATAAACCTCTGGCGGCTATTTTCGTACAGTGCCATTTTTGTAGAGGTCGATCCCGGATTTATTACTAATATTAACATACGGTCGTTGTTCTTTAGATTTCAAATATATTTAAAATAAATTTATTTGATCTGTCAGAAAATGAATCATAAAATAAAGGGTTTTATTTTTAAATATTTGCCTTGGTTCTATTAGCAAAGAAAACCTCTGATTAATCCCGAAAAATCAAAGATTTTTGGGATTTCAAGATTTGCATAAACAAATCGGAGCCGAGTTACCAGAAATATTGGTTAATTGAGAATCATTGTTGTCCGGTAAAATAATTTAGATTTCTCCTTACGCCAGAAATGACGAAACTTTCAGCGTATGGGTGAAAGGATAGGACATGCCCCTGCTCAGAAACGTAACAAGCTGTTATTTTGAGAATCAGGTTAAAAAAAATTGCTCCATAATACATAATGACAACACTGAAATCAAGTATTCGTTGCCGTTCACTGCAGTGAACAGAATAAGAGCAGAAACAGCGATTTCCGGGGCTTCAGTCCCTGGTTTTTCACACTTTTTGCAATATTTTTATAAGTGTTTGAATGTTAATAACAATTTTATGTTTTTGGGATAATATCCGGATAAATCCGAGTGCTCGTTTCATAGTTTCTGCTCTTACTCACAATATGAATCAAATCACATACAACCTTCCCGACCAGAAACAAATAAAATCAAAACTGTTGAAGATGGCTCCCGGACGGGAGAAGCGATATCAAATCATCCATAAAATTTTTAGGGTTTCCCATATCTGAAAAACAGAAGTTATCACATCACCCCACTCAGTATGATTATGTTAAAAGTTTTACCAGGCCATTGTGGTTTTTTTTAAATTATTTAGAGTGTCATTTTCCCGACAGATTTTCTTTGTCTCTCCATATAGTTTTGCGGCAAAAAGAAATTCTGATGAAAGACAGCATTGCATTTTCTGTATTTCTTTTCACCGTTTACACGCTTGCCTCTTTAGCCGGTATAGATATTCGTTGGGATGAATTCCTTTGCGGGTGGCTGATGAGCAACGAAAGTCCCTTATACAGCATGATTTCTTTTGTCTTCATTTATTCTATAACTGGGTTTTTGTTGAGTAAATACATTTTCAACCTATGGTCAGGCAATGTCTATATAAAGCTTTTCCTTTTCGGGATAATTTTTTCCCTGCCCGATCTTGTTGTTGCTCTCTTTATTTTTAACAAAGCAGGTTTAGGTCTTGCCATAGGGTTTTTAGAAAAACTCATGTTTGGGGCGGTCATCCATATTTTCCTATCGATAAAAGAAAAGGAAAATCAAATTATTGTAAAGAATATAAAAGTTTCAAGCTGGAAAAACAATAAAAGTGTCAGCAAGCTGACAGATTGCCTTAAGAAACCCGACTAATTTTGAATCATTAAAAATAAAAAACGATTTTAAACACTTAAAACTAAATTTTATGAATTCTAAAAAGCTAAAAAATTCAGCCGCTATTGTAACCGGAACGCTCCTTGCCAGCACATTTTCGATTGAAGCACAAGGTGTTAACACACATCTTTTCGAATATGATAATTTAGGCTCAGGGGCTGAGTTGCGCAGTGAACTCCTACAAATGAATAGCGAACGCTATAAAACCTTCGAGATGAAATGTGGGGATAAAAAAACCGAAGTATCAAAGAAAAACAAATCGTCGGAGGCCAAGTGTGGCGAAGGAAAATGTGGTGCCGATAAGAAAGCCGAGGCTAAGAAAAAGACAAAGCAACAAAAGTGTAGAAGCCAAGTGTGGCGCAGGAAAATGTGGTGCCGGAGATAAAAAAGCCGACAGCACCAAGAAAAAGAAAGAAGAAAGTAAAGCTGCACAGTCAAAATGTGGACAAGGAAAATGCGGTGTTGAATAGTGAAGGAGTATTCAAGGCAGGGTGCCCGTCGCCCTTGCTTTTTTTTACAAAGTCAAAGTTGAAATGTTATGAAAACAAAAATAGGAATCGGGGCCCGAAGAGAATTTGTGGATGAACTTATAGAACAGCAGGATTTACATCCGGATTTTGTGGAGTTGGCTCCCGAAAACTGGATGAAAATGGGAGGATTCTGGGGTAAGAAACTCCGACAGCTCACGGAAAGATATCCAATAACCTGTCATGGACTTTCGCTTTCATTGGGAAGCCCCGAAGCTGGACTATGGTTTTATTAACGATCTGAAAAAGTTCCTAGAACAATACGATGTCTGGATTTTTTCTGAACATTTAAGTTATACTAAAACCCACAATGCACATGTTTACGATTTACTGCCTATCCCATTCAGGAAGATGCCGTGAAACATGTGGTACAACGCATTCGCGAAACACAGGAATTGCTTGGTCGACGTATCGCCATCGAAAATGTATCCTACTATACAGAAGTTGATGCCGAAATGGATGAGGCCACTTTCATCAGGAGTATCGTGGAAGAAGCCGATTGTGATTTGCTACTTGATGTGAACAATGTGTATGTCAACGCCTTCAACCACAAATATGATGCGAAAGCGCATATCAAAGCCTTGCCGCTTGACCGTGTGGCATACATTCATATGGCTGGCCATGAGCAGGTAGAACCCGATTTGATAATTGATACCCATGGCGAAGCAATTATTGACCCGGTCTATGATCTTTTTCATTTTACCGTGAACCGCATGAAAGAAGTGCCAATATTACTCGAAAGAGATTTTAATTTCCCCGCATTATCCGAATTGCAGCAGGAGATGAATAACCTGCGCTACATCACCGAAAAAGCCTGGAGGAACAGTCATGCCTTGGCTAAGTAGTCATACCGAATATCTTCAGAGTGCGTTTGCGGAGTTTTGCCGCACCGGTAATCCGGTGGAACTTCCGGGCACCAATACCCGGCGGATGGGGTATTACCGGAAGCTCTCGTTTAACGTCATATACAATGCGCTGGAACAAGCCTATCCTATCACACAGCAAGTGCTTACCGATAGTGAGTGGACAAATTTGGTTGATGATTTCTTTGCCAACTATAATAATCGTACACCTTTTTTATGGCAAATGCCTTATGGATTTTATGAGTACGTGGCCGGGAATGCGCTTCCGCTCAAAAAGGGTTATCCTTTTCTGGAGGAATTACTTTACTTCGAGTGGCTTGAAATTGAAGTACATACCATGGAAGATGTTGAATTGCCTCAAGGTTTTGTGAGGAACCCGGCATTCGACACTGGAAACCCTGTCGTTGTAAATCCTGAACACCGGTTGGTGCAACTTACTTATCCCCTGCACATCAAAGGCGTGGAACAGGCCATCAAAGAACCCGGAAACTACTATGTTTTGATTTACCGCCATCCCGAAAGCGGGAATGTAAAGTTTTTGAACCTTTCTTGTTTTGTCTGCTTTTGCATTCAGTCTTTTTGCCCAAAAACAGTTAAACATATAC
>LZCG01000168.1_pt1 | contig 12489 bp, 13 predicted proteins | sample 768541 | NCBI WGS metagenome assembly LZCG01 (sample SAMN05200874, study PRJNA324366) | oil field metagenome | isolation source: sample BH-FW-1 from oil reservoir | place: India: Bombay High | collected 2015-07-11
TTATCTTCTAATCTTTTATCAAAATCTTCTCCAAATCTTTGGTTTAGAATTTCTATGATTAATTCTCTTTCTCCTTCAAGTTTTCCTTTTTCAACACCTTCTCTTTCACCTTCTAATTTACCTTCGTTTCTTAACTTTTCAGCTATCGTCATAACTATTTCACCCCTTCCAGGCATTATTTCTTTTTGTACTTTTAATATCTCCTCTATCGTTACATCTTCCCTTACGTTTAGTAAGTAGATCATACACTCTTCAAACCATTCATGTACCTCTTCTTCTGGTAGTTGTTTTATGTATTCAAATACCCTTCTTAATCTTTCTTTAAATTCTTCTTTGGTCATTGCCGTTCCTGCTCTCATTGCTTCTATTGCAACTTTCATCGCTGTTAATCCTATTATCCTTTTTTTCCTTTTGATCGAGAAATCACATATTTCATATCGGTATGTAGGTAAGTATGTTTTTAGTTCATTTGGTAAATCTTCTATCCCTTGTACCATATTTAATAAATTCGTTTCTACGTTCCAGATTTCTCTTCCATGGTATATTACCATCGGTATTATTATTGGTACCTTTTTTGTTTTGGGATCGTATTTTTCTTCCCAGATGCTCGTAATATATCTCAACAGTTGAAAGATTACTTTCCCTTCAATGTAGCTTTTGTGTTCCATCAGAATGTATATGTAGCCATCTTGTCCTTTTATCTTTGTTTTGTACGACATAATTATACCATATGTTTTTAAAGGTGTGTTATTTTATTATCCAACTCCTGTTTAATAAGCTTTAAGGCGCCCCTTCTCCACGCTGCCCGCCCATTTAAGGAATTGTTTTTGCCAATATAATAATTTTGGTAATGTATATGTTTTGTAAGGTTTGTAAGAAGATTTATCTAAGGCATGAATAAAACGCTATCTATTTTTTAGATAGCGTTTAGGCTTACTAAACGAAACAAAGTAAACATTAAAATATAAAATGTTGACAGGTTATTTAGGGTTTTAAAATCTTTAGCTATTTTTGTATCTGACCGTAGCTATCAAATTTTTCCATGATTTTTTTCATTTCTTCAGAAGATAAAATAACGGGTTCACCAATAGTTTTAGTCTGATAATAAATCTGACAAGTAAATTCTATTTCCTCTGCAGTATTAAAAGCCCAATCTATATCCTTTCCTACTGCTAAAAGCCCATGATTTGCTAATAAAACGGCATTATAATTTCCCATAGCCTGATAAGCGTTTTTTGCTAACTCTTTTGTTCCAAAGGTGGCATATTTTGCTAACGGAACCTTACTCCCAGCATAACCAATGAGATAATGAACAGCTGGTAATTCCCAATTCAAGCAAGCAATAGTAGTTGCATAAACCGAATGAGTATGTACAACTGCAGTAACATTTTTCCTCTTTTCATAAAATATTTTGTGCATTTCGTATTCACTAGAAGGTTTTTTGTTGCTATCTAGAATGTTATTATTTAAATCCAGAACTGCCACATCTTCTGGTGAAATATTATGATAGGGAACACCTGAAGGAGTTATAGCCATTAATTGTTGATCACGATTAAAAATACTTATATTGCCACCAGTTCCAGTAGTCAAGCCTGAATCAATAAGTTTCTTACCATATTCTGCTATCATTTTCCTTTCTTCAGCTAGTAACATTTTTGTCTCCTCCTACATTAAGCATCTTCCTGATTTGTTATTTTTTGGACTATTTTAATAAAATCTTCAATGCTATTAAGTTTTTTCCTTCGAATTACCATTGCTTCGCCTATCTTAAGAGCAAAGATTTGGGCTTCAGCCCTTTTCTTTAAATCTTCAATACCATCAAGATCTTCAACGTGAGCTAATCCAATGCATCTTCTCATTGTTTTACAACCGCCCATTCCAATACTGTCCTGTAATAATTGTGTTAAATAAGCATCCTGGTAACCATCCACTGCCTTAATAACTTCATGAGCATGTTTATCCCAAAAACTTCTAAATTTCATTTCGAATTCATTCCAGATATTTTTAATTGTTTCCAGTAAATAATTCCTATAATCATTTTTAAATTCTCTTGATACCTTTTTGCCTGTCCAGGAGGCATAGTTTAAAATTAAATTACCAATCACTGCGCCAATGTCAAACCCGCTTGGACCAAAGAACGCAAATTCAGCATCAAAGACCTTTATAGCTTCCTGGTTAATAAAAATAGAACCAGTATGTAAGTCGCCATGAATTAAAGATTGAGCTTTGGTCATAAACTTCTCTTTTAAGATTGTTACTTCCTTACGCAACTCATTCTTTTTCCAAAATTCGTTTTCCAAATAGGGGCGTAATTCTGGATTGATAATATTAGTCTCTGAATCATAATAAGGATCAGTAAAGACCAGATCCTCAGTTATTTTACACAACTCTGGGTTAATAAATTCTTTTACTCTTTCTTTTTTCTCTTTAGGGTCCATATATAAATCTGAGGTGTAAAAGAGAGTTTTACTTAAAAAGGTGGATATTTGATCGGCAAAAAGTGGATACTTTTCCCCTGCAATTAACCCCTTGCGCATTACAGTCATATCACTTAAATCTTCCATAACAATTAAAGCCATTTCATCATCATATTTATATACCTTTGGAACCATTCCATTAGTAAGCTTATCCTGTATATCCATGGCCTTATATTCAAACCTGACCCGTTCTTTTGTTAAGGGCCAACTTTCAACAATTCTTACATGATCCAGTGCTTGTTTTATTATTATGCTCTGATCTGAATTCTTATCAATAATATGAAAAACCAAATTAAGATTACCATCCCCAATCTCTTCACATTCTAAGTCAGCATTATCAGAAAATAATCCTTGCACCTGTCTAACGTATTCGATAGCTTCCTGTTTTGTTAATGGTTTATAGTTTCCCATTTAAACAACCTCCCTGGATTATATTGGCGGCATTTCTCAAAGCTTTCTGAGGGCTAATTTTATGTCTAAAGGCCTTAACAATTTCTTTAGTGGTAATGTCAATTAATTGTCCTGTAACTGTCAAATGAGGTAGAGGTTTTGCCCTTTCAAGCATATTTTGTATTACTGGATACCATCTGTATTTTTCTTTCCCCTCTTCAAAACTTGAATTACGTGTAGGATTCCCACAATAAGCACCTACTGCTTTGTCTACCTCTTTAGATGTTATAAACTGTAAAAATCTTTCAGCTAAAAACCGATCTTGACATAAACGGTTTATTCCAAAAGACCAGGTTGTATTCCAGGAAGTTTCTAATGAAGTAAAACCTATATCCTCTGGATTAATACACTGATCGTTCATTATTTGTCCAAGCTGTCCACTCCAGGAGACACCTAATTTGCATTTATCCCCTTGAATTGCGTTTAATACTTCTTCATTACCAAATTCATCTACATTCTTCGGACAATATTGTTTCATATTAATATACTTTTGGAGAGCAGAATATCCTTTTTGATTATCAAAAAGGGGCCTACCATCATTATCAAAGGCATCTATTCCTTCATTACGTAAATATGGTAAAAATCTAAAAATATTTCCGAGGGGTGGGCTTTTAAAACAAAGGTGTTTTTCTGATTATCTGTATTGTTCTCAACAAGCTTGATTAATTCATCAATTGATATTTCATCAGCCAAATTTTCCTTAATCTCTGATTTTCTGTAAAGTAAGATATGGCCATCACAAAAAGATGGAAGCAAATACTTTTTTTCATTATACTCTATTTCCTTGCGAATAGAAGGTATAATATCTTCATAATCATAGCCTGTTTCAAAATTCCCACTTAACTGTAGTAGATTACCTTTCTGTACAAACTCACTAACCCATAAATGGCCAGCAACCATGACTATGTCGTACTTATATTCTCGAAAAGAATTAATTAAGGTAGGATAATAATCTACCCATTCTACTATATCAAAATAAATCTTAACACCCGTTTCTTTAGTAAACTCATTTAGAAAGTTGTATCTATCATCTACATAGACATAGACAGCCGGATCACCAACAGCTAATACCTTTAGTTGTTTATCCATTAATTTTCCCACACTCCCCGTTGTTTTTCTGCTAAATTGTATTATTCAAATAATTTTTTCAAGTTTTCTTTTATAAGGTGGTCTGACAATGCCTTTTTCAGTAATGATTGCTGTAATATATTTAGCATCTGTAACATCAAAAGCAGGATTGTAAGCTTTTACCCCTTTAAGGACAGTCCGTCTACCAAATCCGTTAACAATCTCTTCTTCATCACGGAGTTCAATTTTAATTTGATCTCCTGTTGGAGTATCTAAGTCAATCGTAGAAGTCGGCCCAAGAATGTACATCGGTATACCATATTCTTTAGCCAATATTGCTAGTCCAGAAGTTCCTATTTTATTGGCTGTGTCTCCATTAGCTGTTACTCGATCACACCCAACAAGTACTGCGTCAATCTTACCTTCTTTCATAACTATAGAAGCCATATCATCACAGATTACAGTTACATCTATTCCAGCTTTGTACAATTCATATGTAGTAAGCCTGGCCCCCTGTAATAAAGGTCTTGTTTCATCGGCATATACTTTAAAATTATAACCCTTTTCATGGCCTAAATACATTGGAGCTAAAGCAGTACCATAACCTGATGTAGCCAAACCACCAGCATTACAGTGAGTTAAAAGACCCATACCAGGTTTTAATAAAGACAAGCCATATTTACCAATGGCTTTATTCATTTCCTGATCTTCTGCCAATATCTTTTCACTTTCATCAAGCAAAGCTTTTTTAATTTCCTCAACATTCTTATCTTCTTCTTGTTCAAATCTTCTGGTCATTCGTTTTAAGGCCCAAAACAAGTTCACAGCTGTTGGCCTTGATGTCGCAAAATAATCCCTGACTTCTTCAAACTCTTTTTTAAATTCAGCTACATTTGCAGCTTTTGACTTTAAAGTAGAGACATAAAGTCCAAAGGCAGCAGCAATACCAATGGCGGGGGCTCCCCTGACTCTTAACTTTTTAATTGCTTCCCAGATTTCTTCAGGTTTATCTAATTCTAAATATTTTTCCTCATTGGGTAACAAAGTTTGATCAATGATAACTAATTTGTCTTTTGATTCATTAAGTTTAACAGGAACAACGGTCATAACTATTTTTCTAACCTCCTCAATTATTATGATTTAAAATGTCCTTAAAAAAATCTAAAACCTGCTTTAAAGCATATTTCTAGAATCCAAAAATTTTAAAATATCTTCATCATTCTAAGTTACATACAATCTGCTTTAGCTCCCCTTCGCCCAGCGGCCCGCCCGGATGGGTGGGGGAGGGCTCCCACAATTGGCCCTTATGAGATTTGCGGGCTCCGCCCTGTAACCCTTTTAAAATAAGAATCTTATTTTTGAAAATCTTTTTATTTCTAAAGTACCTATATTTATGATTTATGGTATTTAGAAATCCTAAACATGCATTTTAAGCATCTTTTAATATCTTCAATCTTACACATTTGACTCCTTTGGGGGACCTAACTGTTATAGATACAAAAACTATTCAAAGGATGATTTCCGTCGTTACCTTAACAGGGAGTGTTGTTCCTTTGACTACTTTATATTCTGTTAATATTTGCTTTTACCTATTTCTTAAGTGGGTAAATTATGATTTCATTTCCTTTGTCTATAATAAGTAAGAGTCAAGGCTAGAATTAAAACAATACCTTTAACAATATCCTGAGAATAATAAGGGAAATCCATCATAATTAGCCCATTTAAAAGAGTTCCCATTAATAAAGCACCCAATAACGTTCCGAAAGCATTAGGCTTTCCGGCACCAAATACTGAAAACCCAATATAGGCAGCAGCTACTGCATCCATTAAATACGGACTTCCTGCGTCAACCTCTCCAGATCCTAATCTAGCGCCTAATACAAGTCCACCTAAAGCTGCAATTAAACCAGATAACATATAAGCGATTAATTTATATTTGTTAGTATTAATTCCCGATAATCTGGCAGCCTCTTCATTTCCACCTATCATATATAAGAATCTGCCATATTTAGTTTGATTTAAGAATATATGTATCAGGATAACTACAGAAAGCATAATAATAACAGGAACTGGAATGCCAAATAATTCCCCTCGGCCGATAAACAAATAAGCTTCACTCATAATTCCTGGTGCTATACCAGCGTTATTAGGTAAAGGCATATAATTATAGATTGCTGAGCCACTCTGAAAGGTAATGGATATTCCTGTTAGAAGAAACATCATAGAAAGGGTTGTTAGCAAATCTGGGATTTTCATTTTTATAATCAAAAAGGCATTAATTGCACCGATTAATGCGCCCACAATCAAGGGAACAATAATAGCTAGTACAGGACCCATTTCCCAGATTACCATAATTTTTGCTGCTATGACAGAGGCAAAACCAGCTACAGCCCCTACAGATAAATCAAATCCATTAACGGTAAGAGATATGGTGACAGCTAATGCGATTAAAGCAACAATAGATATAGATCTTAAAATGTTTGTTATGTTAGTAAGGTTGAGGAAATTATCAAGAGTAATTGAAAAAAAAGGATTGTTGCAACTATAACAACAATTGTTCCATATTTGTATAAAAATAAAAATAAATCAAACTTTTTTTCTTCAGTATTATTCAACTAGTCCACCTCCAGCAGCATAATAAAGTAATTCTTCTTCTGTAGTATCTTTTGTTACTAATTCTTTTACTACTGTACCGTTATACATCACATAAATTCTATCAGTTAATCCTAATATCTCACCAAATTCGCAGGATGCATAGATAATGCCTTTACCATCTTGAACTAGGTCCCCAATCAACTCATAAATTTCTACCTTAGATCCTACGTCAACACCTTTAGTAAGTTCATCAAAGATGAATACTTCAGCATCAGATAAAAACCACTTACCAGTAGCAACCTTTTGTTGGTTACCCCCACTTAAATTGGCTACTAATTGTTTTTCGCTTGGTGTTTTGATTCCAAGCTGTTTGATAATTTCTCTTGAAACTTGCTTAATTTTGTCTTTCTGCATAAAAATGCCCCGACAATACTTCTCTAGAGTTGGCAAGGTAATATTGGTTTCTATAGACTCATATACTAAAATTCCTTCCTTCCTTCTTTCTTCAGGAACTAATGCTAAACTCTCTCTAACAGCTTCAGCGGGAGTTTTTGGTTTTATTCTTTGGCCCTTTAATCTTATTTCACCTTCTTTTATTTTTCCTTCACCAAATATTAGTTTGCATAACTCTGTTTTTCCAGCACCTACTAAGCCTGCCAGACCAACTATTTCTCCCTCTTTGACAGTTAAACTTACGTTGTTAATTTCACCAGTGCCTGATAAATTTTTAACTTCCAATAGCGTGTTGCCGATTGTAGTTTCTGTTTTTGGGTAATTATTTTCTAATTTCTTACCCAACATTTTTTCAACAGCTTTATCAATATTCATGTCATCTATATCGAAAGTTCCGACAATCTTCCCGTCCCTTAACACGGTAATTTTTTCTGCTATTTGAAACACTTCGTTTAATCTATGAGATATAAAAATAACACTCATACCCTCGTTTTTTAGCTTTCGAAGGATATCAAATAATCTATTTGTTTCCTCAACACTTAAAGGAGCTGTTGGCTCATCTAAAATTAGATACTTAGCCTCATGGAAAGTGGCTCGTCCAATTAAAACCATTTGTTTTTCAGAAAGAGAAAGTTCATTAACTTTTTGGTTGACATTTATATCTAAACCAAGTTCAGAAATGACTATCTTAGCACGTTTTTTAATATCATTCCAGTTAACAAAAACACCATCTTCCCCTTCAATAATGTAATCCATCATAATATTTTCAGCAACAGTTAAATGTGGAATTAGAGCTGTATCTACTTCCTGATATACGATAACAATTCCGTTGCGCTTTGCGTCAATAGGATTATTAATTCCTACCTTGTTGTTATCTATCAGTATTTCCCCTTCATAATCCTCATAAGCCCCTGCTAATATTTTCATTAAGGTGCTTTTCCCAGCACCATTCGCACCTATCAGAGCATGTACTTCACCTAATTCAACTTTAAAATCCACATTTTCTAGAGCCTTCACACCAGGAAAAGACTTTGTTATATTTTTCATTTCTAGCATCTTTAATCACCCCCTCATGTAGGATAAGCTTTTAGTATGATTAATAATAATTAAAGTTTGTTGGTTTAAACCAACAAACTTTAATTTTGTCTTACTTAAAACTCTTTTCTAAGGCTATCATCCAGTCTTCTAGAAAAGCTTCTGTATAGCCCCAATTATCGTAATAATCAGCTAAATCTGCCATTGTCACCCGTTTTTCTTCTTTTGATGGTAAATCATCAACATGAACCAGTACAGGTTGTAAGGAGTAATACCTAGGGATCTTTTCACCTGCTATTGCTTTTAAAGCCAAACGAATTTGGACCTGGCCAACAACTGTGGGATCAACAGCAGCAGACGATCTCCAAATTTCAGGGTGTTCCTGCATCATGGCTAAATCCTGATCAGAAATATCAACAGAATATAATGGAATCTTTTTGCCGGAAGCAAGTATTGCGTTATAAAATCCTTTAGCATATTCATCCCACACAGCATAGACTGCATCGATATCGCTTCTGGTTGTTAAAATTGTTTCAAGAGCTGCCTGCGCTTTAGGCATTGGATTATTTGTACCCTGATCAATTGTTGCCACAACATTTATACCTGGATATGTGGGTAAAATTGCTCCCTGCCAGATTCTATGTCTTTTTTCTGTGGGAGGCACATTAGCAACTCTATTATAAACAACATTTCCACTACCATCTAATTCTTGAACCAAAGACATCTGTGAAAGCAAACCCATCATTAAGTCATACTGATCAATAGAAACCAATTTTCCTTGGTGAATTTCATAAGGAATATCAAAGTCATTATCAAAAACAATCACAGGTATACCAGCTTTTAAAGCCCTTACAACTGCATCATGCAAAGCAGGCGCTTTACCATGTGAAATTAAAATTGCATCCATCTTATTTACTACAGCATTGTCTATGCCTTCTGCCATTTTTGCAAGATTATTGTTAGCATCAATCACACTAAGGTCTATACCATATCTTTCAGCTTCTGCTCTAGTTCCATTGATATGCATAATCATATGTGTTCCTGTTCCCCACTCTTTTACTAAGGCCATTCTTAACTTTTTCCCTTCAATTGCTTCAGGAATCTTTACATCTTCTGCTATAACGACAGTCGCTAAAAACACCAATACAACTGATAAAAAAACCCCAAGCCATCTTTTCATCTTTCTCTCTCCTTTTCATCATTTTATGACAATGTTTGATCATTTATTGTCATATATTATCATATATTATCATACATTATCAAAAATTTTTATTATTCTTAACATTTTCCTTTTGGCTATGGCTAACCGAATACTGGTTCTTTCCATCAACGGTTGACTTGATTAGCCTCTGGTGATATAATTGATGAAAATCACTTAAAAGAGGATGAGGGGAATGGAAGAAATAGTTAAGTTGTTGGATGAGACTTAGAATACGTTAAACATGAAGTAACAGGAGATAGAATAACAATTTGGGTGAAATCAGCTAAAAAAGAAGTAATCTGTCCATATTGTGGGAAACCATCCAAAAAAGTACATTCAAGGTATGAAAGAAGCTTTCAAGATTTACCGATACAAGGTAAAAAAACAACGATAGTTGTAATAAGAAGAAAGATGTTCTGTGAAAACAAAGAGTGTAAGAAAAAGACGTTTGCTGAACCTCTTGACTTTGTGGAACCAAAATTCAAAAGAACGAAAAGGCTGGAAAAGGAAATAACGAATATAAGCATGAATATGAGTTCTGTACAAGCAGCTAAGTTGATAAGTAAAGATATAGCGGATATAGGAAAAAGTTCGATATGCAACTTATTAAAAAAAAATAATCCACATGATAGACAAAAGGAAAGTAAAAAAGGTAAGTATCGATGATTTTGCAATAAAAAGAGGGCAAAGATATGGAAGTATCATGATCGATTTGGAAACTCACAAAGTGGTGGATATGTTGAACTCAAGGGAACCAGAAAAGGTAGAAAAATGGCTAAAGGGATACGAGAATATCCAAATGGTATCAAGAGACGGTTCGATATCATATAAAAAGGCGATAAAAGGCGATAGAGAAAGCCCATCCAGATGCCATTCAGATATCGGATGGGTTCCATTTAATAAAAAATCTAACGGATTCTTGCAAAGAGTACATCTATCAAAAGTTCAGTACCTCTTTAGTTGTTGGAGAAACAAAAGATCAGGACTTTGAACAGATGGTTGATGATAACAAAAACGTGGTTCATTCTGAAAAAGAAAAGGCAAAACTTAAGTTAGTCAAAGAAGTTAGGGAATTATACAGCAAAGGTTACTCAAAAAGGAAAATATCAAAATTACTGAACATACATAGAAATACTGTGGATAAATATTTAGATAATGATTTTTCTCCCACAAACATGAACAAAGGAAAAAGGCTCCCAGGTATGCTGGATCCATATAAAGAGGAAATGCAAGTATTGAAAAGAAGCGGAAAATCAAACAAAGAGATATTTGAAATAATAAGAGGTGAAGGTTATACAGGTAGTTATTCGAACATTGGAATATATTTGGCAAAAAGAAATTTAAAAATTGAAGATCCAAAAGAAATAAGGGTAAAAAGAAAAGATTTAATAAAATTACTGTACAAACCCGTTGAAGAAGTAGAAGCTCTTTCAAAAGAATTGTATGAAAAGATCATTCAAAGATACCCCGTTATTGAAAGTATAATAAACTTAGTAAATGAATTCAAACAGATGTTGAAATCAAAGAACGTTGAAAAACTTGAAGAATGGATAGAAAAAGCTAATAATCTAAAGATCAGAAAGATAGATAAATTTGTAAATGGGTTAAAAAGAGATATGCAAGCGGTTAGAAATGCCATCATATATGAATACAACAATGGACTAGCAGAAGGTTCTGTGAATAAACTGAAAGTTGTTAAAAGGATAATGTATGGAAGAAACAAATTTGAGATGTTGAGACAAAAAGTTCTTTTTCTAGAAAATAATGGATAGGATTCAACAATCAGCGGAAAGAACCTGAATACTGTATCATCCTGCTAACCTAATTATGTACCATATGCAAAGAAGAAGTTCTTTTCTTTCTCTTTTCATATGAAAAGAGAAAAATCGAATATTTATCAATTTTGCTGAATTTCTCGCCTTTGGTTCCTGTAACGGTAGCTTTCTCCATTGAATAGTATTATCTTACTGTTGTGGATTAACCTGTCGATAATCGCTGCTGTCATCCTTTCATCGTGAAATATTTTAGCCCATTCTGCAAATTCAAGGTTGCTGTTTACCAAGATAGATCCTTTTTCATACCTTTCAGAGAATATTTGGAACATGAGTTGTGTAACTTGGTCGGATAACTGCACGTATCCTAGTTCATCAATTATTAGTAAGTCTACTTTGATCAGCTTTTTTTGGAATTTCGTTAGTTGTCGTTCTTCCTGCATTTCAACTAAGAGGTTCCCTTTGAATTATGTTCTAGCAAATGTTTGATATGTTTTCTAAAATCACTATTTACTGGTTTATCTCTATTAACGTTCATATGATACTTCTGTTCTGGGTTCTTGATAGCTCTTTTAACCGTCGCTCTGTGTATCCCCATTTCTTTTGCTATCACTCTTTGACTTTTGTGTTTGTTAAAATACAAAAATCTTATATAATTGTATTGTACCTTAGCCTCACCTTTTCCTGTACAATGTTTTTGACCAAATTCATTATACAGGATTTGTCTGAGAGGGAGGTATAGTTTTCGTTTAGTAAGTGCACCAGCTGTTGGACCAATTGTCGAAATGCTCTCTAAAACACTTAAAAGTATCGAAAATGCTACAAAAGGTAGGAGTGATAAAAATAAACGATAAGAAAAAGGAAGAATTTAAGCTATTAGAAGATTTTTTCAGCGATTATTATAAAAGTTTTCATGAACATCTTTTTCCTGAAAATTATCAATTAGACTGTAGTGAATCTCCTGATTTTATAATTAAGTTTGATAATCAAAAAATTGGGATAGAGATAACGGAAGCTATTAAGGAAGAAATGATGAAAGTCTAGATTCAAAAATTGAGATTTATAAGATTGTACGAAAATATATGGAGGAAGAAAATATTAAAAGTGTAATATGGTTTTCTTTCTCTAATAAATTGGATTCTGATATAAACAAAATAAACAAAAACAAATTTATTAAAGCTTTTATTGAAGAATTCAAAAAATATATAATGGCAAGAAGAAATAAGGAATATTCTTCGTTTGAAGAATTCTGTGAATCAAATAAAAGTTCTTTAATATGCAAATATTTAGAAGTTGAACCAATACAAGAGGATTATAAGAAACCATTAGTAATTCCAACAAGCATCAATTGTATAGGATTTAATTATGAAGAGAAATTAAGACTCGCAATAAATAAAAAGATTCGAAAAAATCCCCCTTTACAGAGAGAAGTTGATAA
>LZCG01000169.1_pt1 | contig 12433 bp, 16 predicted proteins | sample 768541 | NCBI WGS metagenome assembly LZCG01 (sample SAMN05200874, study PRJNA324366) | oil field metagenome | isolation source: sample BH-FW-1 from oil reservoir | place: India: Bombay High | collected 2015-07-11
CCCTCCCCCGCCCCCGCAAGCGCAAGCTCCCGCGCGATCTCCTGGGTGGAAGAGACACGATCGTAGCGCAGGATCTGCGTCTTCATGAAGGCCACACTAGTCAGATACGAGCGGGAAGGTGTCCGCCCCGTGAGGGATCACCAGGGTGCGGAAACCCTCACCGAACCGCCCGCGGGCAAGAGCCACGACCTCGTTCGGGTCGGTAATCGCGTCAGGAAGAATCGCCGGACCAGCTCGTCCTCCATCTCAGAGACTAGGGCGATCTGCGCCCGCGCAAGGTCCTTCGCCAGGTAGACCGCCTTGTGACCACCGAGCTTGAACCCCTCTTCTTTTAGGATCCCGAAGACGTCCGCCGGCCTCTCGCTGCGCATCACCCAATCGTAAAAGAGATCGTTTCCGATCCCATCGGGACAGGCGGCGAAAAGGAGGATCAGCCCCCCATTCCTCACCGCTTTAGCGGCGTTGTAGAGCGCCTTGTACGCCTGATAAAGGTCGATATCCTTGGGGTGCCCGCCGGCGGAGACGATCACGAGATCGGCCCGCTCTTGGATCTCCACCTGAAAGAGGGAATCCCAGAACGCGCGGCCCACGGCGTGCGCCTCCTCCAGGTCACCGACGACCACCTTCGCCACCCGGCCATGTGCATCGAAGATGCAATCGACGATGAAATCGACCCCGGCGAGCTCGGCCGCCTCGCTCATCTCCTCACTGATCGGGTTCCCGGCGTAGATGCACCCTTCGCAGTGTGGATCGGTGAGCTGCGCGTGGTTTGCCTCGATCGTCTCCCGCCCCGCGACACCGGGGAGGATGTTCTTCCGCCCGCCGGAGTATCCGGCGTAGTAGTGCATCCCGATGTGCCCGAGGCTCACCACATGATCGGCCTCCGCAACGAGACGGTTTAGGAGGAACGGCGTTCCGCAGGTGCTCTTCCCCACCTCCACCAGGTCGTGATCGCAGTCGTGAATCACCACGCGAAACTCCCCTTGTAGGTCACCGAGCATCCCCGTGAGCTCCTCGGTTGTAGGAGACCGGTGCGTCCCTGTCGCCACCAGGAGGGTGACATCCTCCGGCCGAACCCGGTCCCGGATCCGCTCCCAGATCAGAGGGAATATCTCCCGCGTCGGGGTGGGCCGGGTGTGGTCGGTGACAACGAAAACAACGCTCTCTCCAGGGTGGAAGAACTCTGCTGGGTCATCGATTCCGATGGGAGACTCCCATGCGCGCTTGAACGCCTCCGCAAGCCCAATCACAGGTGCCTTCTTCCCCTCCACAACACCAAGAAGATTGCGCTCCGGAATACTGAGCGGTACTGTTTTCTCTCCATAAGGAAGCTGCAAGTCGGCCACTGTTCATCACCTGCCCGTGGGATTCTAGCCCGTTGGACAGCGGAGGACAAACATCACAGCCGTGTACGCGTCTTGCGTCTGTCGAGAGATAAGTGTTATCTCCCCCAAGGACCAATGTCGGCTACTTCGCTCTACCAAGGTGAAGAAACACCAAAGATGTCGCGGTAGGAATGCCGGTTGCCCGGCACCCCCCGCACAGATCCCGGCGTGCGGCACTACCGCACCGGGCTCCTGCCTTAGGTAGTGACGCGTAGACGCCGTTCAGGATAAGGATGCACGATTCGCGGATATGGCCTCCGGCCTTGCTGCACAACCCGGACTTTCACCAACTACACACCTCCGGCTTTAGACGGCGCTTTCGAAGACTTGACCCCAATTACACCTTTACAGCCAACTGAGACGAAACCTGTCCAACCTACAACAACGGCTCGATATCTGCTTCCCTCAGGTAGTTGAGGGAGCCTTTGTAGCGGATGACCTCGTGGCGGTCGATCAAGAACGTGTAGGGGATGGTTGGGATATCGTAGAGATCCACCATTCGCAGGCTGTCGGATCGCTCGTCCCACAGGGCGATGAGGTTGAAATAGCCGTTGTTCAGGAGGAATCTCGCCGCTGCCTGCGCGGTGGAGTCGAGGCTGATCGTAATCGTCACCAATCCCTGCTCCTGATACTGCTTGCGCAGAGTTTCGAGGTGTGGCATCGCCTCCTGGCACGCCGGGCAGGTGCTGCGCCAGAAGTCGAGAATCACGACCTTTCCCAGAAAGTCGGAGAGGTGGACCTCGTTACCTTGCAGATCATGCAGGGTGAAATCCGGGGCCGCCTGGCCGATTGCCGTTCCCACGGGGACGTTCGCTCTCACCGCGGGCGACGCGATGGTCGCTTCCCCAGCGATGGGCACGGTGAGTGTGACGACCGTGCTCCCTCTCTCTCCTTCGTTGTCGAAGAGCATCAACGTAACATCGTAAACGCCGGGTGCTTGGTAAGTGTGGGTCTTTGTGATCCCAGAGCCGGTGTAACCATCGCCGAACACCCATTGGTAGGAGACGATCTCTCCGTCAGGATCATGTGATTCCGTGGCATCGAGAAGGATTGTCAGGTTCCCTGCCCCTTCCGGAGCAGTGGCTGCCGTAAAGCGCGCGATTGGCTTCTCGTTGGCGAAACCCAGCCAACCGATTGCGGAGAGTATGATCAATATAAGAACGGTCGTTTCCAGGGCGTGCTGTCGTCGCAAAGGATCACCTCGATTGTGTTGCATAGATGATCCATCCTTACCCCCCGATTGCAAGGGGATGATGGAGGGGTGTGAAGGGAGGATGAAGTCGGTATGAGGAGGCACCGAACGGAACCTGCCTTGAGATATCCACAAGCGGCGCGCAGCGCGATCCGTCCAGGTGCTAAGCCAAGAGTCGAACGTTGGGGCCCGCCCCATGGAATAGGATTCCACAGGGCAGGCCCCGAGCTGCCGCGATCCTTTACCGAAGCCGCTCCTTACATTGCCGGCGGCTCGATCGAGAGCGGCTGATTCACATCCGTGAGGTCCATCTGCCGTTCGACAGACCCTGTGATAGTTAGGTCGCCTGTTCGCGCAGCGCGGCAAGGACCCTCTCCGGGGTGAACGGCGTCTTCTTGAGGCGGATCCCCACGGCGTCGTGGATGGCGTTGGCAATCGTTGGAATCGGAGCATTGATCCCGATCTCGGCGATCGACTTTGCCCCCATCGGTCCGGTCGGCTCGTAGGAGTCAACGAGGATCACCTCGAGCGGCGGCATGTCGAGGCTCCCTAGGATCTTGTAGTCGAACAGGGTCGGGTTTCGTACACGTCCGCGGGAACTGAACTGCATCTCCTCGGTCAGGGCGTAGCCGATCCCGTTGGCGATCGATCCCTCCATCTGCCCCTGCGCCATCTTGGGGTTGATGGCGGTCCCGCAGTCGATGGCGACCACGTACTTTGGGATCCGGACGAACCCCGTTTCGGTATCGACGGCGACTTCGGCGAAGCTCGCCATGAACGGCGGTGGGGACTCCTGCGGGACGCAGGAGGCGGTGGCCGCGATCTGGAATTGGTCGGTCATGTACATCGCGCGTTGGCAGACCTCGGCGAGGGTGACGCTCTTGCGATTAGGTGCAATGACCTGCTCATTGGCGACGGTCAGGTTGGATGCATCTGTATCGAGCATCTCGGATGCAACGTCGACAATCTGCTCACGTACCTTTTCTGCCGCCCGCTTCACCGCGGTCCCGGAGACGTAGGTGGTGGAGGAGGCGTAGGCGCCAACGTCGAACGGGGTGATGTCGGTGTCCGAGGAGATGACGATCACCTTTTCGAGCGGTACGCCGAGGACCTCCGCCGCGATCTGGCCGAGGATCGTGTCCGAGCCGGTCCCCAGGTCGGTCGCGCCGATCAGCAGATTGAACGATCCGTCCTCGTTCATCTTGATCGTCGCTGCCCCCATGTCGATCTGGGGGATCCCCGAGCCCTGCATATGGATCGACATCCCGACACCATGCACCCACGAGCCCTCGCGCCTGTGCTTTCCCCTCTTCTCCGCCCAGCCGATCTTTTCTGCGCCGATCTCGATGCAGTGGGCAAGCTCGCAGCTCTTGATCGTAAACGCGACCCCTTCCCGCCCTTCACCGAGCTTCTCGAAGATCGGCGAGGACTCGCCGGTGCGGATGTGGTTACGGCGGCGAAGTTCGATCGGGTCGAGGTTGAGCCTCTCCGCCAGTTCGTCCATCGCCGTCTCAAGCGGGAAATACCCTTGCGTTGCCCCGTACCCACGGTAGGCCCCAGCGACGGGAAGGTTCGTGTACACGGCTCGCCCGAAGAAGTGAACGTTCGGTGCCTTGTTGTACAGAGGGAGGGTCTTCGAGCCGGTGTTTGAGAGGACGGTCAGACCGTGGCTCCCGTAGCACCGGTGTTGGAAAGGGCCTCCATCTCGATTGCGTGCAAGGTCCCATCGGCCTTCGCCCCCAGTTTGACGCGGACACGCATCGGGTGGCGCGTCCGCGAGGAGACGAACTCCTCCTCACGGGTGAGTTCGATCAGGGCCGGCCGGCCGGTGCGCAGGGTGACGAGGCCGGCGAGGTCCTCGAGGAGAATCTCCTGCTTGGTTCCGAACCCGCCGCCGATCCGCGGTTTGATCACCCGGATTCGGTGCAAGGGGATGCCGAGGGCGTAGGAGACGATGCGGCGGACATGGAACGGGACCTGGGTGCTCGTACGCAGGATGAGCCGTCCGTCCGCGTCGAGATAACTCAGGACCACGTGCGGTTCGATCGGGGTGTGCTGCGCATAATGCGTTTCGCAGGTCGTCTCGACGATGATCTCTGATTCAGAGAAGCCCTGCTTGACATCCCCGGCGTCGATATCCACATCGGCGACGATGTTACACGCGGCGTCGTAGATTCCGGTTGAGTCCTTCTCGTCGTGGATGATCGGGGCATCGGGACGAAGAGCCTCATCGATCGAGAGGACCGGCGGGATCTCCTCGTAGCGAACCTCGATCAACTTCAGCGCCTCGAGCGCGATCGCTTCCGTCTCCGCGGCGACAGCGGCGACGCGGTCCCCCACGAAGCGGACCTTGGTGTCGAACATGCGCGTGTCGTAGGGGGAAGGCTCGGGATAGCCCTGCCCGGCAGTGGTGAAGCGCGTCTTCGGTGTGTTCTCATGGGTCAGGACCAAGGCAACACCAGGCAGGACCTCGGCCTTGGAGGTGTCGATCGAAAGGATCCGCGCATGGGCGTAGGGGCTCCGCAGGATCTTCACGTGCAGGGTGCCGGGCAGATCGATGTCGTTGACGAACCTCGGTTTTCCCGTGACCAAGCCACGACCGTCGACCTTCTGGGCGCTCTTCCCAACCGTGGTGAAATGAACATTCTGCACGTCTGTCATCGTGATCCCTCACTCATCTTCTTTGCGGCCGTCTTAACGGCCTCGATCTGCTTGACGTAACCGGTGCAGCGGCAGAGGTTCCCAGAGAGTCCCTCTTTGATCTCTTCCTCGCTCGGATGCGGTTTGTGTGTCAGGAGGTCGAGCGCTGCGATCTCCATTCCCGGAGTACAATAGCCGCACTGCACCGCGCCCTCCTCCAGGAAGGCCTCCTGGATGGGTGGAAGCCTCCCGTCGGTCTCCAGACCCTCGGCGGTGAGGATCGTGCTCCCATCCGCCTTGGCGGCGAAGACGAGGCAGGAGTTCACTGCACGCCCGTTGAGAAGGACGGCGCACGCTCCGCAGTCGCCGGAGCCACACCCCTTCTTCACACTCTTGTACCCGGTGCGGCGCAGCACCTCGAGGAGTGTCTCCCCCGTGTCGATATCGATCTCGTGGCGGGTCCCGTTTACGGTCAGCGTGATCTTCATTATTTTGCCTCCTCTAACTGTCGCTTGATCTCAGTAAGACACCGCTTTACGCCGGCATAGACGAGATCTCTGCGGTACTCAGCGCTTGCGCGGCGATCGTCGCGCACGTCGGCTGAGTCACATGCAATCTGTGCAACCCCTTCGATCGTCTCCTCAGTGAAGTTTTTGCCGGCAAGAGCCTCTTCCGCTGCTGGGAGGAACGACGCCAGCCGGGGAGTCCCCCCGATCACGAAGCGCGCCTCGACACAGCGTTCGGCATTGCGGTGAACGAAGCAAGCGCAATTGAGGAGAGCAATATCGAACCCCGTCCGGCTGAACTTGCAGAACGCGGCTGCGGTCCCTGCGGCAGGCTGCGACAGGTGGACCGCGGTGATGATCATTCGTGAGAAGCGCTCGTGGGAGGTGTAAAGGGTGGAGAGCGGAATACGTTCGTTCGTTTCTCCTACCAGGGTGACCTCCGCTCCCAGGGCGAGGAAGAGAGGGATCACATCCGACCAGGGATGTGTGCTCGCCAGCGTTCCACCGATCGTTGCCAGGTTGCGCAGCAAGGGTGAGGCGACCTGGCGGAGCGTCGTTACGATCACCCCGTTCAAGTACGAGCCGATCGCGGGGTGTTCCAGTACCTCTGTCATCGTGGCCGTGGCTCCGATCGTTATCCCATTGCTTCCCTCCTCGATCGAGGAGAGAGGGAGTCGGGAGAGGTCGATCAGGGTGGTTACATCAGGGGGAAGGTAGAGAGCCAGGTCGATCCCTCCACCGATTAAGCGGGCGGCCCTTCCGCCCTGCTGTAATAGGGATAGAGCCTCCTGGATGCTATCTGGGCGCAGGTAGGTTTTGAGTTGAGTCCGGGTCACAGTCCCTCCTTTTTTTTGTCATTATCGGCGCCTGTGCGGGGAAGGACAAGTTCGAGTCTCGGCAGGGAACTCTATTCCTGATGGCATGGTGAATGAAGCATTGCATTTCAGTATAGTGCCGCTTTATACTCAATCTATCCTATCATTCAATGAGGTGAAAGCATGAATTCTAGAGTGCAAAGCACGCTGTGGTGGCGAATGGTTGGGGTGCCCTTCTGCGGGCTGATTATCCTTCTTTCGTTGGGGTTTGTCGCGCAGGCGGGTGAGGAACTCATCCCGCATGTGCCGATCGAGATCCTTGGCGATACCGCTTTCACGCCAGAAAACGGGGTCGTTGCAGGGACGGGAACCCACGAAGATCCGTATCTGATTGAAGGCTGGTCGATCGATGCAACAGGGGTTCCTTTCGGCATCCATGTAGAAGGGACGACGAAAGCGTTCACCATCGAAGCGTGTCGCGTCTTTGGGGCGAGCTCTACAGCGATCGACCTCGTCGATGTAAGGCAAGCATCTGTGAACCACTGCCAGCTGGAGGGGAGTTTCTACGGGCTTGCGCTTGAGAAAGTCCAGCAAGCCCGCATTACGGGTAACGTCTTTTCGGAGAACGAATATGCCGGCCTCTTCTTACTCAACACCACTGATAATGATCTTAGCGGTAATCGTTTCTATTCGGGAGGAGCGGGTATTCTCTTCTACGAGAAGGCGATGAATAACCGGGTTTACGACAACATCTTCGATCACTGCCGGATCGGGATCTCTATCCTATCATTCGCCGGGGGCGGAAACCGGATCTACCACAACGACTTTCTCTCCTGCCGCGCGGCGAGCGAGGCCTGTAATCTGTGGGACGATGGGCACGGGGTGGGAAACTACTGGAGCGATTACGGGAAGGAGGATGTAAACGGGGATGGGATTGGTGACAGTCCATACCGCATCTTTGGGTCTGGTTACGAGTACGACTACCATCCGGTGATGACCCCGTTTCATTGAGAGATCGGAAGATTGAATGATCGGGAGATCGTATGATTGATAGATTGAATCATCGGTGGATTAAGAGATTTAGAAGCGAAAATTAAAACACGCGCTCACTCGCTCAGTCACTCAACCCTGCTCCCCTCTCTGCGTGCTCCGCGTGCCTGGGGGGTGTAGTAGCCGATTTGGGGTTTACTACACCCCCCGAGCGCCCTCCGCGGTGAAAGCTTCTGTTCGGTCTCCGGCCTTGCTCCGCAACCCGCAAGGGGAAGAGGTTTGTGTCACAGCCTGGTTTCTGTTAGCACAACCCGTACCTTGACAAAAGCAACCTCTTAGATCAATATATGCAATATGGTGCATGAATGCATAAAAGAAGATTCAGTGGTTTCTTCTCGGGATTCTGAGATCGCGGAGATCGGGCAGGCACTGGCGCATCCGATCCGGGTCGCGATCCTGCGCCTCCTTGCTGACGGAGAACGTTGCGCCTGCGAGATCGAGCCGTGCTTCGACCTCGATCAATCCGGGATCTCGCGCCACTTGACCGTCTTGCGGCGGGCCGGGCTCGTCGCGTCCCGGCGCGACGGGGTGCGCATCCTCCACCGGCTCGCCTCTCCAAGCGTCGGTCAGGTTCTCGATCTAGCGGAACGGATCCTGCGCGAACAGGGAAGGGGAGATCGTGTTGCTTGAGGCCGAGGGAAGAACCGCAGGTGTTGGGATGGGACTTCTCGCTGTTTTGAGTGGACAAAGCAACAGGAAAACGTCGCGGACAAGCTGCGACACTACAGAAAAAACACTGCTTTCAAAACGGCATTTCGTAGCATCGGGACTTGTCCCCAACGTTGGGTTCTGGCAGTTGGCGAGGTCGGCCGTCTTTTCAAAGGCACGGGCAACCTTGAGGCTCTTAATTGTGGGGGAGCTCCCTTTTCAATGTCACCCACACAAAATATCGAACATTTGAAAGGTTGAGAGGTGAGATAGCGTGAAGGTATCGAAGGAAGTGAAAATTTTCGCCTGTATCCTCGCCGTCTTTCTTGGTGCGTACTTCATTCCCTTCACAGATCCGGTGGTCCGCCGCTCGGGGATGGAGGCGCTTCTGATGCTGCAGGAGTACGCACGGCAGCATGTCTTACTATGTCTGGTCCCGGCGTTCTTCATCGCCGGGGCGATCGCGGTCTTCATCAGCCAGGCAAGCGTGATCAAGTACCTCGGCGCCGGCGCGAGAAAGGTCGTTGCTTACGGCGTTGCCTCGGTTTCCGGAGCGGTCCTGGCGGTCTGTTCGTGTAGCGTTCTTCCTCTCTTTGCCGGGATCTACAAGCGCGGAGCGGGGTTAGGCCCGGCAATCGCGTTCCTTTATTCCGGTCCGGCGATCAATATTCTGGCGATCATTCTCACCGCGCGCATCCTGGGAATTCAACTTGGGTTGGCGCGGGCGATCGGCGCGGTGGTCTTTGCCGTCGTGATCGGTCTTTTAATGCACCTGTTCTTTCGCAGGGAGGAGGAGGAGAAGCTCCAAGCGGCGATGGCAATGCCGGAGGCGACGGAGGCACGGCCACTGTGGAAGACGGCGGTCTACATTGCGGTGATGATTGCCATCCTCGTCTTTGCCAACTGGGGAAAACCGGGGTCTATCGAGATCCACACATCGCTGGTGAAACGATCGTTGCCACCCGCGCCGGCGAAACCAGCAGCTCGCTCCTCTACAAGCCGATCGGTGGAGACAACGTTCTCTCAATCGAGAAGTCCCAGGTGGAGGACGTCTCCTACGCGCCGTCGGTCTACACCTCGATCTACCACGCGCACTTCTACATCGCCGGGGCGTTTCTCATCGTCCTTCTAGTCTTACTCCGGCTCTGGTTCACCGGTCCCGAGATAAAGGAATGGGGCGCATCAAGCTGGTCGTACGCCAAGTTGATCCTCCATATCTCTTTGCCGGGGTCTTGATCGCGGGATTCCTCCTCGGCCGACCAGGACACCAGGCCTTGATTCCGCCCGACTGGATCAGCCGCAGTGTCGGCGGGAACTCGTGGCTGGCGAACGGAGTGGCAAGCGTAGCCGGTGCGTTCATGTACTTCGCCACCCTCACCGAGATCCCTATTCTGCAAGGGCTGCAGGGAGCGGGGATGGGAAACGGACCGGCACTCGCCTTACTCTTAGCTGGCCCGGCGCTCTCGCTTCCGAACATGCTCGTCATTCGCAAGGTACTCGGGACGAAGAAGACTCTCGCCTACATCATTCTCGTCTGCATCGCGGCGACCCTCACCGGGAAGCTGTTCGGGACGATCGTCGGACCATAAGGAGGATAGGATGAAGAAAAAAGCGCTCTTTGTCTGCTTTGGTGGCATGTCCAATGTTGGAACCCTCACCGGACTTGCTGGACACGAGGTTGCACGAGATGGAGAGGGGACTATCTTCTGCCTTGCTTCCCTGGCCTGCGGGGATCCAGCGGTGCGACAGAAGCTTGAGAAGGTAGACCGGATCGTGACGGTTGATGGCTGCCCACTAGCCTGTTCGCAACGGCTAGTAGAGCGGGCGGGTTTTAAGCCGGATCGGTCACTCATCCTCTCGCAGGACCTCGGAATTGTGAAGGGTCCTCCGCAGGAGATCAAGGACGAGGATCGGTCGCGGGCGACAGCTGCGATTCGGGAAGCGTTGGAGGGGGAGGATGCGGGTCGGTGAGATTATCTTGCTCTTGCGGGTGGGCTTCTCCTCCTGTCGTTTTTCCGCAGCCGGGAGAGGACAGCGGCGGCACTTAGGAGACAGGGAAGATCGCCCTGCAGGTCTTGCCCGTTCTTTTCTTCATCTTCGTTCTGATGGGGGCGCTGCAGGCGTTTGTGCCGCGGGAGACGATCGCCGGACTACTCGGAGCGGGAAAAGGCCCCAGCGGTGTCTTGCTCGCCGAGGCCGTGGGGTGTTTCGCCCTCATCCAACCAGCAGCGGTCTTCCCGTTCAGTGGCTATCTCTTGCAGAGCGGAGCCGGCTATGCAGCGATCGCCGGGTTCGTCCTCACCGCCATCCTGATCGGGATCTCTACGTTGCCTTTGGAAGCGAAACTGTTTGGGATCCGGTTTACCTTTTTCCGTAATCTGCTCACTTTCCTTGTTGTGTTCCTCCTTGCCATGGCCATTGGAGGGATCCTATGAAGCGCATGTGGAGGCAGCCGTGGGTGAGGCATCTAGCTACTTACACCGGTCTAGGATGCCTCATCTGGGTGGGAATTGCCTTGGCCGATCCGGCACATGGAGCAGAAGTAGGGCAGATAGTCGGAAAGACCTTCGCCCAGACGATCGATATCATCCTCGCAGTCTTTCTCCTCATCGGGCTGTTGCAGGTGTGGGTCCCTCCTCGCAGAGTTGCGCGTGTCTTCGGCGCGGAATCGGGGTGGAAGGGCGTCGCCCTCGCATCAATAGTTCCGTTGCTGATTGGGGGAAGTCTGTTCACTATCCTTCCTCTCCTTCATGCCCTGCGAGAGAAGGGAGCACGGATCGCGGTGATCGGCGCATTCCTCACCGCCTGGGGTGGCAAGCTTCCGCTTCTCCCCTTGGAGATCAAGTTCCTGGGATGGCGGTTCGCTGTGCTGCGGCTGGGACTCATTGTACCCGCAGCGTTTCTGGTGGGCATTCTTCTGGAGGTATTCGTCGAAAGACGGAAGAATGACGATGTTGAAGGTTGACCAATACGGCGTATGGGATGGGGACTTCACCAGGGAGAGATGTGCATGGGGCTTCTATAAACTCAGTTTAATAGGCTCATAGAAGATCTTGCCGGTTTACAAGTAGGCGATGCGAAAGCTTTAACCGAAGAAATATAAAATGAATTAGAAGGAGGTTTGTTATGATTATGATTGAGGTTCTGGGAACGGGTTGTCCCAAGTGTCAGGCCACGATGCAAAATGTGGAACAAGCAGTGTCTGAGCTTGGAGTCCAGGCGGAGGTCGTTAAGGTCTACGATATCGCAGAGATCACAGCGCGCGGAGTGATGATGACCCCCGCAGTGGCCGTTGATGGAGAGGTTAAGGTCGTGGGGAAGGTTCCCACCGTCGATGAGATCAAGACGCTCTTGAAAGGAGGTGCGTGATGCGGTTGCTGGCAGAGTGGTTCCCGGAGTTTGCTGAGAGGCTCGACCAGATCGATGAGCTCTATCGTGAGAAACGGTCGATCGATGAGAAGACCTATCAGTTCATCTGCTTTGCCCTGGCGATCAAGAATCGCTCCAAGCCGTGCCTTCTGAAGCACTTCAAAGGCGCGCTTCAGGCCGGAGCGACACTCAAAGAGCTTTCTTACATCATGGCTCTGGTCTTCCGGGAAAGTGCAGGCGGCGACGACTGCTGGACGCACGACGCATTGGAGGGGTACGAGAAGATATTGAAGGAGAACGTTCAGTGTTGTCCGAAGTAGCGCCGACGTGCGCACAGACTAGAAACAAAGGAATTTGAAGTTAAACAGAACGATAGTTGTCTCGCTACTTATAGTACTTGCAGTTGGGAGTGCGATTTTTGCCGCCCCGATGATCGGGGTGGATAACCCGATCTATGAGTTCGGCGAGGTTTTGGAAGGCGTCTTTGTGATTCACACGTTCGTCTTGACCAACATGGGTGATGAGCCGCTCACGATCACGCGTGTAACGCCGAGTTGCGGATGTACGACAACTAATCTCGCTAAGACCACCCTCGCCCGGGGAGAGTCGGTTGAGCTGGGGGCGATCCTGAATACGGTAGGCTACGGTGGAAGGACGATTACCAAGCTGATCACCGTGGAATCGAACGATCCGAAGGATGCCAAGCCGACCCTGGAGGAAGCAGGGTCGTACCTTGATTCTTGACTTGAGATCTACTGCATGTTTCCGTGTGCTCAGAGAGAAAGAGCTCTGTCACTACGGCGAGCCCTACTAAACCTCCTCAATCCG
>LZCG01000170.1_pt1 | contig 12415 bp, 13 predicted proteins | sample 768541 | NCBI WGS metagenome assembly LZCG01 (sample SAMN05200874, study PRJNA324366) | oil field metagenome | isolation source: sample BH-FW-1 from oil reservoir | place: India: Bombay High | collected 2015-07-11
AGTTGGGTCAAAACCGCTTTGACGGCCGTATCATGTCGCTGCACTACCGGCAAAGAGCAAGCGGAGCGCCTCAGTTGAGCTTCGTGCAATATTTGGGATTAAGTTTCCTTGGGATAGGGGTTCCGGTTACGGAACCCTCGCTGGGGATGATGATCTCGCGTGGGAGGCAGTACATTTATGCCGGGAAGTGGTGGCTCATCGTGTTCCCCGGCGGAGCCTTGATGACGATAGTGCTGGGGCTTAATCTAGTTGCCGATTGGCTACGCGAGGAGATCAATCCTAAACTGAAAAGAAGGTGACTGTACGGCTCAATGATGAAACCAGGTTTTCAATTTAAGCTCATTCGGGGAGGAGACCTCTACACCCCCGGCCAGAAAGGAGTAAAGGATCTTTTTATCGCGGGTGATCGCATTGCTAGAATAGATAAGAGTATCGATATCCCCAAAGGTCTTGAAGTAGCCGTCTTCGATGCCTCGGGCAAGATCGTTGTTCCGGGGTTTATCGATCTCCACGTTCACCTGATCGGTGGAGGGGGAGAGGACGGCCCGGCATCGCGCGTTCCGGAGCTTCCCCTCTCCCGGTTGACCACGGCTGGTATCACCACCGCGGTCGGGGTGCTGGGGACCGATCGTATCACCCGCTTGCCAGAGACGCTGCTTGCCCGGGTCAAGGCACTACGGGTAGCGGGGATGAGCGCTTACATGTACACCGGGTCCTATCATCTTCCTTCCGTGACGATCACCGGGAGCGTAGAGCGTGATCTTGCCCTTATCAATGAAGTAGTGGGAGTTAAGATCGCCATCTCCGACCACCGTGGCTCCCAGCCGACAACGGACGAACTGTCAAAGCTTGCCTCTGAGGCCCGAGTAGGCGGGATGTTGGCGGGGAAGCCTGGCATAGTGCATGTGCACGTTGGTGGCGGTTCCCGCGGACTTGATCCCATCTTAGCTGTTGTCAAACAGACCGAGATTCCCATCAGCCAATTTCTCCCGACCCACATTGGTAGAGACACGACCCTCCTAAGACAGGGGATCGACTTTGTCAACAAGGGAGGGTGCATCGATATCACCGTTCCCAACAAAGCAAATAAGGCGATATCGATCATCAAGGAGTTTCAGGAGAGCGGGACCGATCTTACTAAAGTTACTCTCAGTTCGGATGGCAATGGCAGTAGGCCATATTCAACACCCGCGGTGAGCTCACCGGGATGGCAACGGGAGACGTAGCAACCCTTATTAAGACACTGAAGATTCTGGTGGAGGAAGAGGTCCTTCCTTTGCCGGACGCCTTAGCGCTCATCACCAGTAATCCGGCGGATCGCTTAGGAATATCAAGCAGGAAAGGCTCTATTCAGGAGGGTGCGGATGCCGATCTCCTCATTCTGGATGAGGAGTTGCGTATCGAGCAGGTCTTCGCCAAAGGGCGATTGATGGTCGACGGAGGCAGAGCCATAATTAAGGGGAACTTTGAGTGAGTAAAGATATCCGAGGAGTGAGGCACCAATCTCACTGAGGTACTTAAGGAGTACAGATGAACACATGGAAAGAGAAGGCTTGCGCCCGAGTCGATGAGATCGCCGATCAGCTGATCGGTGTGAGTCGTGATATCTACGATCACCCGGAGCTGAAGTTCGAGGAGTTCAGGCGTCGAAGCTCCTTTCGAGATGCGCTGCAGGAGGGGGGGTTCTCGGTCGAATTGGGGGTGGCGGGGTTGGAGACGGCGATTCGTGCAATTTACCCGGCAGTGAGCGACGGACCGACCGTGGCGATCCTCGGGGAGTACGACGCCTCCCAGAGATAGGACACGCCTGCGGTCACAACCTGATCGCCGCCGCCGCTCTCGGCGCAGCGCTCGCCCTCGCACCGATCAAGGCGGAGCTTCCCGGGAAGCTCATTTTCTTCGGGACCCCGGGAGAAGAGGGCGGCGGAGGGAAGGTGATCATGGTCGATGCCAGCCTGTTTAACGATGTTGACGCGGCGATGATGTTCCACCCTTCCTCGCACACAGCGTCGATCGCAGGAGCCTGGCGATCACCGAGGTGGAGATCGAGTTCACCGGGAAGGCGTCCCACGCCTCAGGGTCGCCGGAGAAGGGGATCAACGCCCTTGACGCCGTCATCCAGACGTTCAACGGGTTGAACGCCCTGCGGCAGCACATCAAGGATGGGGCGCGCATCCACGGGATCATCACCGATGGGGGAGCGAAGCCGAACATCGTCCCCGAGCATGCAGCGGCCAATTTCTACGTAAGAGCATTAGAGAACGACTATCGCGACGAGCTACTGGAGAAGCTGCGCGCTTGTGCGGAAGGGGCGGCACTCGCCACCGGGGCGAATCTCGACTTCAAGATCGTCGGCCACTCCTACAAGGCGATGAAGCCGAATCGCGCCATCGGGGAAGCGTTTGTGAAGAACCTGGCAGAACTCGGCGAGCCGCTCAACCCGCCGCCGGATGCGGGGATGGGATCGACCGACATGGGGGATGTCAGCCAGGCCGTCCCTGCGATCCACGCCTACATTCAGATCTGCGGGGAAGCGGTTGCCGGGCACTCGCGCGAATTCGCTGAGGTCTCCGCCTCCGAACGCGGGCAGGAGGTGATGCTCATCGCCGCCAAGGCGATGGCGATGACCGCGATCGACCTCTTCACCGATCCCGATCTGGTGAAACGGATGAAGGAAGAGTTTAAGTCCTGTTAGGTGTATTCGAATCAATCGTACCGAGAGCCTTTTCTCATTGAAAGATGAGCATGAGCGCGTGAGCTGTTAGGTCAATATACCCGGTTTGGAGAAGGAACGAAAGAGCTTGCTCTTCTTCTCCTGCACCAGCTTCGCATACTCGACGTCACTTTGTTGCTGCTCCACCTCCTTTAAGGACTCCATCGTTATCCCTTCCTTGAGGAACTGCTCGGGCTTTGTAAGCGTTTGGAGCTTCTCAAATGGGGTAAGGTAATCGTTATACTTCTTCTTGATCTTCCCCTTCTCATCTACCGTCTCTGTAGCGAATCCGCACGGACGATGGAAGTTCAGGTATTCGTTGAACGTCTCATTGTAGAATGACTGGATCTTGGTCGCCTCGGACTGAGGGATGTGCCAGTGTCCCATGTGCTTACGAATGATGCTGCCATTCTTCCCTTCTACCAACGCTTGGTCATTGGTATGACGTGCCCTGCTCTTGGTGAACTCGATCAGTAGCTTGTTGAGCAGCTCCACCACTTTCTTGTTCACATACTCACTTCCGTTGTCTGAGTGAAACCCATGGATAGTAAATGGATATTGGGTCATGAGATGCTTGAGCACAGGCACTAGGTAGTGTTCACTGATCTTCTCTACACAGCCGATCACCTCCCATTGTGTCACCTCATCGATGGTATTGATGTGATACACCCCCTTTACCCCGTTGAGATCTCCTTGGTGCACTGTGTCTACACGAATGAATCCCGGTCTGCCTTGTGGATCAGGCCGCCGCCGTTCCCCATACTTGCAGGAGGATGGCTTGGTCTTCTCAATGGTCAGGGTGTGGTTGCGGTAGAATGAGCCTTGGCGTAATCGGTACAGGTGAGCAACGGAGATCTCACTGAGCCGCTGGTACTCACTCCTACCAAACAGGGTGTACTCTCGTTTGAAGATGGCTACGGTTGCTTTGCCTGACAACCGCTCGTTGTTGTTGTCCAGTTCCGCCAACAGGAGCTGATCCTCTCTGGTGTACTTAGTGGGAAAGGAATGGCGCTTGTAGGGCCGCACCCGTACATGACCGCTACGGCGAAACTGGGTGATGAGCCTTGTCAATTGCGAGTTAGAGATTCCTGTCATCTTGAGCATGTACTGTCTGAGCACCCCTTTCTCCAAGCGCGGACGAGAACAGTACTTGTAGGAACGCAATGTACGCTCAATCCAAGTGTAGATCTCTTCCCGCGAGTTTCCTTTGAACGTGAACACATCGCTCGAAGCGAGAAGTGCCTTCAGTTCGTCGATGTCCCGTACGCGTTTGTCTAGCATCATCAATGTGACCCACGCGCTTGCCCCGTGTAATAGGATTACATGGGGCGAGCGATACCAGTGTCATCTCATGCTCACCTCGCATGAGATTCACCGCCTCCCTTCATGCTCATCTTGTATGAGACAACTCTATACCTTGCAACTCGGAGCGCTGTTCCTCTAAAATATACCATGACATGCTCAAGACCGTTGCGGAGCTAGAGGAGAGGAGAGAGTTCCTAGCACGTGTCTTCCCCTCCCTTGATCCCGCGGAAATCGAAGACCTGCAGCAGATATCCCTTGCGGTCCACTATGATGAAGGGGAATTGATCGCTCAAGAGGGATCTTACGCTGCCGGGGTGTATATCGTACAATCCGGTCTTCTCTCGATCGGTAAGTATGCGAGCAAAGGCTGGGAGAAGCGCACTCTCCGGTTCCTTGCGGTCGGTGAGATGTTCGGCTTGGAGGCGGTCTTTCTAGAACGGGAACCGATCAATGTACAATTTGCCAAAGCGCTCGTGGAATCCTCCCTGGTCTTCTTCGAGCGATCGAATATCCTCGCCTTCAGCAAGGCTCATCCCCGGCTGTTCGCCGATCTATGCCGGTGGCTGTCCCGCGAGGTGATCATGCTCGAATTCAAGCTCACCCGCGAGACGGTCGAATCGATCGACCGCAACTTGGCACTTCTCCTCATCGCATTGACCAACAAGTACGGGAAGAAAGAGGGGGCGAACCTTGTTCTCGATCTACCAGTCTCCCGTCAGACCCTGGCCGAGATGGTCGGTGTCTCTATCGAAACCTTAATGCGTGCTCTTAAGCGGTTCCGCGAGAGGGGTTTGATTAAAACCGCACAAGGGCGAATCATCATAATCGACCTGGAGAGCCTGAAAGAGAGAGCCCGCATCACATCGTTTTACCTGTCTATCATCGAGGAGACCCTCTAGGACGTTCTGCTTCTGTCTGTCAACCAGAGGTGCAACGCCTCCGGAGAGAGAGCTATCCGCCAGAGGATGAGACCTCGGGAAGCAAGGATATCGCACGCTTGATCTTAGCCTCCGATACTCCAAGAAGTTGGGCAAGAGTCGCCCGTGTGATCTCTGGAGGGAGGAGACGGATCCTTTCTCCTTCGCTCTTTCCATATCTATTCGCTAAATCGAGGAGAAGGCGGCACAGCCTCTCTTCGACCGATGCATAGAATAGAGAAGCGCTCCAGCGCTTCAGGGAGTAGAGGCGCTGACTTAATCCATCCAGGCAGTGACGGTTGACTTCCTCCTCCTTAAGTATGTCCAGGAATACCTCCCGTTCGAAGAAGAGCAGATCGGTTTCGGTGATTGCGCGGGCACAACTTAAGTACAGATTGGCGGAGTCTTTGAGCAGGATCTCCAGTCCGATGAGATCACCCGGGCCGAGGATCTCCAGAGGAAGCCGCTGGTGGGTTTTCCTCGGCGGTGTGCACTGATCGCCGACCAGCCCATCGGTTATGAGATAGGCCCCGGCTGCGTAGGTTCCTGCCTGGTAGATCAGCTCGCCTTGCGGATAACGAACATGCAGAGGAGTATAGGCTTCGATGATCCGACTCCAGTCAACCTGCTCGGTCACGCTCTTTGGAATATCTCTCATGGTTCTCTGACAGATTACTACCCCGCTTTGCTCTCACCAATGTGAGGCGACAGGGGAAAGAGAGGTATCTATACAGGGCGAGAGGTCGCATGAATCCAATTCTCAGTTTTCAAATAACAGGCATGTGCTCTCATTTAGCCATTCGTTTCTGACTTGTTTGCGTATACAGAACGGGAAAGAGACAGACCGTTTCCTCCAACTTACCAGGCTGGAATTCCGTCTTCTTTCAGGGTTGCAGGTGCAAAAATGAACCCGCGTCCCTGTCGCTTAGCCTACCATACGCAGTGGGGGGGCGGATACCCTTTTGCTCGGAGGTGAACGCCTTATGGCGCTTGATAGAATGACAGAGACCATGCAAGACCGCTCATTAGGAACCAAGATCAACCCCTTTCAGATGATGTTACAGCAGTTGGATCTGGCGCGTGAGCATACCAATATTCCCGGTGGGATCTGGGAGATCCTGCGTCGGCCTGAGCGTGCTCTCGAGGTGAGCGTCCCGATTACCCGCGATGATGGCGAGGTCGAGGTTCTTACCGGTTATCGAGTTCAGTACAACAGCGCACGTGGCCCCTGCAAAGGGGGTATTCGCTATCACCCTGGTGTCACGTTTGACGAGGTGAAGGCGTTGGCAGGGTGGATGACGTGGAAGTGCGCGGTGGTGAACATCCCTTATGGCGGAAGCAAGGGAGGGATCGCCTGTGACCCGACGCGCTTCTCCGAACGCGAGATCGAACGGATTACCCGCTGCTATACTGCTCGCGTCCTCCCCATCATCGGGCCGAAGCGGGACATTCCAGCGCCCGATGTCAACACGAACGCTTCGGTCATGAACTGGATTGTCGATACCGCCACTGTGCTGCAGGGTGAAGCGGTTCCCGGTATCGTGACGGGGAAGTCGATCGAACTCGGAGGTGCGCTTGGACGGCGGGAAGCGACCGGACGCGGGGTGATGTTCACCACGATCGGTGTCCTGCAGCGGCTTGACATCGATATCACGCAGGCTCGCATCGCAGTTCAGGGGTTCGGCAACGTTGGTTCGGTCGCGGCGCGACTCCTCAGCAAGCAGGGAGGCAAAGTGGTCGGATTGAGCGATGTCTCTGGTGGATATTATCGACCTGACGGGTTCGATATCGACGATGTCCTTCGCTACGTGGAGACCTCACCCGGACATCTCCTTGCCGGCTACAGTGTTCCTGGAATGGAAGAGATCACAAACGATGAATTGCTCACCCTAGACGTTGACGTGCTGATCCCCGCCGCGTTGGAGGCGCAGATCACCTCTCGGAACGCGGCAGAGGTCAAAGCAAAGGTCATCGTGGAAGGGGCGAACGGGCCCACCACCCCAGAGGCGGATCTTATCCTCGCTGAGAAGGGCACTGTTATCGTCCCCGACATCCTTGCCAACGCAGGAGGGGTCGTCTGTTCGTACTTCGAGTGGGTACAGAACTTACAATACCTTGCTTGGGAGGAGAAGGAGACCAACCAGCGGCTCGGCCGAATCATGCAGCGTGCGCTCGCCGAGGTGTGGGACCTCTCCCACAAGCGCCAGATCTCCTTACGGTTAGCCGCGTTCGTGCTCGGCGTGGAGCGCGTGGCGCAAGCGATCAGCCTGCGCGGCGTCTTCCTGTAGCGCGGGCGGAAAGCCAGGAGATGAGGATGGGCCCAAATACCCCGAGTGGCTTGCTCGCAGCAGAGCTCGAAGCAGAGGTTCTGCTCGATCGCGCACTGATCTTCTGTGCGGATCGGATGCATGTGTCAACAGACCAGGTCGTTCAGGCGCTGCGGGAAGGTGTGCCAGAAGTTCACAGCACCCTCAGATACGCCGTCGCCAAGGGGTTAGGGGATTATCTCAGAAACCTTCGATGCGATTTTCGTGCTGTCTACCTGTACGGAAGCACGATGACCGGCAATGCTGGCATCGCCTCTGACATCGACCTTATCGTTGTAGTCGAGCATAAACTGGACCAAGTACGCAATCTGTTACAGCGGTTGGATCTAGCACTGGTGACATCCTACCGATCGCTGCTTGGATTAACCTCTGGTCTGGCCAAACTTCTCGATGTTCACATCGTGGATGTCGAGGAAAGACTTAAGCGCCATGGCTATGGGGCCGTCCTCTGTTCGTCGGAGACGAGTCCTGTCTGTCTGTGGCGTTTATCTCCTAAAGTCTCGGGGGCTCCTGTGGGCCAGGGGCCCCCGGTCTGTTTTTAGCGTGCGTGGATGAAGAACTGCTTCATCTCCTGCGGATGATAGAGATCGAATTGCACCAGGCTCAACACGTCAAGGTGCGTCTGACTCCCCGGGTTAACACAGCGCGTTCTTCCGAGATCGACTTTGTAATCCCCAGTGACGACAGATTCGTGGCAGTGTCCTGATAGAACAAGGTATGGTCGAACACGCTCAATGAACCGCCGTATCTCCACACTCCCCACATGATCTGAGAGGGGAAGGTAATCATACCGTCCACGTGGTGTGGTCCAATCGAGGGGGGTGTTGTAGGGGGGGGCGTGGAACAGATGTATCGTCTGAGCGGATCATACGAGATCCCTTCGTCAGTGCGGCCGCTTTTCCTAAGGTAGGTTCCAAAATCCTCGAGGTCCTCAGCGATCGTTGACCCGTGTCCTTTCGCATCGGTAGTGATCCCCATTTCGTAGATATCCGTCGTGGAGTCCATTCCTATCGGGCGCAGCTTGACCCGGTTTTCGTACTTCACCCAATCCATCAACAAAGAACCGCCCGGGGGGACATAGGGGTAACCTGCCACCCACAGACGAGGAACCTCGCCTGGAAAGAAGGTCTGCTTCTGATGCGAGTCCCGCAGTGCGACCAACCGGTCGTTCACCAAGTGGAAGTTCGGTGCTTCATCGTTGAAGTCCTCCAACAAGCGCTCATTCGCCCGGCGGTCATCGTTCCCCATGATCACGTACATATCGGTGTGCCGGTGTTCAAGCAGGAAGCTGGAGCAAAGGGGGATAAACTGTTTGGTGAAAAATTCCTTCTGCACGACCATCCCCTGGTCATCGCTTGCGCGGTCCTCGTTTCCTTCGAGTCGACCCTGGATGGCGCTCGGGGCAAGATCACCGGTGATAAAGATTGAGGTGAGTTTCCACAGGTCGGCCACACGAAACAGAAGTTCATAGAGGCTTATGTTTCCGTGAAGATCGGTCACAGCAACGGCTTGCATCATGATCTTTCCAGGGTACCCTCCAACCCGCCAGTGTCAAGACGCGTACTGGAAAAAACCGGAATGAGGCTTGGGCAAAAGCGCAAGACCGCTAAAACGTTTCTGAGAGTACATGACTTGTAGGCATAAGTAGTTCACAAGAACCAAGCAGATTGCCTTCTCCTCGCCCTTCTCTTGGGCTGTCTGTGATAGACCTTCCGGGACGGCGTGGACTCTGAACCTGTCTTGCCGTTCCAAGAACAACTCAAGGTCTAAGACCGGATCTGTGAGATGAATGGTGCAGCGTCGACCGCAGCCTGAATTCCATAAAAGGCCTCCGCTGGCGAATCGGTTTGTTGGTTCGTACAGGCTACATGAGCTTCGTCAGCAATGGACCTCTCAACATCGGAGACCCCAGTGGAGTAGAACTCCACAGGCCAGGCAAGCTCCTTGGGGGTGTAGTAACCGGTTTGGAGCTTACTACACCCCCGGGGTTGCTTTCTATGCGACAAAGCAGTACATTAAACTGCAATATATTGCTTTGATTAGAGTTCCACGCTTGGACGGTTGCTGTTGTGCCGCGCGGTGTTTGGGATCTCTTAGTAGTTAGTAAGGGCTATTGATCAGTCTCAGCGTGCTTGATCCAAGGAAAGAGGCCCGTCTTTGAGACAAGCAAAAGGGCAAGGAAGATATCCTCCTTCTCCAGTGAAACATGTAGGGGGAAGAGCCGGGCTTCCCCCTGGAGTTCGTAGCCAACCGGCCAAACGGTAGAATGAGTCGCGTTCGGAGTCGTCTACTTCTTCTTTCCTTTCTTAGTAACCGCCTCTTTGAGGTTCTTCCCTGCTTTGAAGGCCGGGACCGTCTTTGCAGGAGTCTTCATCTTCTGCCCGGTCTGCGGGTTGATGCGCGTTGTCGCCTTCCTTTTCCGGGTCTCAAACTTACCGAACCCGGTGATGATCACGGGCTTGTTAGCCGCGAGGGACTCTGTGATCACCTCGACCAAGCCGTCTACCGCCTTGCGCGCATCTTTCTTGGTGAACCCCGTCTTCGTCGCTAGACTCTCCACCAACTCCGCTTTGTTCATGCTGTACCCCCTCGTTAGGATAGAGAATGTAAAGCAGTATAGCGATTTAACGGGTGTTTGCCAAGGGGAACGCAGAAGAGGCCGTGCACTGGGCGATCCTATTGAGAGTGCCTTTTCTAAAGAGCGTTGCACTAAATCAAGACAGGTAGCGGGATTCATCCGTTTCACAAGCGGTTGCTAGGCGCGTGATCCGTTACAAGATCATCGACGAACGGTACGCGTGAATCTCTATTCTGAGAGCAGGTGGGCATAGGAGGAGCGAGCGGAGACTGGGGTGACTCCGCTCACCGAGCGGCACCGGACCGGATCGCCCGTGACGCGATCCCATCGAACTGAGGAGAGAGATGGTTGCCGTGAGCAGTACGGAGAGTGGGCTTACGGCACCGGGTCGAACCCGCCGGGATGAAACGGATGGCAGCGCAAGATCCGGCGCAGGGCGAGGTAGCCGCCTTTGAACGGACCGTATTTCGTGATCGCCTCCGCTCCGTACTGTGAACAGGTCGGGTAGAACCGGCACCGCGGCGGAAAAAGCGGGGAGATGACCCGCTGGTAGAGCGCGATAATCCCTAACAGAAGCCTCTTTAGCATAGCCGAAGTGTACCTTCCCTCCCTCCTCTTGACAAGGTCGGGGGTGTGTGCTATACTGTTTTTAGCAGTCAGCTAGTGAGACTGCTAAAAACATAGCCATAGAGGAGGTAATTGCGATGACAAAGGTGCTTCCAGAGATAAGACGCAGTCCGTTCTTCATGGAGACAGGCCTCTCCCGGGTCTTCGACGAGTTCTTCCGCGACTTCGACCGGGTGGGGTTCGATGTGACATCGAGCTTCGGCCGAACCGATATCTATGAGAAGGACAAGGCCCTCACCTTTGAGACCGAGCTTCCAGGGATGAAGAAGAAGGATATCACGATCAAGGTGGAGGGTGACGAGCTTGTCATCTCCGGAGAGATCAAGCGTAACGAAGAGGTCAAGGAGGAGAACTACTTCCGCATCGGTCGCCGCTACGGCCGCTTCCAGCGGTGCTTCCCCCTTCCGGCCGATCGCGTCGAGAAGAACGGGATCAAAGCACGCTTCGAGGACGGAATCCTCAAGGTGACGGTCCCGTTGAAGGAGTCGATCAAGGAGAAGGAGAAGCCGATCGAGATCGAGGTGGAGTAAGATCCACTCACCGTCTGGCCCCGGCCCTAGCGCTGGGGCCTTTTTCTATGAGCGATAGGCGTGGGTGATCGGCATCCGTCGTCCCATCCCAAACGCCTTCGGAGAGACCTTGATCCTAATGGGAGCTGGCGACGCTTGTACTCGTTATGATAATAGCGGGAGAGGACGTCGGCTACGATCTCTTCAGGGAAGCCGCGCGCGATCAGGTCCTCGCGCGAGGCGTTCTTCTCGATCAGTTCGTGCAGGATTGCGTCGAGGAGTGAATAAGGAGGGAGGTCATCCTCGTCCCGTTGCCCGACTCGGAGCTCGGCGGTGGGGGCCTTCTCCACGATGCGTTGCGGGATCGTCCCTTCCATCGCCGCGGCGAGGCGATAGACCTCCGTCTTGTAGAGGTCGGCGATCGGGGCGATGGCGCCGACCGTATCCCCATACAGGGTGTTATATCCTACCGCGATCTCGGACTTGTTCCCGGTGGCGAGGACAAGGGCGTTTCGCTCGTTGGCGAGCGCCATGAGGAGCATCCCACGGGCGCGTGCTGGAGGTTCTCCGCGGTCGAGCCGGCCGGTACCTGCGGCAGGGCGTCGTTGCACGCGTCGACCACCTTGGCGATCTCGACCTCCAGCAACTCGATCCCGAGGTGCTTCGCAAGCATTGCTGCGTCCTCCCGACTATCCTGCGAAGTGATCGTACTCGGGAGAAAGACTCCGGTTACGCACTCCTTTCCGAGCGCCTCAACGGCCAGGGCGGCGACGAGGGCGGAGTCGATCCCTCCGGAGAGTCCGATGATGACGTGCTCAAATCCGTTCTTATACACGTAATCGTGGATCCCAAGGACGATCGCTTGCCGAACGGATTCGATCTCTCCTTGGGGAGGAGAGGCGATCGGGGCGCGCTCATCTGCATCGAAGACGAAGAGTCCCTCACGGAAGTACGGGGCCTGGAACAGAAGACTCCCATCCGGGCCGACGATGAAGCTCCCCCCATCGTAGACTAACTCATCCTGCCCCCCAACGAGGTTAACATAGGCCAACGTAATCCCGTTCTCGTGCGCGCGGCGGGCGGCAAGACGACGACGGATCACCCCCTTCCCGGCGAAGAACGGCGAGGCGGAGATATTGATCACCCAGTCTGCTCCCAGGCTTGCCTGGATATCGGTCGGACCGTCATCGAGCCACAGGTCCTCGCAGACGTTGATCCCCAGACGAACCCCGCGAAAATCGAACACCTGCGCCCCGGGGCCAGGGGTGAAGTAGCGCTCCTCATTGTACACATCGAACGTGGGGAGCATGAGCTTCGCCTCCTCACCGATCAGGGTTCCATCTAAGAAGAGGAACGCGCTGTTGAAGAGGTCGATCCCTGCGCCGTCGATGAGGGAGGAGGGATCGGCGAGGTTCGCCCGCCCCTTCTTTTTCCTAAAT
>LZCG01000171.1_pt1 | contig 12389 bp, 11 predicted proteins | sample 768541 | NCBI WGS metagenome assembly LZCG01 (sample SAMN05200874, study PRJNA324366) | oil field metagenome | isolation source: sample BH-FW-1 from oil reservoir | place: India: Bombay High | collected 2015-07-11
TGACATATCGATTGTCGCCTGTATTAACCTGTTTTCCGGAGACGGCTCCAATCAACAGATTGCGGGGAAAAATCTGAGAAAAGCCACTGGTAACAATGCGTCGATAAACAGATTCTTCACCACATATCCATAATAAAGTTTATTAAAATCCTCGGCAAAATCCACCGTAATGACATATCGATTGTCGCCTGTATTAACCTGTTTTCCGGAGACGGCTCCAATCAACAGATTGCGGGGAAAAATCTGAGAAAAGCCACTGGTAACAATGCTATCGCCTTCAGCAATTTTAACGTGGGCCGGAATATCTTTCAAAACCCCCACATGATAATCAACCCCTTCCCATTCTACGGTGCCAAGATGGCCACTGTTTTTATGCATAGCACTCAACTTCATGTTGGAATGTAACATGGACATGGCCCAGCTGAAATGCTGTGATGTATTCACAACAATACCAACGACACCCTGCCGGCCGACGAGGCCCATATCTTTGGTAATGCCGTCTTCTGAGCCTTTGTCGAGCATAATATAATTATTGGCTTTATGAACCGAATTATGAATGACATGAACAGGTTCCTGAACATAAAAAAGCTGATAAACAGAATCTCCGGTAACAAACGACAAAGTTTCTTTGGCCATTTCCGGTCGCTCCTTCTTCAGCCATGCGTTAGAGAGTTGCTTTTTAAGCCGGGCATTTTCTTCTATCAGCGACTGATTGATATCAGCCAGCGCAAAATATTCCGAAACATTATCGACGGTTTTAAAAAAATGGCCCACCACCTGATTGCTTGCCTGCTGAATGTACATACGCTGATATACATGGGATTGTAAAAACCACATAAAGGCGATGACCTCAAGCAATAAAAAGAGAAAAAAAAACGTATGCCGTTTCAGAAAAGCAATCAGGTATTGCATAAAAAATTACTTAATAAGGAATGTAAATTTATCGAAATTTTTCAATGCAATAGCCGTTCCACGCGCAACAGCTCTTAATGGGTCTTCCGCCATATGTACCGGCAATTTGGTTTTCATATGGATTCTTTTGTCGAGCCCGCGCAACAGCGAACCCCCACCGGCAAGGTAAATACCGGTTCGAAATATATCAGCCGACAATTCGGGCGGTGTCATTTCCAGAGCACTCAATACGGCTGTTTCGACTTTTGAAATGGATTTATCAATCGCATGGGCAATTTCGGCATAATTAACTTTGATCTCTTTGGGAATACCCGTCAGCATATCCCGTCCGTGTACAGCAATATCATCCGGCGGGTTGTCGAGTTCTGTCACCGCAGAGCCTACTTCCAGTTTAATGCGTTCGGCAGTTCGTTCCCCTATATTGATATTGTGTTGCTTGCGCATATAGTCAACAATATCGGTAGTAAATTCATCGCCGGCAATGCGAATCGATTTATTATTCACAATCCCACCCAGTGCAATTACGGCAATCTCACTTGTGCCACCTCCAATATCAATTATCATATTTCCGGTAGGTTCCAAAACATCAATCCCGATACCAATAGCAGCAGCCATGGGTTCGTGAATCAGTTTTACCTCTTTGGCCCCCGCCTGCTCGGCCGAATCTTTCACGGCCCGCTCTTCCACTTCCGTAATTCCTGATGGAATACAAATCACCATTTTGAGGGCAGGAGGAAAAAGCGAACCGGAACTTCCTACCATTTTTATCATTTCCCGCAGCATGAATTCTGCTGATTGAAAATCAGCAATAACCCCATCACGCAAGGGCCTGACAGTTTTAATGTTTTCGTGTGTTTTTCCATGCATCATCATTGCCTTTTTGCCAAAAGCAATGATTTTACCAGAACTTCTTTCGATGGCAACGATGGAAGGCTCATCCACAACAACCTTGTCGTTATAAATAATCAAAGTATTGGCAGTACCCAAGTCGATTGCAATCTCTCTGGTAAAAAATGAAAATAAACCCATTTCTTTATTTCTGTTTGTTGTTAGTGTTTAAAATGTCTGTTTCCTGTAAAAACCATAGCCAGTCCGTTTTTATTACAGTATTCGATAGAATCCTTATCCCTGACAGAGCCTCCCGGCTGAATTACGGCAGTAATCCCGGCCTGATGTGCCAATTCAACAGAATCTGCAAACGGAAAAAATGCATCCGATGCCAAAACGGCACCTTTTAAATCAAAACCAAAATGATTGGCTTTATCAATAGCCTGCTTAAGCGCGTCTATACGGGATGTTTGTCCCACTCCGCTTGCAAAAAGCTGTTTATTTTTAACCAATACGATAGCGTTTGATCTGGAATGCTTCACGACTTTATTTGCAAAAATAAGATCATCCCGTTGATTTTCTTCAGGTTTTTTATCTGTTACCGGCCTCAGGTCGTTGGTTTGTTCTGTTTTGTTATCTACTTGTTGTTGCAGTATTCCGTTAAGGGCCGTTCGGATAGAAAAAGGTTTAAAACAATAGGCTTTCTTTTTCAGGATTATACGGTTTTTTTTGGTTTTAAATATCTCAAGTGCTTCGGTTTCATAATCGGGAGCCAGGATAACTTCAAAAAATATTTTGTTAATTTCTGCGGCTGTTTTTTTATCCACAGGTTGGTTGGTGATCAACACCCCACCAAAAGCCGATACCGGATCGCCGGCCAGGGCATCTTTCCAGGCATCCAAAAGCTGTGGCCGCGAGGCCAATCCACAGGCATTGTTGTGTTTTAAAATAGCAAAAGTGGTTTCCTGAAAATCACTTATCAAACGAATGCCGGCATCCAAATCCAATAAATTGTTGTAGGATAATGCCTTACCATGGAGTTGTTCAAAAACATCGTCAAGATTCCCAAAAAAAGTTCCGGATTGGTGAGGATTTTCACCATAGCGCAATGCGACAGCGTGTTGAGCCGTCACCCTGAGTTCAGGAGGTTCAGCACCGGCAAAATGGTTATAAATAACGCTGTCATAGTGAGATGAAACGGCAAATGAAGCCAAAGCCATACTTTTACGTTCTTCTAATGTAGTCAGGCCGTTACGGGAATTGATGGTATCAAGCAAATAAGGATAATATTCCCGGGAAGGGATTGACAACACATCATGATAGTTTTTTGCGGCAGCCCGAATTAACGAAATGCCACCAATGTCAATTTTTTCGATAATTTCATTTTCGTCCGTACTTTGTGAAATGGTTTCTTCAAAAGGATACAAATCGACTACCACCAAATCAATTTGTGGAATTGCATACATCTTCATATCCTGCTGGTCGTTCTCCTTATTTCTTTGCGCCAAAATACCTCCAAACAGGCGGGGATGCAACGTTTTTACACGCCCGCCAAGAATCGAAGGAAAAGTGGTGATATCTTCCACTTTCGTAACCGGGATATTCGCTGCTTTGATGGCATTATAAGTGCCGCCGGTTGAATATATTTTTATGTTTTGCTGATGTAAAGCTGCGGCTATTTCTTCAATACCCGCTTTATGAAATACGGATAGCAATGCCGTTTTCATCTTTCTGCCTTCTTCCATGATACTCCTTGAAATTTATTTCTCTAAAAGCCAATATAAAATGGATGCAATTTTAACTATTTTAACACCAGAAAACAATAATAATGCTGTTATTTTTGATGAATTAAGCTATTTTTGGTTCCACTCCAATTTAAAAACAGAAAGATGCTCTTTTTAAAATTGCTCAGAGAAAGTTATCGTTTTGCACTTCAGGCTATATGGGTTAACAAGATAAGAACCATCCTAACCCTCATGGGAATCACCATAGGTATCTTTGCTGTTATTTCCGTTTTTACGGTATTCGATTCTGTTGAAAAGCAAATCCGGGAGAATATTAACGAGTTGGGGAGCAATGTGCTGTTTGTTCAAAAATGGCCGTGGGCGATGGGACATTCAGAATATCCCTGGAGGAAATACATCAACCGCCCCGAGCCCTCTGTTGAAGAATTGGAAGCTATTCTTAACCAAAGTCCGACTACCGAGCATGCGGCTTTTATGACCGGGGTCAATCGCACTGTTGAACGGGGTTCTGTTGCCATAAAGAGTGTTACCGTCATAGGAACTTCCTATCAATATGATAAAGTAATCGGCTTTGAACTTGCAAGCGGGCGCTACTTTACACCCATAGAAAACAACGCAGCCAGAAATGTAGGATTAATTGGATACCAGATTAAAGAAACACTGTTTGGCCACGAAGATCCGATAGGAAAGACTATCAAAGTAGGAGGACATAAGGTAATGGTAATCGGATTGATCAAGGAGGAGGGCGACGACCCGCTGGGAGATTCGCATGACGAAAGAATTATTTTGCCCATCAACTATTTAAAAACGCTTGCCAATCTTCATGATGTGGGGGCTTCTATTATGGTAAAAGCCAAACCCGGCTCGTCGGTTGAACAGCTAAAAGCAGAGCTGACTTCAATTATGCGGTCAGCCAGAAGGCTGAAACCCGGAACAGAAAACAATTTTGCCATTAACGAAACAAGCCTCCTGACAGAAGGATTTGAAAGTTTTTTTAGTATTATTTCCATCGTTGGCTGGATTGTGGGTGGTTTTAGTTTGCTGGTAGGTGGGTTTGGAATTGCCAACATCATGTTTGTCTCCGTCAAAGAACGAACGAGCCAGATAGGTATTCAGAAATCCCTCGGAGCAAAAAATATTTTATTATGCTCCAGTTTTTGTTTGAAGCTGTTTTTTTATCGCTCATCGGGGGAATCCTCGGATTATTGCTTGTTTATCTTGGAACCGTGCTGGTAAACACCTTTGATTTAGGTATTTTATTTTTACTCACACCAGACAATATCATATTGGCCGTCAGCGTTTCAGCCGTTATCGGACTGGTTGCCGGATTGGTTCCGGCATATAATGCTTCAAAACTGGATCCGGTAGAGGCAATGAGAACAATATAAAATCGTTTTCATTTAGTACATTTACCCCATCAATAAACACGATAAACTGGTTATGTATCATATCCGCAATATTATTTTATTCTTTTTTGCACCCCTGACCTTAACCGGACAGACCCCGGAAAAGGTTGAGAACGAATCTTTTCTTCCCGGCGAATCATTGACTTATCAGGTTTATTATCAGTCGAATATAACAGGGAAACTGAATGCCGGACAGGGTTACCTGCAGGTAAACCAAACTTATAAAACTTTTGAGAACCGGGAAGTATTACGTTATTCTGCTTTTGGGGCGAGTAAAGGTATCATCAACTTATTCATAAAAGTAAGAGAACATTTTGAATCCTATGCTGATTCAGAAACATTCAGGCCCTACTATTTTGAACGCATTTCGAAAGAAGGCAACTATGAAAAATCCGATACGGTGGTGTTTGATTATCAAAACATGGTAGCCCGCAGTTTGTTTGATACAATCCCTATCAAGCCTATGTTTCACGATATTATCTCTATTTTTTATTATGCCCGGACGCTAAATGTTGATACCCTGAATGTTGGCGACATGCTACATCTGGAATATTTTATCGATGACTCGATTTATGTCTCGGCCATTCAATATTCGGGTAAAAAAGTGATCAAAACAAAATACGGCACTTTTAGATGTATGGGGTTCCGGCCAGAAGTAGCTGTAGGCCCGGTTTTCAGCGAACCATATCCGGCCATTTTATGGGTCACGGACGATAAAAATAAAATTCCGGTACTGGCTGAATCGGAGGTATGGCTGGGACATGTCAAGCTGGAACTTATCGAAGCTACCGGCATTCGTAATGAAGAAACCGCACGGGTTGATGAATAAAATAGACTATAACTCGCAGCCCTTCAACATAGTATTTAGCTCTGATTTAATAATATGACTGTTTTAAAAGCCGGTACTGGTGGCGAAACCGGGAATAAAACAACACAGCAGCAACACCCAGCCCGGCCACAAACCCCATCCAAATTCCGGATGGACCAAAAATTAAAAACAAAAGTAAGTACGTAACTAACCGGCAGATTGATAACAATATAGGCAATAAAGGCATAAAACATGGGTTTTTTAACATCTGCAATCCCCGCAATGCCCCAAGAATAACCACCTGGGCACCATCGAACAACTGAAAAATGGCAGCCATTATCAATAGCTGAGCTGCCATAGCAATCACCTCCTGATTAGGAGTATAAAGCTGAGGCAAATAATGGCGAAATATGATAAAACCCAACGCCATGAAAGACATAAAAACCATCACCAGATGAATGGAAGCTGACGCCGCTTTAAACATATCATGAAAATTTTTCTGACTGTATTGATGGGATACCCGAATGGTTGTTCCTGCCGAAATTCCTGTAACAATCATAAAAGTAATGCTGGCCAGGCCCAGGGCAATCTGGTGTGCTGCCAATGGAATTTCGCCAATCCATCCCATCATAATTCCACTCATGGCGAAAGCTACTACTTCCAGCAACATCTGCAGTGCGATAGGCCATCCCACAGCTGTAAGTCTCTTTACCAGTTCAAATTGTAAGAAGACCTGTGGAAATAATTTTAAATATGGATGGAAATTCTTTCGGTTTATCAGGATTAAAAACATCATGACCGGCATGAAGATGCGTGCCGCAAGCGAGGCATATCCGGCACCATTCAGCCCCAAAGCAGGCGCCCCCAGTTTTCCGAAAATCAAAACGTAATTTAAACCGATATTAATAACATTAGCTGATATGGTTACCACCATAGCGATAGCTGTATTGCCGGCTCCTTCAGCAAATTGCTTCAGTGTCATAAAAATCATAAAAGGCAACAGCGAAATTACCTGAATCCGAAAGTAAGGAATGGCTATTTCAACTACCTGTGGAGGCTGGCCCATGCGGTTCATAAAAAAGGAACCCGTCCATAAAAACATGGCTAATAAAATATTCAACAACAGATTCGTCACCAGGCTGTTTTTCAATAATGCCGCCATCTTTTTAGAATCTTTTTGTGCAAACGCATGCCCTGCAAGCGGGGTCAAGCCCAGCGTAAACCCCATTCCCATAACCATTCCGGTAATAAAAACGGCATTGGCAAAAGAAGCCGCAGCCAGTTCGGTTGTCCCCACACGACCCACCATCATATTATCAACCTGCTGAACCATCACCTGACCCATCTGTGATAGCATAACAGGTATAGCGACTACCATATTTCGTCGGTAGAAAGGCAAATATGATTTGATGCTCATGGTCGTTTTAAAATTGAGCCCGCAAAAGTATGATAGTTTTTTGTACGAAAAACCCGGTAAGCAAAATCAAATAATCAGCTGTGCATGGATTTCATCGGTTAGTTTGTGTTTCACACTACGCTCATAATCGGGCAGGTCCAAATCATCAATCGTATTCAACACCTCATAAAGCGAAAGACATTCCGCATGATTCAGGCTCATGGAGGTTTCTTCAAATTTTCGTGCCATGCGTTTGGCCAATTTAAAGTAAATTTTTTCCAGAATATAGCGCACCAAAATTCTTTTCACCGGATCCTCAATCAGGTCAAAATCTGTTATATTCAATAACCCAAAAAGCGCTTTGACTTCGCTTTTATTAAAAATGAATTTTAACTTATCCCTGGCCATGGTAAAACAGCTGTTTTGACAAATGTAGTAAGAAATCGATTTATCCAACAATGACCGTTTACCAAAACTTAAAAAACAAACCGAACACCACCGCTTTAAAGAAAGACCTTTCGTGACAAAAACCCGGTAAGTTTTAAAACCGCATCACTATGACATGGGTCACTGCCGTGAAAGTCAAACCAGATGACTTCCCGATTAAGTAACTCATCCTACCCGACAGCCACTGTTTGGAATTGTCATACTCGCTGATGAAAAGGACGGTCACTATAAAAAACATGGTTTCAAAAAGTCGGATGTATAAAACAGGCTCTTTCAGCAAAGGGCTTAGCTTTGTGCTTTGGTCTTTTCGATGTGAGGTTTCATTTTTTTTGCCAGATAAACAAAAGGTGTATCCGAAGCAGCAACAATCCATTTTAAAACATAGGTTGTTATCACGATTTCGACCAACACCTGATGGTCAAAAACACCATAAAAAGCAATTAATGTAAAAATAACACTATCGATGAGTTGCGATACCATGGTACTAAGATTATTCCTAATCCAGATATGTTTCCCTTCCGGAAAACGTTTTTTCCATAAATGATATGCCCAGACATCATGGCGCTGGGCAATCAGATAGGCCGTAAGGCTTGCCAAAACAATACGCGGCATAAACCCGAAAATGGTTTTAATGCTTTCATGAGTGCTTAACGAAAAAGCATCTCCCATAGGTTTAAAAAGCAAGGCCAGATTCATCAAAAGGGTTAGCGTTATCAGACTAAAAAACCCAATCCATACCGCTTTATGGGCCTCTTTTTTGTTGTAGTTTTCAGACAAAATATCTGTTACCAGAAAGGAGGAAGCATAGACGATGTTTCCAAGAGTAGCTGAAAATCCAAATAGCTCAATGGTTTGTATCACCTGAATATTGGCTATAATTCCCGCAATGGGAATCCATATATACAATCCCATCTTGCCAAAAAAACGATAAGCTAAAAGAATCAAACCAAAATTGGTCAATAGCATGACCAACCAATATATTTCATTCATAACATCTATGTTTAATCTTCATAAACGAACAGTAGCCATATTATCCTGTCCGTCTGCAACCACCTCAACATTTGTAATCCACAGAAAAATAAAGGCTTATGTAAGGCGGCACAAAATTAGGTATTTTTGAAAAACCAGAAACCAATTTTATAATAAAAAAAACCATTCTCCTTACATTAAGGAATATCAAAAAACACAGTTTTCATTCTTTACTATGAAATAGAAACCAATGGCAATTACACTTTCATTGTGATATTATCTGCCATTGCTCTGTTTATGTTGCTAATTGCCTGCATTAATTATATGAATTTAAGTCAGATGGGCGATCTACCTGCGAATACACATCTTCAATTCGAAGGCCTTTTTTCTGCCACCACCCTGGCCGCACGCATGCCGGAGCATATTCCTGACAAAGTTAAATCAGCACGCAGCGAAGTGATCAGAGAGTTTACGCAGGATAACAAACTAAAATACCGCAAGTCCTTTATCGGAAAGCAGCAGCAGGTGCTTATAGAAAAAATAGACGACCAGGGTTTTTGCTCATGGTTACGGAGAACATTACCTTCCAGTGAAATTTGCCGGCAAAGACCTGAAGAAAATTGAGTTCTACCAAGTGGAGCTGAAACGCATTGAAAGTGGCGAGGAGCCGTTGTTGGTGGGGAAGTGTTTATAGGTTTGTAGGTTAATACGTTTAATAGGTTATGTTTAAGTGTAGGTGTTTAAGTTACAAACTCCCAGAAATTATCGCGGGTAATGCATTGGTAGTTTTTGCTGTAGTTTTCCTCCCAGGTTTTTGGAGGATTCTTTTTAGCTTTATTATATTTAATTTCATAAGCGTAAAGACTTCCATTACGGTCTTCGATATAATCAAGCTTCGCTCCGGTATATATTCTCCAAAAATAAGAGGATGCATAAATCTGATTGTATGCCAGGTATTTTAGTCGCTCTGCAATTATAAAATTTTCCCACAATGCTCCTGTATCTGCACGCATCGTTAAGCCGGCATAATTATCAATCAAAGTATTCCGCACTCCTAAATCCCAAAAGTAAATTTTGTTTTTCCTGGTAACTTCTTTTCTCAGATTTCGGCTAAAACCTGATAATTTGAAAATAACAAACGACTTTTCCAGCAAATCAATATATGCATCAACAGTTTCTATATTGATGCCCAATTTGTTTGAAAGTTCATTGAGAGAGACCTCTGAACCAACCTGAAAAGCCAGCAACTTTAAAAGGTCTTTAAGTTTACCCGGATTTCGAACAGGGGCTAATTCAAAAATATCTTTATACAAATATGACCCCGATAATTCTCTCAGGTATTTAACCTTTTCATTAGCTGATGGCAGATTCAAAACTTCCGGATAAAGTCCGTAAATCAAAAATTGATCAGTCTTACTCTGCAACTCGATAGGATTATATTCTCTCCGCAGCTCCTTCATCGAGATTGGATATAGAATATGCGTCAGAGTTCTTCCGGTTAGAGGTTCTTTGATTTTGTTGGCCAGCTCAAACGATGAAGAACCTGTTGCAAGCACTCTGACAGCAGGCATATTATCATAAATAAGTTTAAGATTAATTCCGATATTAGTAATGCGCTGAGCCTCATCAATAAATATCATGTCATAGCCTTCCACCATAAGCTTCAAACGGTCTAATTCACGTGAGGATAATACGTCATTATAAAGTAACTCATCAGCATTCACTTTAAGGATTTTACCAGGAATTTCCTTTATTAAATCTTCTGAAAGTGTTGTTTTGCCGGTTTGTCGCGCGCCAAAAAGAATTAATATCTTTTGCCTTTTAAGCAATTCTGACTTTAACCTTTTAAATAAAGCTCTTTTGAATTTCATAACTACTTTTTTACGAAAATAGTTGTTTTACAGAATATTTTATAATTTTAACGTGAATTTATTGGTTATATCCGAAATATTAGCGTTAATTTATCGGATACGATCGGGTTTTTCGCGTTAATTATTCGGATATATTGTAAACGCATAAGATTGTTGAAAGCAGCTATGCTACTTTATGCCTCTCAGGAATTTTACAAATTGATAGCATTTTTCCCCATACAGTGTAGCTTTTACAATGAAATAAAATACTATGTATTTTTATAATTGCACTACATATTTACTCATATATGTTTTTTAAAAGAAAAGTCTGGAAAAATGAATAGACCAGGAAAAGCAGGGGCCTGAAGACCCGGTGTAAGGACCGCACAGCTACTCAATATCCAACCTAAAGGATGGAGTTAGTAAAGCGCCACCCAAAAGTATCTACATTAACCCCGCCGTTTACGATGGGGTTTATCGCAAAAGTCTTCCTCATCCACAGGCCTTTAGGACGGAATATGATCAGATTCCTCCGCCTCATGTTTCGCTGGCATGGCTTTTAGTAAAGGCAAGGCTTGAGGTACGCGAAACATTAGCATCGGAATGACGGACTTAGAGAGAGAAACAAAAAAAATTGCACCACATCACATGATGACAACTTGAAAATGAAGAACTTTTATCCTTTGCCGTTGGTTTTAACCAACGGTTTAAAAGTTATCCCCACAACCTGCCGGGACTTTAGTCCCTATATTCTGCTCCGATTGCTGGGGCTGAAGCCCCGGTTTATATGGCGGTTGCAATATAACCGTTCATTGAAGTGAACGACAAAGGATAGTAAAACGCTAAAATACAAATCTTAGAATAAAGTTGTCATTGGTAACCGGAATTGCGACTTTACTTGCTTGATATCTCTTCAGCTTTTCTGCGCAATGAAAGGCGAAGGAATCTATTTACATGCTTATTCAAAGATTCCAGCTTCCTACATTCCAGGTTTCGCTATTATGGCTTTTTAGCAAGACCTGGCTTGAAAAGTGATTCTGCCTCTTTGCAGGACTGGCTGGAAGCCGGTGTTCCTTGTAATTCCGAACTCTCCATCTTATGAGCTCCCCACTCAGCAGGGAACTGCTAAGCTCCTATTTCACGGGGTGAATGATAGGATTTATAAACATATGAGTTTAATTTTTTAATCTTACATTACGAGTAAGTGTAACGGGGTTAATTATTGTGTATATTTGTAGTTGTTATACAAATTTACACAAATGTACATTCAAAGAAAAATCGAAGCAGAAATGCTATCCATGGCGGAAGCATATCCGGTAGTTACTATTACAGGCCCGCGCCAATCGGGTAAAACTACGCTAACAAAACATTTGTTCACCGATTTGCCCTACTATAGTTTTGAAAACCCAGACGTCCGGATACTGGCGGAAACAGATCCGCGTTCTTTTCTGCACCCCATTTCAAAAGGAGCCGTCTTTGATGAAATACAAAATGTACCGTCTATTATATCCTACTTACAACAAATTGTGGATGAGCACAAAATGAAAAAGACCTTTATTTTAACGGGCAGCAATAATTTTTCGCTGGTAAACCATGTCAGTCAATCCCTGGCCGGGCGAACCGCTATATTGAAATTATTACCTTTTTCATTGCAGGAAATATCCTCCTTCTTAAGTCGGTCAACCGACGAAATCATGTTGCAGGGGTTTTATCCTGCCACTTTTCAGTCGAAACTCACTCCCTCCAAAATTTACCGAAACTACTACGAAACCTACCTCGAAAGAGATTTAAGGCAGCTTATCCAAGTGAAGGATTTAAGTTTATTTCAGAAATTCATCAGGATTTGTGCCGGCAGAATCGGAAATCTGTTCAATGCTTCAGCAATTGCAACCGAAGTGGGCGTTTCTGTGAAAACCATCCAGTCATGGACATCTGTTTTAGAGGCTTCTTATGTCATTTCAGATTGCCCCTTATTATGAGAATATCAACCGCCGGCTGATTAAAGCACCCAAACTTTATTTTTATGAT
>LZCG01000172.1_pt1 | contig 12388 bp, 21 predicted proteins | sample 768541 | NCBI WGS metagenome assembly LZCG01 (sample SAMN05200874, study PRJNA324366) | oil field metagenome | isolation source: sample BH-FW-1 from oil reservoir | place: India: Bombay High | collected 2015-07-11
ATTCGATATCGAAGGTAGTAGGGATACTGAAGGCAGTGAGTGCGAGGGAGATACGGAAGGAGTTTCCGAGAGTGAAGAAGGAGTCATGGGGGCGGTTGAAAAATCCCCGTCCCGGAAGGGCGGGGATTTTTACTAGGTATCCTGTAAGATCGGGTCTCTAAGGAGCCTTATTTAAAGATGAGCATCGTCGTCCTTGACTTCGGATCTCAATACACCCCGCTGATCGCTCGGCGATTCCGGGAGCTGCACGCCTACTCGGTCATCCTCCCTGGTACGGCATCGCTCGAAACCGTCTATGCCCAGAAGCCACACGCCCTTATCCTCTCCGGGGGGCCGGCCTCAGTGTTCGTGAAGAACGCGCCAACGCCCGACCCAAGGATCTTCGAATCGGGGCTCCCCATCCTTGGAATCTGCTACGGCATGCAACTGCTCGCCCGGCATTTCGGCGGCCGAGTCGAGCAGATCGGCCGACGGGAATACGGCAAGGCCTTCCTCACCCGTTTTGCTGGTCCGCTATTCGTCGGATTTCACGATGAGAGACAGGTTTGGATGAGCCACTCCGACGCGGTGACCGACACCCCTCCAGGGTGGCGGATCGTGGGCACAACGAAGGAGAATCCAATAGCTGCAATGGAGTCTCCCGATCACCGTTCCTTCGGGGTCCAGTTTCACCCCGAAGTAGTTCACACACCGGGGGGAAGAACGATCTTCGAGAACTTCCTCAAGCTTTCAGGTGTGCCTCGGGATTGGACGCCGGAGCGCACGGTGGAACTCTTGGTACAGGGGATACAGGAAGAGGTCGGAGGAGAGCGGGTGCTCCTCGCCGTCTCTGGAGGGGTGGATTCGAGTGCTCTTGCCATGTTGCTTGCGCGTGCGGGGCTGGAACACACCGCCGTATTTGTAGACCATGGGCTCTTGCGACTTGGAGAGAGGGCTGAGGTGGAGGAAGCACTGCGTCCTCTTGGAGTCAACCTGGTAACCGTAGACGCGAAACACAGGTTCATCGAGGCCCTTAAAGGGGTTTCAGACCCTGAGGAGAAGCGCAAGGTGATCGGTCGGGAGTTCATCGCGGTCTTTCGAGAAAGGGCTCAGGAGCTTGGACCGTTCCGATTCCTCGCGCAAGGGACCCTCTATCCGGACGTGATCGAATCAGCCGGAACACCGGGTGGAGCGAACATAAAGAGCCACCATAACGTAGGAGGGCTCCCCAAGGAACTCGGGTTTGAACTCCTCGAACCCTTCAGGCACCTATTCAAAGATGAGGTGCGTGAGGTGGCCCGCCTATTAGGGCTCCCCGATGGGATCCGCCTGCGTCACCCCTTCCCCGGGCCGGGTTGGGAATCCGCATACTGGGGGAGGTCACGCCCCAAAGGCTGGAGGTGCTCCGCAAGGCTGACGCTATCTTCATCCAAACCCTCAAGGATTGGGACCTTTACACGGCGGTCTGGCAGGCGCTCGCAACCTTAATTCCGCTTCGCAGCGTTGGGGTTGCCGGGGACGAACGACGCTACGGGTACGTCCTCGCCCTACGTGCGGTGAGTAGTGTAGACGGGATGACGGCGGATTGGTCCCGGCTCCCGGCAGAGTTTATGGATGAAGTCGCCCAACAGATTACGCGACAGGTACCGGAGGTGGGCCGCGTCGTCTACGACATCACCAGCAAGCCCCCCGCAACCATCGAGTGGGAGTAGCCCACGGATCCAACGGAAGTCCCTGTGAAACCGACGCCCCCTTGGCGGGTAGGTTAACCAGAGGTGATGACGATGAACGGGAGAGTCCTTACGGGGATGATGATGGCGTTACTGGTGTTACCGCTCCTTAATACGGCGGCCGTTGCGGAGACGAGCAGCGCGTCGGCCTCAGCCTCCTCGGATGGGCCGGTGAGAGCGACGGTCGGGACGTTCATCTTTGAGCAGGGACGTTCCCTGGCCCTGGAGATCGACCGCGAGGAACCGTGCTCGTGCCTGTGCGAGCCGGTGATGATCAGATGCTTGCGCGTGCTCGACGAAGCCGGAGCCCCCGTTTCCCTGAAAATCAGAGATCGAGCGGTTTTCCCCATCATATATAATGAGTGGGTCGGTCGTGTGGACCTTGTCCACCCCGCAGGTGAACCGACTGAAGTGGGCCTCTACACTGTGGTGATCGATACCAGCATCGGCGAGTTCCGTGCGCAGATCCAGGTCTCTCGCCGGGGATGGCGAGCCAAGCGGGGCGTGTCTCCTCACGTGCCTCGGTCTGCGGAATCGAACTTCTCGTCTACCGCCTGTTCGACGAGGAGAGTGATGGGGAATCGATCGCCCTAAGGGAAGGAGATCTGTTGCTGATCGCTCTTGCCGGGAATCCGACGACCGGCTACGAATGGGAGATCGAGGAAGAGCCTGATGACGGCCTCCTCGAACGGATCCCCGGCATTGATTACCACCCGATTCCGACCTTGTGGGAGGGGGAGGGACGTTCTACTTCCGCTACCGAGCCGTCGCAACAGGGCACGGGAACCTGACCTTTGCTTATCGGCGCCCCTGGGAGGCCGGACCCGCGGAGAAGACGATCGCCATCACGATCTTTGTACGGTGAAGAGGCTATTGTACACATATACTAAGAGAACAATTGAGTGATTGGGTTATTTAGCGCCTTAACCCTCCGATCATTCGGTCTTCTAGTTCCTCGCTTCCTCAGCCTCCTCAACCATTCCTATTTTTTGCCAAAGCACGACGATCTATCCTATGGTGAATACTGTAGAAGAGGGAAGAGCCTGTTCACAGAAAGGAGTTGATCAATATGCAAACCATTCTACGCGTCAACATGACCGATCGGACCGCCACCTACGAGGAGATCCCGGAGAAGTATCAGCACCGGGCCGGGCGTTGGCTGACATCGAGCATCGTCTGCGATGAGGTTCCCGCGACGTGTCACCCCCTTGGACCGAATAACAAGGTTGTAATCGCCCCCGGTATCCTCAGCGGAACGGCATCCCCGACCTCTGCGCGCATCTCCGTCGGCGCGAAGTCTCCCTTGACCGGCACGATCAAGGAATCGAATGCCGGTACGTCGTTCAGCCAGAAGCTAGCGCGTCTCAGGATCAAGGCGATCATCATCGAGGGACAACCTTCAGAGAAAGGGTCGTTCTGGACGCTCAAGATCGACAAGGATGGAGCGGCCTTCGAACCGGCCGACCGCTTCGCAGGGAAGAAGCTCTCCGAGGTCTATTCGTCACTGTTTGAGGAGCATGGGGGTGAGAAGAAGGTAGCGATCATGGGGATCGGCGTTGCCGGGGAACAGCTCATGGCCGCCGCCGGGATCTGTTTCAACGACCTTGAAGGTCGCCCGAGCCGCTACTCCGGACGCGGCGGATTGGGCGCTGTCCTCGGAAGCAAGGGTTTGAAGTTCATCATCGTCGATGATACCGACGCCCCCGGGGTAGAGATCGCGAATCCAGAGCTGTTCGACCAGGGGAGGAAGAAGCTCGCCGATGCGTTGACAACTCACGATATCACCAAGCGAGAGGGGGACTCAATACGTACGGTACAGCGGTGCTGGTGAACATCGTCAACGAAGCCGGGGGGCTGCCCACCCGCAACTTCCGCGAGGGGCGGTTCGAGGGGGCGGCCAAGATCGCCGGTGAGGCGATCTTTGAGGGGAATAAGACCCGCACCGGCAAAGAACTGTACAACCATGCCTGCTCGCCCGGCTGCATCATCCAGTGCTCCAATACCTGGCACCGCCCCGACGGGAGCGAACACACCTCGTGCATCGAGTACGAGTCCGACTGGGCGTTCGGTGCGAACTGCGGGATCGACGATCTGGACACGATTGCTGAACTAAACCAACTGTGTAACGATTACGGTCTGGATACGATCGAGATCGGCGGGACGCTTGCCGTGGCGATGGACGGCGGACTGGCCGCGTTCGGCGACGGGAAACGAGCGATCGAGCTCGTAGAGGAGATCGGTCGGGGGACACCGCTTGGACGGATCCTGGGTGGTGGTGCTGTCTTGGCCGGTAGGACGTTCGGCGTCACCCGCGTCCCAGCGGTTAAGGGACAGAACATGCCTGCCTACGAGCCTCGCGCGATCAAAGGGATCGGCATGACGTATGCCATCGGTACGATGGGCGCCGACCACACCTCCGGTTATACGATTGCCTCGGAGCTCCTGGGGGTCTCCGGCAAAGCGGACCCACTAGATGCAAACAAGGTCGAGATGGCGCGCAATTTCCAGTACGCCACGGCGTTCATCGACACTTCCGGCCATTGCCTGTTCATCGCGTTTGCCATCCTCGATATTCCCGCTGGATTTGAGGGGATGGTGGAGGAGTGTAACGGCCTCCTCGGCACTAGTTGGAATGCGGATGATGTAACAAGGATCGGTAAAGAGGTGATTGATATGGAGCGCGCCTTCAACTACGCCGCCGGGTTCACGAAGGCCGATGACCGTCTCCCCGAGTTCATGAGCCACGAGCCGCTCCCACCGCACAATACTGTGTGGGACGTCCCCGACGAGGAACTGGACCGGGTGCTGGGATAGATATCTAAGAGACGCGGCAGGCCGGTTCTCAGTCCGCCGCGTTCTCTTTCCTGGGTGACCGTCAAAGCGGCCTTGGAAGGAGGATCTTGTGATCACGGTGCACCTCTACGGTAAACTCCGCCGCTTCGCTGAAAAGAGCGATCCCAGTTCCGATTCGATCGTTCGTGTTCCGGTGGGGACAGGAGAGACGATCGGGGAGATCTTAAAGAAGATCGGCATCCCCAAAGGAGAACTGGGGAGCAACATCTTCCTAAACGGGGAGTACTCCGGGCTCACGCGGGCGGTGAAACCAGGCGATCGGTTGGGCGTCTTTCCCGACGATATGCAGCTCCTCTACAAATGGTACTTCACAAAGCGGGAGGGAGACTCATCGGATGATCCAGGTTGAGGTGAGACTCCATGCGTCACTCGAGAGCGTCCGTCCCGGCTTGAAAGCGGGAGAACCTTTCCTTCAGGAGCTGGACGAAGGGACAACCGTCGAGGGGATGACTGAGCGGCTTAGCCTTCCACAGAAGAGCGTTCATCTCGTGCTCGTCAACGGGAAGGTGTGTGCCATCGATTACCCCCTGTCAAATGGCGACCGCGTCGCCCTCTTCCCGCCCGTAGGTGGTGGGTAAACGAGCAAGCGACAGAGCGATGACACCAGCGTAGCAGAAGAGATCCTCGGTTGCGCAAGTTCGTAGAGCGAGCGGTTCGTCCCCTGTCCGGTCGAAGCTACCGCAAAGACCATGATGAAAATGCTGAGCGGAAGGACCGTCACAAAACCCGTTCGATCCATGGCCGAATCACCTCCCCTAATCACTGGAGATCGAGAAGGGTGGATAAGGCAACCGCCCCCTCACTACGCTCCACAACGCGTCCTTTCCCCCCTTGCCGCACTCAAACGGGACGGATACCCTTTTGCCGAATAAGGAAGGCGTCAAATGAAAAAGAGCCTGCTCGACGAGGTGCGGATCGCTTGCAAGGTGGTCGCTGAGAGAGCCACGCATGTGCATATCGACTACGGCCGCCTCCATTCCTACGCCGCGTCGCTCCCGCTTGAGAAGGTGGCGCGTCCCACGATCGACCCGACCTGCCATTACATCGGACAGGGGGAGGACACGCTCTCCTTCTTTGTCGTCCTCGATACGATCAACTTTGGATCGGGATACTTCCCTCACCTGCGAAAGCGCCCCGGGATGTCCGGCTACTTCACCATCGCTTCCTCTCTCACCGATCACTACAAAGAGATCGGTCCACTCTCCGCACAAACACTCATGAAGCTCACCGCTTCTGATTGCGCACGGATCTTCTCACAAGATCTCGCGAATCCTCCTATCAAAGAGCTGATGACACGTTTTGCCCAAGCGTTGAACGACCTTGGTCTCTTCCTCCTTGACCGTTTTCAAGGGAGCTTCACCGCTTTGATTGAGGAAGCGAATTCCTCTGCGGAACGGCTCGTGCAGCTCCTGGGTGCGATGCCCTACTTCAATGATGTCGAATCCTACCACGGGATCGATGTTCCGTTCTACAAGCGTGCCCAATTGATGGCCTCCGACCTTGCGCTCGCCTTCGGTGGTGAGGGACTGGGGGAGTTTCACGATTTGGAAAAGTTGACGATCTTCGCGGATAACCTCGTGCCGCACGTCCTGCGCATCGATAAGGTACTCCTCTACGAGGACGACCTCGCTTGTCGGATCGATCGGGAAGAATTGATCGAAGCAGGGTCTCCCGAGGAGGTGGAGATCCGGGCCTGTGCCCTTCACGCGGTGGATCTTTTGGCCGCGGAACTGCGCGCCACAGGCAACAAGATCAGCGAGCGAGACCTCGATTATCTCCTGTGGAACCGCGGGCAGGATCGGACCTACAAAGCGGGCGGGGAGCGCCACCGCACGCGCACGGTATACTACTGACAAGCATATTCTATGGCGTATATGTCTAATACTCCTTTCCGCTAGGTATAATTAAGACGATTCGGACTCGTACACGAAAAGAGGAGGTGAGACTTCGGATCCGAAAAGGCAAACCTCACGAAGAAAAGTGAGGGACGCAAAGCCACGGGCCTGAGATCGGCAGCCGGGCTACCGAAGACGAAATGAAACGATGTCAATATGCGGTTCTTCTCCAGAGTGTACTGGTGCTCACCCTCCTTATCAGTTCATCCCTCTACGCTGAGACAAGCGCTACTGTAACGGTCAAGGTCAGTTGGACGGTTCTTCCATTCCAGTCGCTCACCATCGCCGGATCGGCGGACACGGATACGACTGTGGTCAGCCATTACGTGCTACCCCAGCCGACCGAATCCGATTTCGCAGTCGGGTATATCGAAGAGGAAGGGGCACTGAGTCTGATCGCAGCGAGCAATATTCCGTGGACGGTAAGAGTGCACGCACTGGAACCTAACATGGGAATGAGTGACGACGGGACCTATGTGAAGCCGCTCTCCGATTTCTCCCTCCGCGCCAACGGCTCCCCTTACTTCTCCATCACCTCATTCGATCAGACGCTGGCGTCGGGTGGGGTCGGTGCTCACCCCTTGATAATCGACTACAAAGTGAAGACGGAGAAGGAATCCTACAAGAGTGGGGATTACGGCCTCACACTGGTCTACACCATCACCGGGAAATAGACACGCACTCCATCGTGCTCTCCTAGCTGGTAATGCGTTCGGTAGCACGCATTACCAGTTTTTTCTGTGCTACTCCCCGAGGTTCACAAGTTCTGAAATCTCCTCCACGACCTTATCCCCGATCCCGCTCACTTCTTTGAGTTGATCGAGCGTGTGAAACGGCCCGTGCTCCTCGCGGTAGGCGATGATCCTCGCAGCCAGCACCTCACCGATCCCTGGGAGTGTAGCCAGTTCCTCCGCGGTCGCGGTGTTCAGGTTGAGCGTCTCCGTACGGTCGAGGAAGGTGGGGATGAGGACGCGGACCCCAGTAGCTCGATCGGCTCGATGGGTGGGGGATGGGAGGGAATCAAGGGGAGAAAGAGGGCAAGACCGCTCGCCACAATCCCGAGCGCGACAAGGATAAGCAGCCCCCGTTCCTGAGCCCGGGAAAGATTCACGCGAAAAGCTCCTTAATCTTTTTGATCCCTGCTTCTTCCCGTGCGATGCGCATGAGTTCGGGAAGGCGTTCGTAGCGCCGCCAGCCGAACTTGTCGGAGTAGGCACGGATGAACCGCTTCTTCAACCGCTCACGGAACTCCGCATCCTCTCTAAGAACCTCGCCCTTCTCGTGAACAAGCCGCTCCAACTCAGGGATATAGAGATCGAACTTTGTCGAACGCTCCAGGAGTTCGAACGCACGCTCGTTATCAATTCCGAGGAGCTTTATCCCTTCCTTGAACAGTTCCCGTCGGGCGAGCTCGGCCTGTGCTGCGGCTCGCATCTTTCGTCCCTGTTCACGGTAGTAGGAGAGCTCTTTATGCCGGAAGGGAATGATACTCCGCTCGCATCCGTTCTCGCATTTGGGGAATACCTTCGGATCCCTGGAGATCTTCCCGTGCCAGGTGAGACACTGTGGCAGGTGCGATAGGTGACATTCGTGTAGTACTGGTAGTAGGTCCGTTGCAGCATCGCGTCCTCCTCGAAGGGAGTGTATGCAAAGAAGGAGGGGTAAGGCAAGCGATCTGCCGCTCCTTGCGATTGCTTCCCTCCCACCGCCTGTGCTACAATCCGCTCTATAAGGAGGAAGGATGCTCAAGATCGCGTGGTCAACATTCCTGCTCGTCTTCCTGGCGGAGTTGGGTGATAAGACTCAGCTTGCCGTGTTCGGTCTAGCGACGGAGTCCCACTCGCCGTGGCCGGTCTTCCTCGGTGCGGGGAGCGCCCTTCTCCTCTCTACAGCCCTCGCCGTCGGGCTGGGTACTATCGCCGTTCGCGTTATCCCACCCGAGTTCACCCGCTGGCTCCACTACGCTGCCGGTGCGCTGTTCATCCTTGTTGGGGTGTGGACTCTCTGGAAGGCCTAACCGATCCTAATCGAACCAAATCCGTTCCTCCCAGGGCTTAAGCTCCTTCACGAGGCTATGTTCGGTCATATCGAGGTGGATTGGAGTGATAGAGATGAACCCATTGGCGATCGCCAGATATCCGTTCCTTCCTCCTCCGGGGGACCTTGGTCAGTGGATCGCCGGTGATCCAGTAGTAGCTCCGCCCGCGTGGGTCCTCACCTGTGACGAGGTAGTTGTTGTAGGCGAGCCGCCCAACCGGGTCAGGCGCACCTCGGGCGACCGGCCCGGGGGGAGATTGGGAACATTGACGTTGATCAGGATTCCGGGGGGAAGGGGGGCACTATCGAGGAGGAAGGAGGCAAGTCGGGCCGCAAAACCCGCTGCGAGCGAGTAGTCAGGATCTCGGAACCGTCCGTGTCGACGTCCATGGAAACAGCGATGGCAGGGATCCCTCCGCGTACCCCCTCCATCGCGGCAGCGACAGTTCCTGAGTAGGCGATGTCTTGTCCCACATTGAGGCCGGCGTTGATCCCGGAGACGACAAGGTCGGGACGCTCATCGAGCAGACCGAGGAGGGCGAGTGAGACACAGTCCGAAGGCGTGCCGCTCGTCATGTGCCCCACCGTGCCGTTTAAGAGGCGCACTCGGTCCACGCGCAGCGGCTTGTGAAAGGTCATCGTCCGGCTCGCCGCCGACCAGTTGCGGTCCGGTGCGTAGACCTCCACCCGCGCCACCCGATCGAGTTCCTCTTTCAGCGCCATCAGTCCACGGGCATTGATCCCGTCATCGTTTGTTGCCAGAATCAACCGACCGCTCATCCTATCTCCTCCGTTTAAGAAGACCGTTTCAGCATTCTACCCCATCCCCAACACCTTGCCAACCGATCCCCTCTTCCAGACGGTGGAAGAAGAGAGTGTTGTCCCCGTAGGTCCGCCGATCGACACACTGCAACTTGCCATAGGATAGAGCTATCTCCGTCCCCTTCCGTACCTCGCTTGTCACGATCGCCTCAGGGGCGAGGAGCCGCCCATCGCCCAGGAGGCGCAGGGCGGAATCGGCGAGACCTTTCCCGTACGGAGGACCGACAAAGATGAGGTCGAAGGCCCTTCCCCGCCGCCGCAAGTGATCGATCCCTTCCGCAAAGTACGGCCTGCACCACCTGTCCCCTGTCGAGGAACCCCAACATGTCGAGGTTGCGGCGCACGATCCCGCACGCTCCCCGGGACCGATCGACAAAGACCGTCTCGCTCGCTCCACGCGAGAGAGCCTCCAGCCCCACGCTCCCCGTCCCGCAGAAGAGGTCTAAGAAACGCGCTTCAGGTACAAGGTCGGCAAGGATGTTAAACAGGCGGTCCGGACGAAATCTCGCATCGGTCGGATTCCGGCCTCCTCCCATTCCACGAGCTTCCGCCCGCGCTTGCTCCCTCCGATGATCCGCATAGTTCCCCCCTTGACTTTGAGGAATCTCCTCCCTATGATTTTCGTTCGGCCGCATAGCAAAAGGATTAACTATTATAGGATAAACCGCTCAAAGGAGCCGTTCAACCGATGAGTCTGCGCTCTGTTACTGCCGTCGTGTTCGACCTTGATGGAACTCTCTGCTATTATAGTGTGAGCGTCCGGGATGCGATTGCTGAATCGCTCTATCGCGTTGGGCAACCGGGTGATCTGGTCGGTGACCTCGACGCCGCAGCGGAACGTTACGATGCGCTGTGGGATGAAATCGAATCTAAAGACAGGTTCGAACCCGGAAGCAATCCGGTGTTAGCGATGCGGGAGCAGATCTGGACTCGCCTCCTTGCGGAACAGGAGATAACCAATCCCGATCTGGCGCGAGAAATAGCTGTGGAGTACACGCAGATTCGCGTCGCCTCGATCCAACTGTGCAGTGGAGCGTGCGACCTCCTTGCGGATCTCAAGCGGACCTACCGATTGGGCCTGCTGACGAACGGGCCGACCGGCATGCAGTGGCCGAAGATCGAGCAGCTCGAAATCGCGCCGTTATTCGATGCAATCGTCGTCGCCGGTGACGTTGGGATCTACAAACCGGACGCCCGCGTCTTCCACGTTCTTCTCGACCGATTGAACGTGAACCCCGCTGAGGCACTCTACGTGGGTGACTCCTACCGGATGGATGTCGTCGGGGCAAAGGGAGCAGGGATGCAGTCGGTATGGGTGAGAAACGGTAACAACAGCGAGACGGACGGAGTCGCACCGGATCTCATGGTGCAGGGTATAGACGCATTACGGGGGGTACTCCTATGAGAAAGGTGGACGTGGCCGTTCTCGGAGCGGGACCGGCGGGTCTGTTCGCTGCGCGGGAGCTTGCGCAAAGCGGCCTTGTGACGATCCTTGTAGATCGAGGGAAAGAACCGACCAGACGGACGCACATCTGTTTCGGTGTCGGAGGGGCTGGCGCCTTCTCCGACGGGAAGCTCAATCTCACTCCGAAGATCGGAGGGGACCCAAGGAGTTTCGGGCGCGATGTGACGGAGATCCAGGCCTACATCGATCAGGTTGACGCCGCCTTCACTCGCTTCGGTGCCCCGGATAAATACTCCGGCGAGGACGAGGAGGCCTTGATCGAGCTGAAGAAAGCGGCGAGTCGATTCGGGATCGAGTTCATCAGCGGAAGGCAACGCCACATGGGAACCTCGCACGTTCGGCAGATCATCGATCGCTTCTACCATCACCTCCTCGATCAGGGGATCATCACCTCGCTCGAAAACCGCGTAGAGCACATCGAGAGGACGAAAGGTCGGTTCCTCTTGACCGGCGCGGAGGAGATCGAGGCGCGTTATCTGATCGCCGCGCCAGGGCGTGCCGGCGCCTACTGGTTGCGCGAGGAGGCGGGTCGGCTGGGGATCACGACCGAGTACGGTCCGATCGACGTCGGAGTGCGCGTCGAGTTCCCGGAGGAGATCTACGCTCCGATCGAACGGGTGATGTACGATGCCAAACTGCGCGTGCGCACCGCCACCTACGATGATATGGTGCGCACCTTCTGCACGAACCCGCGTGGGTTCGTAGTGAAGGAGACATACGACGAGTTCGCGCTGGTGAACGGCCATGCGGAGAACGAGGAGAAGACGGAGAATACAAACTTCGCGCTGCTGTCGCACATCGAGCTGACCGATCCGGTGGAGGACACGACCGAGTACGGTCGGGCGATCGCCAAACTGGCGACGACGATCGGAGGGGGGAGGCCGATCATCCAGCGGCTGAAGGACCTGATGAACGGTCGGCGCTCCACCGCCGAGCGATTGGGCCGGGTGACGATCTCGCCCACCCTCACCGACGTCACCCCGGGAGATATCTCCATGGCCCTTCCCGACCGCGTGGTGGTGAACCTCCTCGAAGGGTTGGACAAGCTCGACAACATCATCCCCGGTCTCACCGCGGATAATACGTTCCTCTACGCTCCGGAGATCAAGTTCTACGATACGCGTTATCCCGTGAGCCCGTCGATGGAGACCGTAATCCCGGGGTTCTACGTCGCGGGTGACGCTTCAGGGCACTGCCGCGGGATCGTCTACTCCGCAGTGAGCGGCATGATCGCGGCCCAGGCGATCCGTAAGCGTGAAGGGGCCTGATGTTGCGCTCATCGCTATGGTGAGAGGAAAAGGCACGTTGCTTTCCAAGCGAGCGCTTATCATCGTTCTCGCCGTGCTTTTCTTTCTCCCGTCTCTTTCTGCTGTTGCGCACGGGGAGATCCGCCTTCCCATCCTGTTCCCCTTTTCAACCAGGCGTACAAGGACGCCTCCGGCTACTGGGGGGACTGCAGGATGGGGAGCGACGGGTGCCCGGATCGGATCGCCACGGCTGGGTGCCTGATCATCGTTCTCGCCGTGCTTTTCTTTCTCCCGTCTCTTTCTGCTGTTGCGCACGGGGAGATCCGCCTTCCCATCCTGTTCCCCTTTTCAACCAGGCGT
>LZCG01000173.1_pt1 | contig 12382 bp, 20 predicted proteins | sample 768541 | NCBI WGS metagenome assembly LZCG01 (sample SAMN05200874, study PRJNA324366) | oil field metagenome | isolation source: sample BH-FW-1 from oil reservoir | place: India: Bombay High | collected 2015-07-11
TTCAATGGAAACCGCAACGCTGTGTTTTGAATTATCTTATTTTGGGAGCAATCATTAAACATGGAACCGATGATAAAAAAATTAGTTTTCTTCTCAATATTCCTTATCGGATTAACAACCATTACATTACAAGGTTATTCACAAAATCCAAACCGAACCATCGACAGCATTGCCCGACAAGACGAGAGTTTCAGACTTTTCTGCAACGATGGCTACTATCACGTTGAGATATTAAACAAATATATCATCCATACAACCTTTTTTCCCGACAGTGTTCCGGTCAAAAACCAATCGTATGCAGCCATCATGCATCCCGAAGACACCAAAATCACTTTAACGGACACAAAAGAGAAAACAACCATCAACACGCCGGGAATCAGCATCACAGCAGAAAAGTCACCCGCCAGGTTATCTTATCAGTTTAACGGGAAAACCCTTTTCGCAGAAAAAAACGGTTATGAAAAAACAAAAATATCCAAAAAATAACGCTATCGGTCGAACCGGAAGAAATCTTTTACGGAGGTGGAGAGCGCGTTCTGGGAATGAATCGACGGGGAAACCGGCTCGAAATATATAACCAGGCACATTATGGTTATACCACCCATTCTGAATTGATGAACTACGCCCTGCCCTTGTTTTTGTCATCAAAAAAATATACTGTCCTGTTCGACAATGCTTCACACGCCTGGCTTGATCTGGACAGCAAAAACAGCAATACAATCAGTTACGAAGCCAAAGGTGGCACCATTAACTATTATGTCGTCGCTGCAAAAGACTGGTACAGTTTACTGGAGCATTACACCCAACTTACCGGAAGGCAACCGTTGCCGCCGCGATGGGTCTTTGGCAACTTCAGCAGCCGGTTCGGATATCAGTCGCAGGAAGAAGTGCTTCAAACCATCGATCGTTATTTTCAGGACAGCATTCCCGTGGAGGCTGTCATATTGGATTTATATTGGTTTGGCAGAGACATCAAAGGCCATGTAGGGAATCTGCAATGGGACAGGAATGCTTTTCCGGAACCTGAAAAAATGATTGACAGCCTCAAAAAACGCGGTGTACGAACGGTTTTAATCACAGAACCTTTTATTCTCACCACCAGTAAACGTTGGAATGAAGCTGTAGAAAAAGACCTCCTGGCAAAAGATTCTCTGGGATATCCCTACACTTTTGATTTTTATTTTGGCCACACCGGCTTAATTGATGTTTTCAAAATCTCATCAAGACGTTGGTTTTGGGATATTTATAAAAAATTAAAAAACCAGGGTGTGGAAGGTTGCTGGGGTGATTTGGGCGAACCGGAAGTGCACCCCGCCGACCTGCAACATGTCAATGGTACGGCTGAGGAGGTTCACAATGCCTATGGTCACGAATGGCCGGTATTATTTATGAAGGATACCAAAAAGATTTTCCTGAAGAGCGGCCATTCATTCTGATGCGGGCCGGATTTGCCGGGTCGCAAAGGTATGGGCTTATCCCCTGGACCGGCGATGTCAGCCGTAGTTGGGGCGGTTTAAAACCCCAACCGGAACTTTCGCTGCAAATGGGAATGCAGGGCATTGCATACCTGCATTCTGATCTGGGAGGATTTGCCGGAGGCGATTCGCTGAATACAGAATTATATACCGATGCTGCAATACGGCGTTTTCCAGCCAATTTACCGCCCCCATGCGCAAAAACAAATCCCATCAGAACCTGTTTTTATGCCACAGGCTACCAAAAAACTTGTTCGCGAAGCTATCCGCCTGCGCTATAAGTTGTTGCCTTATGTTTATGATATGGCCTTCGACACCTATCGCCACGGAAAACCCATGATGATACCTTTGTTTTTCGATAACAACGAGCCACAGCTGATGACTTACGACAGTGCCTACATGTGGGGAGAAGCATTTTTGGTATCGCCGGTTACTTCCCCGGGTGTCAGGAAGCAAACGGTTTATCTGCCCAATGGGAATAAATGGATTGATTTCTATACAGAAACAAGTCATGAAGGCGGACAATATCTAACGGTTGATGTAGCTAAAGAACACATTCCGGTATTTGTAAAAGGAGGTTCTTTTGTGCCAATGAAAGCCAAAGCTCAAAACACACAATCCTATGACCTTCACCGAATGGAAATTCACTACTATGCCGATGAAACCGTTAAACAATCTGACTATACACTTTATAACGATGACGGACGAACAGCCCGGGCTTTTGAAAAAGAAATGTATGAGTTACTGCATTTTGAGGCAAAACAGCAATCAAAGACTTTGGCGGTCGAAGCAACTTAACAACAGGTGAGAAATGGAAGCAGGACGAAGTGAAAAATATCACCTTTATCATCCATGCCCTGAAACAAAAGCCCTCAAAAATCTTGGTAAACGGAGAAAAATTACACAAAAATAACTGGAAATGGGACAGCGGTAAAGTCGTCTTAAAAGAAACGCTTTCAGGCAACAGGCCGGTAGCGATAAGTTGTTGTTTTAGCCAGCTATATTTTTTGTGGTTATTTGGTAAAGGTCAACAAAACAAAATAGAAATCCTTAAAGTTCTGTGTGCATAGTCTGTGAAAAGGCTATGTTGCAGGAAGTTGAAAAAACAGGAGAACCTATTTAATCACAATCTTTTTCAGTATTGTTTTGCCAACCGATTCGTTGAGGGACTGAAGCAATTTTTCGCGGGCATAAGAAAGTTCATTCCTCACTACCGGACTGGAAATTTCGACAAACAAAACATCGCCTTTGATTTTCAAAGAGGAAGTATATCGGTTAATCATCGGACCAACCAGTTCAGCCCATTTGGCTCTGATGTGTTGTTCATCGAGTTTCCTCTCCAAACCATAAGACTTTAGCAAATATTGAATTACTTCTTTCAAAGACTGTTCATTGGAGGAGGCTTTATTCATAAGGTTTCATTTTTAATTTGTCCGTCTTTTACCAAAAATACTTTATGGTCTATTTCGATGGCATCAAAAATACGCTGAATGCGTTCGGGCTGGGTATCGGTAATAAACACCTGACCAAAATGGTCGCGGCTAACGAGCTGGATAAGTTGCGAAACACGGTTTTCATCCAGCTTGTCAAAAATATCGTCAAACAACAGGATGGGTTTCACCTGTTTGAGTTCTTTCATATAATCGAACTGTGCCAGCCGCAAAGCTATCACAAAGGATTTCTGTTGACCCTGGGAACCAAATTTCTTTACCGGAAAACCATCGAGCAGGAATTCCAAATCATCTTTATGGATACCAACGGTAGTATATCTGGCTGCCCGGTCTTTGTCGATAGCATCTGCAAGCAGGGTTTCAAGGGGTTTATCAATCATCTGACTGGTGTAGGTAACGCTGGCCTGCTCGTGTTCATCGCTGATAAAACGAAAATAGTCGGCAAAAACAGGGGTAAAAGTTTCCAGAAAAATTTGTCGCGATTCAAATAAACGCTTCCCGTACTGAATTAACTGCTTATCCCACAATTCCATTTGCCGCTCATCATAGAAACGATGCTCGGCAAACTGTTTCAGCAGGTAATTTCGTTGCGCCAAAGCCTTGTTATAACGCAGCAGGTTGTCGAGATAGGTTCGGTCGAACTGCGATATAACCCCATCAATAAATTTACGTCGCAATTCACTGCCGTCATTAATCAGGTCACGGTCGTAGGGTGATATCATCACGAGCGGAAAAAGCCCGATATGGTCAGCCAGCCTTGAGTATTCTTTTTGGTTGCGTTTGAACTTTTTTTTCTGATGGCGCCGAAACTGACAACTGACTGAATCCACGCTATGAACACGATCGTAATTACCATGAATGGCAAAAAAATCTTCATTATGGCGGATATTTTGAGCATCAATGGCATTGAAATAACTTTTACAAAAAGAAAGGTAGTAGATTGCATCAAGAATATTGGTTTTTCCTACGCCATTATTGCCCACAAAACAATTCAACTTAGGCGAAAAATCAAAAGATGCCTGTTGATAATTTTTAAAATTATTAATTTTCAATTCATGCAATACCATCTATCCAAAATTTTTCCTGATATAATCAGCCACCTCCCAAAGCAACCATTGGGGTGTGCTGGTGGCACCACTGACCCCTACTTTCGGGAGAAGTCTGAAACCAATCGGATTGAATATCATCGCGACTGGTTATGAAATGGGTGTTTGGATTGTTTTCTTTGGCCACAGAAAAGAAAAACCGGCCGTTGGAACTATGACTTCCTGCCACAAAAACAACCAAATCCTGCCTTTTAACAAATTCTATCAGGTTGGGCTTACGGCGCTTCATCTCATGACAAATGGTATTTTGGGCATAGACCTGTATTTTTGTTCCTGCTTTGGCTTTTAGTTTTTCAGCGATAGACCGAAAAATATCCGGGTCCATAGTTGTCTGAGAATAAAGTCGTACCGGACGATTCAAATCAAGCCCTTCCACATCATCCAATTTCGTAACCACCTTAAGCTGATTACGGGTTTGGCCGTTCAGGCCAATGGTTTCAGGATGGTTGTGTTTTCCAAACAAGAAAAAATCTTCTGATTGGCCTGAAGTTTCAAACTGCTTCCTGATTCGCTCTTGTAACTTCAAAACAATCGGACAAGTGGCATCAATTATCTCAACACCATATTTTCGGGCCAAATCATAAGTTTCGGGAGGTTCACCATGAGCCCTAAACAACACTTTCTGACCACGGAGCTTTGGAAAATCTTTGGTTGAAATATATTTCAAACCCTTATCTTCGAGCCGTTTTAGTTCCGATTCATTATGAACCATCTGCCCCAGACAAAACAACTGCTCCCCTGCATCCAGCAATGCTTCCGACTGATTAATAGCCTCTCTGACGCCAAAACAAAATCCGGCATTAGGATCAACTGTAACCTCCATCAAATTTTTTATCATCGATGCAAAGGTAGAAGAATTGCAGAAGATGATTAACTTTCTATCTGTTCTATTAACAGATTCAAATAAGATTCGGACAACGGTTGATTAAGATTCAGAAAACGTTCAAATTCTGCTTTATTCAATGATTCTTTTTCAATCAAACGGCCAGCAATTATTTCAACATCAGTCCAGTTATTTTCAAGAAGCCGACGTGCCTCATTTTTGCAAAAAGACATCGCCTTATTAAGTAAGATTTTAAAGGATTCAGAAATATAATGGTCGTCTGCCAATGCGTTTTCCAGAATATTATCGCCATCATGATTCGACAACTCGATATTGCCAATCACTTTATTTAAAAGAAAAACAGCCGCTTCCCAATCACTTTCAGCATGCAACCCCCAATATCCGAATTTAATATGCTCGGCAATGGCTCCGCTAATGGTAGCAATAGCAATTCGAATCAAATGTTCGGGATTTAGTTGTTCAAATGAAAAACCATCACTACTTAAATTCAAATAACCCAAAGACTTTTCGCGGATGGAGACTGACACTTCATTAATCCCTATAAAATCAATCAATAACTTATGGACAATAAGTCTTCCACTTTGATGATATGCAATGGTTTTTTTAAATTTTGGCGTAATATGGCCAATCCGGTCGCCCCGAATTAAATTTTCTATAACCTCTTCAAAATGATAAAGCTTTAATTCTTCTTCATGATTCTGAATTGCAATAAGTTTTGCCTCATTGATGATATCTTCAATGATAGCAGGGGTTGTGTCTTCATCTGTTTTACTGAGAATAAAATCAAAGATAGCGTCATAATCATCTCCGCAGTCTGACGAATCCAGATGAAGCTGAATCATTGCTTTGCGTTCGTCGAATGTAAGCCCATCGGTTTTAATAATGGTTCCAAAACGTTTGGGCCTAAGCAAGGCCCTGTCTAAATCCTCTACTCTGTTTGTGGCTCCGATGATGATATCATTGTCAGAACTCATGCCATCAAGGAATACGAGGAAAGTATTCAAAATAGCCTTGGCATCGTAACCAACAGAGCCTTCCTGAAAATTTTCACGGTTTCCGAAAGCATCCAGCTCATCAAAAAACACAATGCAGGGTTTCATCTGTTTTGCTTTGTTAAATAAGTCACGCAGCAGGGTGCCACCTTCACCGGCGTATTTTTGAGAAGTAATTTCAGAAGCTGATATAGAAAAAAATGGTAATTTTATTTCACCTGCAAAAGCCTTCGCTACAAATGTTTTGCCAGTGCCCGGCTCGCCTGCCAATAAAATCCGGTTTACAGGTTGGGCACCATATCGCTTAAACATATCAGGATTTTCATAAAATGATTTAATCATATTAAAACGGTCTTTTACCTTTTGCATTCCAACTACATTTTGAAAATTAATGGAGGGCGTTTCTTCAAGATAGGCCGAATTGACCTGATAATTTTGGTATTGACCCATAAAATTTGTAATCAAAATCGATGGCTCTCCTTCATTATGAATCACATCAAAGCTGTAATAAGTTTGGGTTTTATTAAGTTTTTTGATGATAGGCTCAAAATGCTTCACCGCTGTTTCAAAATCATCGTAGGATTGAAATAATGGCTTAATATCAGGATTTTCACACTGAATCTGTATCTTTAAATCTTCATCAACTTTTAAATGACCTTTCAGGTTGCTTAGGAAATGTTCCATTGAATTTATCGTACTCTTCAAATCAAAATTATCAGACTGCAGGATAGCCAAATTGAAGGCTAACATAAAATCAATTTTTGCCTGGATAACATCCTTAAATAGCTCTCTCTTTTCAAAATGCTTTTTGGTGTAATAATATAAGGATTGATAATCAGGATTTTCAAAAATAACCGTATTGTTATTATTAATTAAATTAAGAAGGTGCACCGTATTGTCGGGTGCCGAACCAAGACGTTGAGATTTTTCAACGTAATAATCTATCAGTTGTCGGGCTATTTCTTTTGGAGAAGATTTCAAACCACCGTTAAAAGATTCGGGAATTTTAACCATAATAACAAATAGGTTTTGAAACAATATTCTTCTTATTTCCTCTATACTGCCATCGTGACTAAGTTCGGAAAACAAAAAAGAATAATCATATTTTTGTGAATCAACATCAGTTGACAAATAGCCATTGGACATCAATAAAGATATAAATTGATTGGCTTCAGTATCATTATTCATAAACGTCAGCAAATCAAAAACCACAAAGGCTGGAGGATGTTTGTAAAGTTTATGGCTGCCAATGTCTTTATCAAAATTTTGAAGGCTCATGGTTTCCATGCGAATATCCAACACTTGTGCAATGATTTTCATCAACGCATGTTCATTGTTATCGCCATGATGCAAAACAAAAACAGGGAAAATACCATTCGGAGGCCAATCATGATAATGCCTCGAACCCTGAATACGCAACAAATTGATAAGTTGTTTTATACTTCTTTTTTCAAAAGGGAATTGTTCGGTTATCAACTGTAAAGAATTCGTTAATAGGTCATGGAATGATGAAGAATCGGCTGAAATGGATTGCTTAAAAAAATAATCATCAGACACTGCCTCTTTAATTTCACTAAGCAATGATTCCAGGTCATATTTATTTTTTCAGGCTCGCTTTCCGTTTCTTCATCAATTAAAGCTGAATCAAAATCCAGGTTTTCAAAAGGCCATTCCATCTGTGGATCATCTTTGACTTTGCGCTCCGGAATATAATCGATTTTCCGCAACTGTGATTCAGGTACGCTAAAACTGGTAGCTAATAATCGGCGGCCTTCTTCAGAAATCAACAATGCTTTAGCAAGATTGTGATTTGTTAATTTTTCCGGATAAAAACTCAAGGCTATCGCTCTTATCTTACTGACTTCTTTTGTGTAGTGTTTGTCTTTTTTCATAAAAGTAACGATTTTAAAAATTTTAAATGATCAGTCTGAGTAATAAAAAAATTCAGATACATATCGCTAACAACCAAAGCTATAGACGTTATAATCAGGCTTTTGTCATCGGAAATAAGAAAATTCTTAAACCGAAAAGGGAAAAAAAATAGCATTAGGGAGATGGGAAAGTCAATTCTTTTTCACAAGTATTTTCAACAAAAAAAATGTTCATAACCCCCATCAAATATTCGAATCGGGCAAATATGTCAGCAACCACAAACAACATCTACAACCAATAGGATAAACCGTAGCAAAATGTACCACTCATACCGAAACCCGGCCTTGCCCTTGGTTTCAAACTTTTTTCAAACAGTTAAACGTCGCCGGAAAGAAACCCTGTTTCTCAAAAATGTTCGTATCCCCTTGTTCTGAAACTTCTTTGATGATTTGAAGCTTGTCTTCTTTGGTGAAACTTCTCTTTTTCATCATCATAAAAGTACAGATTTTTTTGTCAGATGATTTAAGGGGCTAAATCAATATATTTTGTAACAAATTCAATATTTCACATTTAAATAAACCCAATCCCGGACTATAATCAGGCACATTACCAATTGTGTAATCATCCTGATTTATAAAAGATGCAACAATTTCTGTTTCAAAAATATTTTCTGATGTTATGCACATAACAAGGATATCCATTTTTTAGTAACCAATGCAGTCAGAAAAGCAATACCAAAACTCAAAAGCGTGCCAATAAGAATATATTCAGTCAATTTCCTGTTTTTTGATTCTTTTAAATCGCCAAAGCGAAACACTGATTTTGCTGCAAGTAAAAAACCGATAGCATTCCAATGGCCTGTGATAATGAAAAGGAAAATAAACAGGCGTTCTAAAATACCTATATAAGTGCCTGCATTGGCCAGCGAACCATTATTTTCGTCTGTCATCTGAGACCAGGATGATAGCAATTTTTATTTATGATAGCGGTTGGGATAGTAAGAAAGAAAATAGATGTAAGATAAATCCACAAAACGGGTACATTTATTGATGACAACAGAATGTCCGGTTTAAACCACCATAACCAAATAATGATTAATACTACGATATGCAATAATTGGTCTGTAACAAACCAGGCTGTTTTTGTATATTCTTTTTGCAAATACGCTTTAAACAGGTCAATTAAATAATGCGTTATAGTGATAATCCCAATAGGTATCCATAGTTGAAAATTCCAGGTTAACAGAAATAATAAACCAGCATGGATTAAAACATGCAGATATAATTTTAAAGCGCCTGCTTTTTTTGTTTCTTTTTCTGTTACCCAGCTACTGGGCTGTAACAGAAAATCACCAATAAAATGGGCTAAAAAAAATTTTACTACGATAATCATAATAGGCACTTTTGCAGTTTTTCACGAAATACCTGTTCCATTTCTATAATTTCATCTGCATTGGCTCTGTGCCATCTGCCACTCACCGAATTTTGTTCAATACCCAATAGTTGTCCTATTTCTTTTTGCGTTTTACCGGGATTTTCGAGAACTGTTTTTATAAGTTCGCCCGATGAAACAGACCACTTATCCATAAACACAGATGCCAATTTTAAGTAAAGATTTATATCTTTATCAAAATCTTCCCATTCTGTTTTAACTGCCAGTGTTATTTTCTCATTTTTTAGTTTCTCAAATTTTTCGCCTGAAAAAACAAAAGCAGGGCCATTGCTTTCGGATATTCGTTTGGCATTATAATCCTTTCGACCAATTCCAATAGCCATTCGAACGTTAACGGGAGAGCTGCGTTTTGCTTTATCGGGAGGTTCAATGCTTTTTATCAGTGCTTTGATCATTAATGCCGCCCTCAAAGCTTGCATAGGGTCGGTTAATTCCAGTTGAAAATAATCTCCCCTGAAAATTTCCCATTTACCAGGTGTATCACCCCATGTTTGCAGGCTTTTTTTTAACGGTGCTATCCATGCATCCTGGTTTTTTAATTTCCGGGAGTTTATTATGTCTCCTGTTATAATTGCTATCATAAAGCAAATATCGTTAAAATAGATGATAATTTCAAATATCGTTTAAAATAACGATATTATAATTTATCGCTAAATGAATAGTGGCTTAACCCCCTATTATTAGAACTGAATTAGAGAGGTGTTTACAAATTTATTATTTTCTTTCGTATCATTGTAATGACCTAATTTAAAAAGTTTTTCAGCAGGGATGGAGTGCCATTTAGGCTCTGTCCTCTGAAGAAAAATTTTTGTTTGATAATTCCTTTTGTTTTCCTGAGACTCCATTCTCATATTCCCGGCTTGCCATTGTTGAAGAGAGGCTTGTAATCATAACGACTCTTACTCATACCCACAATTTTTGCAGCATGGTCAACCTTCATGCCTTTTGACACTGATTTACGGATTATCGTTTTAAGTGCTTCCACTGTTGGGTCTTTTTTTTTAAAAGTTCAGTTTTTATCTGAAGTTCCAGCTCTTTCCCGGCCAGGATCTTCTTCAGCAGCAGGTTCTCCATTTCTGTTTTTTTCAAATCTTTCTTTTCCTGTTGCGAGTATCTGTTCTCAAGAGCGGCTTCTCCTCCCTGGTCATATTTTTTTTTCCAACTATAGTAGGTTGTGGCATAAATACCATGTTTTCGGCAGGTTTCAACTACACCTCCCGTTTCCACCTCTTTAAGAATGGCAACTTTTTCTTTAATACGCCATGTTCGTTTTTTCATGACTCAAAATTAGTGTTTAATATCACTAATCGAGTCCTAAGAATTACCGGGCTAACCTAGTTACAGGCTGGTCATATTTAAAGTATTGGAATCTAATCTTTGTTCTGCAGCTGTAATTATTTTCTGCAACATTTCTGCATAATTAATTTCTGCAATCGCTGACATTTTGGCTAAATGTCCATCCCAACACCATCCGGGATTTGGATTAATTTCTAATAGTTTTGGAACATCGTCATTGTCCATACGCCAATCAAAACGGCAATAGTCATTGCAATTTAACCTTTCACTTAATTTCAAACTCCAAGTTATTATTGATTGACTAATTTCATCTGAAATATCTGCTTTTACCGATTTTAGTTTCTTAAAGTATGGTGAATCCTCTATCCATTTAGCTTCATATCCACAAATTTTTGGTAATTTTGGGGGTAGTTCACTATAATCTTCTTCAATAAGAGGGAGGATGCAATAATTATCTGGTGGATTCCCTATAATTCCAACCGTAATTTCTTTCCCTGGTAAAAATTCTTCGACGAGTATAGGTTTGTTATAGCCAAATTCATTTCTGATTGTTGAAATAGCGTCGTTTAATTCAATAATATTGTTTGCCACATTTTTTTTAGTAATTCCAAAACTACCATCTGCAAAATTTGGTTTTGCAATGACCGGAAAAGAAATATTCTTTATTTCATAAATATTATCTTCAGGATTTATAAAAAAGCCCTGTGCTACGGGAATGTCCATTTCCTTGGCTATTCCTCTGATTAATGATTTATCATAACAATTGGCCAAACATTGAGGGGAAGAACCAGAGTATGGCAAATCAAAAATTTCGAGCAAAGCAGGAATATGGAGTTCTTTTCTGAAATATTTTGATATCCCTCATCACACAAATTTAAGACTAAACATTTCTTATCTTTAATTTTATTTAAGTCATTTATTAACGTTTTATGATTAGCCAAGTATGTGAATTTATATCCGGTTAATTTACTTAAGGCTTCTTTTAGTTTTTCAATTGCTGTAATATCATCTTTATCAAAAGTTGAATTAGGCTTAACTTTATCGGGAAAGTTAGCATCACCCAGCAACACTACAACATTCTTCAATTCTTCATTAACCACTTTTTGTGATGTCCATTCTTTTATTACTCGTGAGGTAACAATTAATCTTTGTTCCATCATACCCAAATCCTGGTTTCTTTGCGAATCAGGTTTTATGGGTCCGTGAAAATTTATTTCTTTAAATTTCGCTTTTTGCAATAATTCAGACAGGCTTTCTTTTGTATATAATCGTTCTGCATAAAATTGATCAACAATAACACCTTTTCCTATCTGTGTAATAACCTCACGAGAAATCAATCTTTCATTATCAGATGCTAAAACTCGCTCCCTACATACAAAATGCTTTTTATCAATCCATTCCCACCCGCGAGGATTAAAATTCTCTTTTAAGTATAATCCGTCTGCCACATCTATTAGAAAAATACCATTTGGCTTTAGTACTCGAAAAACCTCCTTAAGAATTTTTGTATCATCTTCAATATTTTCAAAATAACCAAAACTGTTACCCAATATCAAAACAAAATCAAATTTATCCGCTTGATAAGGAAGTTTACGCGCATCTCCCTCTTTAAAGTTAACAGATAAATTTTCGTTGCCGGCAATTTTTTTGCTCTGTTAATTAAGTAGCGAGACCTATCCAAACCAAAGAGATTGGAATAACCTCTTCTTGCCAGTTCAAGTGTATGACGTCCCTGACCGCAGGCCAAATCCAATATTACTGCATTTTTATCAAATTTCAATATCTGAGTCAAAAGGCTAACTTCTTCTTTTGTAATATTTTCATCTCCGACAACATCTCCATCTGTCTTTAAATACATTGAATTAAAGATACGTTTCCACCAATCTGGCATTAA
>LZCG01000174.1_pt1 | contig 12340 bp, 13 predicted proteins | sample 768541 | NCBI WGS metagenome assembly LZCG01 (sample SAMN05200874, study PRJNA324366) | oil field metagenome | isolation source: sample BH-FW-1 from oil reservoir | place: India: Bombay High | collected 2015-07-11
CACGTACTGCGGCTTGAAACCCTCATTTTTGTACTTCAGTGGGTAACTTTTCTTCCAGCCGTTGACCTTGCTTTCCCATTCCTTCCTCTGCTTATACTGTCCGACCTCTGTCGTAACGATTGCATCGGGCATAATCTCACAGGCACGCTCAATCACGTACTGCGGCTTGAAACCCTCATTTTTGTACTTCAGTGGGTAACTTTTCTTCCAGCCGTTGACCTTGCTTTCCCATTCCTTCCTCTGCTTATACTGCACTGCCTTCTTCAGCTTTGCAAGAACTTTCCTTGCATCCCCGACTATCGGCACATCAACTCTGACATTTTTACCTATTTCAGCTGGATCAACATCAATGTGGATTATTTTTGCGTTGGGGGCGAACATGGCAACGTTTCCGGTAGTCCTGTCGCTGAACCTGCAGCCGACCGCAATAATCAGGTCGCTCTCGCTTAAAGCGTAGTTCGCATACTTGGTACCATGCATTCCGGCAAATCCGAGTGACAGCGGGTGAGTTTCGGGGATTGAGCCCTTCCCCATCAGCGTTGTAACAACGAAGGCAGGAATAGTTTCTGCAAGCTCGACAAGCTCTTTTGAAGCGTTTGAGATTATGACTCCACCACCTGCAAGAATAACCGGTCTTTCAGCCTTCATTATCAGCTCAGCAGCCTTTGCTATCTGTTTTGGATGGCCCTCCAGCTTCGGTTTGTATCCCGGCAGGTTAACCTTTTTGGGGTAGTTGAAGTCTATGTCAGCAGTAGTGACATCCTTGGGAAGGTCAACAAGAACTGGCCCAGGTCTGCCAGTGGAAGCAATGTGGAAAGCCTCTTTTATTGTGCTCAAAAGGTCTTTTGCGTCTGTAACCAGATAGTTGTGCTTGGTAACAGGCATAGTGATTCCAGTTATGTCTGCCTCCTGAAACGCATCGTTTCCTATCATGCTCGTCGGCACCTGGCCGGTGAAGACGACCAGAGGTGACGAGTCCATGTATGCTGTGGCTATTCCTGTAACCGTGTTCGTCGCTCCAGGCCCTGATGTAGCGAAGGCAACCCCAACTCTACCGCTTGCCCTCGCATAGCCATCTGCTGCATGCGTCGCACCCTGCTCGTGCCTTGTTGTGATATGCTGTATTCCAGAATCATAGAGTGCATCGTAGACTTCTATGATCGCTCCCCCGGGTATTCCAAACACAACCTCTATACCTTCCATCTCCAAAGCCTTGACAATGGCATCAGCAGCACGCATTTAAAACCACCTCAAACTACCTTTAGAAAAGAAGTACAAGCTTTACTACGATGAACTCCTTTCCAGAGAACTTTTTCATTACTCCCTCCACCAGCATGCGCTTTAAAAAGTTTTGGTTTGACTACTTGCGAAATTGGAAGTTAAAATTAAATAAGCGATATCGAATGCTGAACGTGCTTAGCAGGAAGGTCATCCAGGTCGGTGGAGCAGCAGTAATTATCTCGGCAGTGGCCATTTACTTTGGCCTCTTTCTCTTGATAAATGCTTCTATGGATAATGCAGACAGGTTAAATGCCGAAAATGAGGCAGAAAGAGCCTACAATGCCTTGATGCATAACGTTAAGATTATTGACAGCATTTGCAGTGATTGGGCAGAGTGGGACGACACTTACAACTTCATTTTAGATCCAGGTTCAAATTACGACTACATTGAATCCAATCTCGTTGATGAGACCTTCGGCACCATTGGCGTTAATTACATTGTCTACCTCGATAAATCAGGGAACGTAGTCTTTGCAAAGGGTTATGACTTTATCAATGACGAAGAATTGCAAATTTCAGATAGTTTAATGTCTCAGCTGAGGCTTCTGGCTGCAAAAAATGATACTGACGTGAAAACAGGATTTTTCAGGGTTGAGGACTTTATTTATGCCTTCTCAGCGAGGCCAATTCTGAGGAGCAATGAGACAGGCCCGTATGTGGGAACACTGATTTTTGCAAGAGTTGTAGATGAAGCGTTTCTCGAAGAAGCTTCTGAAATTTTGGGGCTAGAGTTTTCCATCGAACCGCGAGTTTCTTTCTTTAAAGTTGTGGAAGATGGTGAAAATTTTACGGTATTTTATCCTCTGAAAGATTATCGCGGACAGCAAATTGGAACCATTGAGTTAAAGCATGAGAGAACGGCTTTGAAGGTTTTCAGGGACTTCTATTTGCCATTTGCCTTTGCAGGCATCTTAATTGGAGCAACTGTTGTTCTTTCCTTTGTATTCTTTGTTAAGTTACATGTAACTGACAGAATAGAAAGACTTGCATCATCTCTGAATGAGATTAGAAGAGGAAACTGGAGCGGAAGAGTTAGGGTGGAGGGAAACGATGAAATTACAGTTCTTGAAAGGAGAATTAACGAGCTGCTGGAAGAGGTGACAAAGAGGATTGAGGAAGTAGAGGAGCTCAACGAAAGCCTGAAACTCGTTAACAGGATAATGAGGCACGACATTCTGAATGATTTGACGGCAATTCGGCTCTATGCAGAAATTTTAAGGGAAAGGCAGGACGAGAGAGCTATTCAGAGAATAGAGGAAGCGGTTAGCAGAATAACCGAGCTTATAGAGAGGGTAAGAAGACTTGAAGAAGCTTTAAAGTCTGAAATTAAGCTTGAAGAGGTAAATCTCAAGGAAATTGTTGAAGAAATTGCAGAGAAGTATGGAATTGAGCTTAAATTTGAGGGGGAGCCTTACATAATGGCTGATGAGCACATAAAGTTCGTTTTTGACAACCTTATTTCCAATTCCGTAAAGCATGGAAATGCAAGAAGGATTTTTGTTCAGTCAGGTGAAGGCGACGGTTACTATCGCATAATCTTCAGCGACGATGGCAGTGGAGTTGATGAGGCAATCGCATCAAAAATCTTCGAGGAGGGTTTCAGCACTGGTGGGAGTGGAATAGGACTTTACATCGTTAAAAAGCTGATTGAGAGGTATGGTGGGAAGATAGAGCTGATAAAAACGAAGCCTGTGACTTTTGAAATTGCAATTCCTAAGGAAAAGGTTTATTAACTATGAAGTGTTAATGATGATTAGGAATACCAGCACCAATCCCACACATACCCCAATTTTTAACCTTTATTAGTTATAAGTTTTCGTTGCAGTGAGGCAAAGAATAGAAAAGAGCCATTATATCCATTTCACCATCCAGAAAGCTTATTTTGCGTGTTACTCAGTGTTGAAAGATGGATGTAACTCTTGACAGGTTCTTCCCATTGTTTGAATCTGAGTCCAATGAGGATTTCTGGAGGATTGAGGAAATCAGAAGGTATCACGAGTCCTTAATGGTCGAACTTGAAAGAATTTACAGGATTGCGGAGGCTGCAAGGAGGAAGGGGCTAGACCCTGAGCTTAGAGTGGAGATTCCGATTGCGAAGAACATGGCGGAGAGAGTTGAAAAGTTAATGGGTTTACCGGGACTGGCGGAGCGCATAATGGAGCTTGAAGAGGAGGGCCTGAGCAGGGAAATCATCTGTTTTAAGGTTGCCGATGAAATCGTGGAAGGCAAGTTTGGAGAACTGTCGAAGGAAGAGGCAATTGACAGGGCTGTGAGAACTGCCGTTGCAATAATGACAGAAGGCGTGGTAGCGGCCCCAATAGAAGGTATTGCGAGAGTTAAGATTGACAGGGAGAACTTTCTGAGAGTTTACTATGCAGGCCCAATCAGAAGTGCAGGCGGAACCGCGCAGGTTATTTCTGTCCTCGTTGCTGATTACGTCAGGAGAAAGGCCGGAATTGGCAGATACGTACCTACAGAAGAGGAAATTCTCAGATACTGTGAGGAAATTTCTCTTTACAAAAAGGTTGCAAACCTTCAGTACCTTCCGAGCGATGAGGAAATCAGGCTTATTGTTTCTAACTGCCCGATTTGCATTGATGGTGAACCGACAGAAAGTGCTGAGGTTTCGGGTTACAGAAATCTGCCCAGAGTTGAGACGAACAGAGTAAGGGGAGGAATGGCACTCGTTATTGCAGAGGGGATTGCGTTAAAGGCACCAAAGCTGAAGAAAATGGTCGATGAGGTGGGGATTGAGGGATGGGAATGGCTTGATGCATTGATTAAGGGTGAAGGCAACAGCAGTAGCGGTGAGGAGGAAAAGGCTGTAATCAAGCCGAAAGACAAGTACCTTTCCGATATTGTGGCCGGAAGGCCGGTTCTGAGCCATCCATCCAGAAAAGGTGGCTTCAGGCTTCGCTACGGAAGGGCGAGAAATTCAGGCTTCGCTACTGTTGGGATAAACCCCGCAACGATGTACCTCCTTGACTTCGTTGCCGTTGGCACTCAGCTCAAATCGAGAGGCCCGGAAAGGCCGGGGGTGTTGTGCCGGTCTCCACAATTGAGGGGCCGACTGTCAGGCTTAAAAATGGAGATGTGGTTAAAATCAATACCTTAAGCGAGGCAAAGGCTTTGAAGGGAGAGGTTGCAGCAATTCTTGACCTCGGCGAGATTCTGATAAACTACGGCGACTTTCTTGAAAACAACCATCCTCTGATTCCTGCATCCTACACATACGAGTGGTGGATTCAGGAAGCTGAGAAGGCAGGATTGAGGGGGGACTACAGAAAGATAAGTGAGGAAGAAGCTTTAAAGCTGTGCGATGAGTACCATGTGCCGCTACATCCGGATTACACTTACCTGTGGCATGATATAAGCGTTGAGGATTACAGATACTTGCGAAACTTTGTCTCTGATAATGGGAAGATAGAGGGGAAGCACGGAAAGAGTGTCTTGCTCCTTCCCTACGATTCGAGAGCAAAGGAGATTCTGGAGGCTCTCCTTCTGGAGCACAAGGTCAGAGATTCTTTCATCGTGATAGAGACGTGGAAAGCCTTTATCAGATGCCTCGGACTGGATGAGAACCTCTCAAAGGTTTCAGAAGTTTGGGGAAAAGATGTTCTGGAAATCGTGAACAGTGTTTCCGGAATACTGGTGAGGCCAAGGGCATTGTCAAGGATAGGAGCGAGAATGGGTAGGCCGGAAAAGGCAAAGGAAAGGAAGATGAGCCACCTCCACACATCCTCTTTCCGGTTGGCATGGCGGGAGGGAATACCAGAGACATAAAAAACGCAATAAACTACACAAAGAGCTACAACGCAAAAAAGGGCGAAATTGAAGTTGAAATTGCAATCAGGAAGTGTCCGCGTTGTGGAAGCGAGACTTTCTGGCTTAAGTGCGACGTTTGTGGTGAGCTGACCGAGCAACTTTACTACTGCCCCTCCTGCAGGATGAAAAATACCTCAAGCGTTTGTGAGAGCTGTGGCAGGAAATGCAATGGCTACATGAAGAGGAAGGTTGACCTGCGAGAGCTTTATGAGGCCGCAATAGCAAACCTAGGCGAATACGACTCCTTTGGAACGATAAAAGGAGTAATGGGAATGACATCTGAAACAAAAATTCCTGAAAGACTTGAAAAGGGAATACTGAGGGTAAAACACGGCGTTTTTGTATTCAAGGATGGTACGGCGAGATTCGATGCAACCGACCTGCCGATAACACATTTTAGGCCAGCGGAAATCGGTGTCAGCGTTGAGAAACTGAGGGAGCTTGGCTACGAGAGGGACTACAAGGGGGCAGAGCTGAAAAATGAGAATCAGATAGTTGAGCTGAAGCCCCAGGACGTTATACTCCAAAGAATGGGGCTGAGTATCTTCTCAAGGTTGCAAACTTCATAGACGATTTGCTGGTTAAGTTCTACAAAATGGATCCATTTACAACGCTAAAAGCATTGAAGACCTTATAGGGCACTTGGTCATAGGCCTTGCACCCCACACTTCAGCAGGAGTGCTGGGGAGAATAATAGGGTTCTCTGACGTTCTTGCTGGTTACGCACATCCATACTTCCACGCTGCCAAGAGGAGGAACTGCGATGGTGATGAGGACTGCTTTATGCTTTTACTCGATGGCCTGTTGAACTTCTCCAGGAAATTTCTTCCAGACAAGCGCGGCGGGCAGATGGATGCACCGCTCGTTTTGACTGCCATAGTTGACCCAAAGGAAGTTGACAAGGAAGTTCACAACATGGACATTGTAGAGCGCTACCCGCTTGAGTTCTACGAGGCAACGATGAGATTTGCCAATCCCAAGGAGATGGAGGAGTACGTGGAGAAGGTCAAAGACAGGCTTAAGGACGAGAGTCGGTTCTGCGGGCTGTTCTTACCAACGACACCGAGAACATCGCTGCTGGAGTTAAGGAGAGTGCTTACAAATCCCTGAAAACAATGCAGGACAAGGTCTACAGGCAGATGGAGCTCGCAAGAATGATTCTGGCTGTTGATGAGCACGACGTGGCTGAGAGGGTAATAAATGTGCACTTTCTGCCCGACATTATCGGCAACCTGAGAGCTTTCTCAAGACAGGAGTTCAGGTGTACGAAATGCAACACCAAGTACCGCAGAATCCCCCTTATTGGAAAATGCGTGAAGTGCGGGACGAAGCTCACGCTGACAGTCCACAGCAGCTCCATAATGAAATACCTCGAACTCTCAAAGTTCCTCTGTGACAACTTCAACGTGTCCAACTACACAAAGCAGAGGCTCATGCTTCTTGAGCAAGAGATAAAATCGATGTTCGAAAATGGTACTGAAAAGCAAGTATCAATATCCGATTTTGTCTAACAATAGTAATATATAGTTTGAGGCCGTTACTGAAGTGTGGACGATAAGGATTTGAAAATAATCAGCTTGCTTGTAAGCAACGCGAGGATCCCGAAGACGAAGATAGCAAAAGAGCTGAACGTGACAGAGGCAGCTGTGAGAAAAAGAATAGCTAATCTGGAGAACAGGGGAGAGATTCTTGCTACAAAGCCATTATCAACTACAAAAAGGTCGGCCTAAGTGCCTCGCTGACAGGTGTGGATGTGGATCCGGACAAACTGTGGAAGGTCGTTGAAGAGCTTAAGAATCTTGAAAGCGTCAAGTCGCTCTGGCTCACCACTGGAGACCACACGATAATGGCGGAAATTATCGCAAAGTCGGTCCAGGAGCTGTCAGAAATACACCAGAAAATAGCCGAGATCGAAGGAGTTAAGAGAGTGTGCCCTTCAATAATAACCGATATCGTAAAGTAGATTAGCCTTTGAGGAGAATTGGAGCAATGGAGGAAAAATTCAGGAACTGCATTCTTGGCCTGGCAGTAGGTGACGCTCTGGGAATGCCCGTTGAGGGGCTTTCAATCGAAAATATAAAGCAGCTATACGGAGAGGTCAGGGACTTCCTCCCCTCTCCATACGGGGATTTGAATGCAGGAGAGTGGACGGATGATACCGAGCAGATGGTGGTTCTTGCCGAATCAATTCTGGAGACGGTTTACTTTGATCCAGAAAATTTTGCAGAGAGGCTGAAGAGATGGTTTCTTGAAACCACCAGCAGGAGAATCGGGCCCAGCTCAACAAAAGCCATATCGAACCTGATGAGAGGCGTTCACTGGACGAGGGCAGGAGTTTTCAGTGACACGTGTGGTGCAGCTATGAGAGTTGCACCCATAGGGCTGGTTTACCACTTCAGCCTGAACTTAGTTGAGAGATACGCTGAGATTTCTGCGAGAGTTACTCACACCGGAACTGCTGCAATAGGGGGAGCGGTCGCGGTTGCTGTGGCAATTGCCTGCAATGTCCTGGACTTCAGCGACGAGGAGATGCTTGAGGAGGTTTTGAGAAGGGTTGAAACTTACGACAACTTTCTTGCGGAGAAAATAAAGTATGCGTACGAGATTTCCGACAGGGATGTGAACTATGCGGTCGAAAAGCTTGGAAACAGCATATCATCCTTGACGTCGTCCCCATGGCATTTTACTCCTACTTTGCAGGAAAGGACTTTGAGGAGTCGCTTGTAAAGGCTGTTAACGCTGGAGGTGATGCGGACTCGATTGCAGCAATATGTGGGGCAATTAAAGGGGCAAAGGGCTTTGCCATTCCTGAGAGGTGGCTTGAGGGGCTGAAGGACAGGGACTTCCTTGAGGAGCTAGCAATGAAGCTATACGACTTGCACGTTAGAATAGTTAAGCTCACCTAATCAACCCTGCATTCCTCAGGGGTTTTATCTTCCCTCAACCTCAGGAATACCGGTGCTCTGAGCTTTCCGTCCTCAGTAAATTCGAGGAACTCCACCTCGCAAACGTATTTGGGCTTAACCCAGTGAACGTTTTTGGCCTCAATTTCGAAGTGCGGTTTTGCAACCTCTATCTCCCTCAACCTCTCCGAGAACCAGTTCAGAAATTCGGAATCGAAGCCTGTGCCAACGTTTCCAACATGTCTGAGCTTTCCATCCTCGTAAACGGTCAGAACGAGTGAGCCAAAAGTCTTTGCTCTCTCACCCTCCCTTCAATCCATCCTACTACCACACAGTCAAGAGTGTTTCTTTTCTTTATTTTCTTCCAGAGGTTGCTCCTTTTCCCTATAAGATACTTTCCGTCCTTTTTCTTTGCAACTATTCCCTCAAGCCCCATCTCAACCGCTTTTCTGTAGAACTCCTCTCCTTTTCCTTCAATCCACTCCTCCATCACAACTCTTCCCCTGTTCTGAAGAATTTCGGAAAGAATCTTCTTTCTCTCCATTAGCTCTAAGTCAACAACCCATCCGTCGCAATAAAGAACGTCAAAGACTACGTAAACTGCAGGAATGGTTTTGCTGAGGATTTCAATCTTGAACCTGCTGTCCACATGCTCCCTTTTCTGCAGAAGGGGGAAGGAGGGCTTACCATCCTTAATCACCACAATTTCCCCATCGAGAATCGCGTTTCTCTCAACAGCTTCAAGCAGTTTCAGCTCAGGATAGCGGTAGGTTATGTCTAAAAGCCTTCTGTTCTGCAGTCTGACCCTTCCCTTCTCCACATCAACGAAAGCCAGGCATCTTGTCCCATCCCACTTTACCTCGTAAATGTGGTCGTCGCTGCTGAAGGGCTTTGACCTAACAGCAAGCATCGGCTTGATTTTTCTCTCGAACCAGCTCATTTGACTGCCTCAAGGCTGGCTTTCAACGCATCAATCAGCGACTTAACCTCTTCAACCCCCTCGCTGACGACTATCTCTTTGCCGGAGAGCTTCGCTTCAATAAGCTGCATCAGCGCCTCCTTGTACTCGTCTCTGAATTCTTCCAGCTTTAGAGGCTTTTTCATAGCGAGAATGAGTTTTTTGGCTAATTCGAGCTCCTCTTCAGTGATTTCCGATACAACCCCCCAGCCGGGAAGCTCCAAGGGGCTGCGAACTTCATCAATGTAGTGTAGCTGAGCCAGAATTATACCACCGTTGTAGGGTCTTAGTGCCACAAGGTTCTCCCTGCCGCGCATGGTCACCTTCCCTATCCCCATGCTGTTTGTGTCCTCCATCGCCCTTTTCAGCAGGTAGTAGGCTTTCTCCCCGCCTTATCGGGTGATACGTAGTAGAAGCTGTTGTAGTAAATCAGTCCAAGCTCTGCGGGATCGAAAAACTGCCTTATTTCTATGCTTTTCGTCGACTTGAGGGGAATCTTTTCAAAGTCCTCATCGGTTAGGATCACGTATTCATTCTTCGATATTTCATACCCTCTGACGATTTCCTCGTCCGAAACCTCCTTTCCGCACTTCTCACAGACTTTTCTGTATCTGATTCTGCCCCCATCAGCAGAGTGAAGAAGGTTGAACTTAATCTCCTTCTGCGTTGTTGCTTTGTAAACCTTCACCGGTATGTTCACGAGGCCAAAAGATATGCTACCCTTCCATGATGCTCTCATGCTTAATCTTGAGCGCGCTCGGTAAAAACACTTTTCTCCATTAACATGATAAATTTGAATACAAATATGTGTATCTAATATGTATTGTGATAAAAACCTTTAAATACCTGTGTACGTATAAGGTTTGTATGATTGAAGAGGTGTTTGAATTGACCCAAAACGGAAAGGCCAAAAAATGGCATGCTTTTTATGGGGGAAAGATAGAGGTACTTCCCAAAGTTCCTATTCGAACTCTTGATGATTTCAGCATATGGTACACACCCGGAGTGGCGGAGGTTTGCAATGAAATCGCTGAGAACGAGGAAAAAGCCTATGATTTCACGAACAAGTGGAACCTCGTTGCGATAATCACTGATGGCTCCAGAACTCTCGGTTTGGGGAATATTGGGGCTCAAGCTGCCATGCCCGTTATGGAGGGTAAGGCTCTCCTTTTCAAATACCTCGGTGCTGTTGATGCCTTCCCGATTACTCTCGCAGAGCAGGATGCGGATAAGTTTATAGAAATCGTTAAAGCTCTGTCACCAACTTTTGGAGGTATTAACCTAGAGGACATCTCATCTCCAAAGTGCTTCTACATCCTTGAAAGACTGCAAAAGGAACTCGACATCCCCGTCTGGCATGATGACCAGCAGGGACTGCTACAGCCACGCTTGCTGCCCTCATTAATGCCCTGAAAATTGTCGGAAAGAGCATCAGCGAGGTGAAAATCTCAATAATTGGTGTTGGAGCGGCCAACTTTGCCACGATTAGGCTTCTGAAGGCTGCAGGGGCTGACCCAAAGAAGATGTTCGTCGTCGACAGCAAAGGCATCCTGCATCCCGACAGGGCTGACCTGAAGGAGAAAAAAGGATACAAATGGCAGGTGGCAATTGAAACCAACGGAGAGAGGAGAACTGGAGGAATGGAAGAAGCTATAAGGGGAACTGATGTTCTAATTGCTGCAAGCAAGCCCGGACCGGGAGTTATAAAGAAGGAGTGGATTGCCGAAATGAATGATGACCCAATAGTCTTCCCCCTGGCGAATCCAACTCCGGAAATCTGGCCTTGGGAGGCGAAGGATGCCGGTGCAAAGATCGTTGGGACGGGGAGGAGTGACTTCCCCAATCAGGTCAACAACTCCCTTGTATTTCCAGGAGTTTTCAGGGGAGCTTTGACTGTCAGAGCGAGGAAGATAACGGACGAGATGTGTCTTGCCGCAGCCAATGCCCTTGCAGAGTTTGCCGAGAGGAATGGTCTGAGCGAGGATTACATAATCCCCAGAATGACGGAAAAGGAAGTGTTCCCGGAGGTGGCGACTGCTGTTGGTGTCAAGGCAGTTGAGCTCGGTCTGGCGAGGCTGGAGCTGAGGGAGGAGGAGATTTACGAGATAGCTGAGCTGATGATCTCTTCAACGCAAAGGAAGATAAAGAAGCTTTACGAGCTTGGGTTCATTAAGGAGCCCCCCTCCTGATTTTTCTTTTTTGAACTCGATAATCTGAAGTCAAGGATTAAGTTTATTTGTATCCTAATTCACGAAATCGCGCATGAAGGTAGTTCTGCTGAGTTCCTACTTTCCACCCCATATTGGCGGAGTTGAGGTTCACGTTGAGAGAATTGCCCATCATCTCCACAGAAGAGGTTTCGAGGTTGTGGTTGTCACTTCCAGCGCTTCTGGGCGGGAAAGGTTTCCGTTCAGGTTGAGTATGTCCCTAGCATCCCGATTCCCTATTCCCCCATCACACCATTCCTTGGAAGGTTTTTGGAGAAAATTGAGGGGGATGTTTTTCACTCTCACACACCTCCCCCCTTCTTTTCCTGTTCTCTCAAAAATCACCGCATGTCATAACCTACCACTGCGATATAGAAATCCGGATAAATACGGGAAATTTCCAATTCCAAAAGCTTTATCCAGGTTAATAATCAAAAGAACCGACGAAATGCTGTCCAAAGCCCTTGACAGGGCTGATGCAATCGTTGCAACAACGAAAAGTTACGCGGAAACTTCCAGGCTTTTGGCAGGCAGGAACTACCACGTTATACCCAACGGGATAGAATTGAGCGAATTTGAAGGAGTTGAGGCAGAAAAGGAGCCCATGGTTCTGTTCCTCGGACGACTTGCTGCCACAAAAGGTGTTGATGTCCTGCTGAAGGCCCTTAAATACGTTGACATTGAGGAAGATGTGTTATTATAGGTGACGGGGAGGAGAGGAGCTCGCTTGAGAAACTTGCAAGGAAGCTCAATGTAAAAGCCGAGTTTACGGGCTTCCTTCCAAGAAAAAAGGTTATTGAGTACCTCTCCAGAGCTTCCCTTCTCGTTCTTCCTTCACTGTCAAGGCTGGAAGCCTTTGGAATAGTCCTTCTTGAGGCAATGGCGTGTGGAACTCCAGTTGCAGCTCAGACCTTCCGGGAGTCAGGGATGTAGCCGGTGAAGCAGGCTTCCTTTTTCCTCCGGGAGATTACATGAGGTTGAGCGAAATTATAAGCGAAGTTCTGAGCGATGAGAGAAAGGTAAAAGCAATTGGAGAAAGGGGAAAGAGAGTTGTAAGGGAGAAGTACAGCTGGGATGTGGTTGTGGATTCCCTTGTGAAGTTGTACGAAACTCTTGTTTGACTTCAAGAAAATATTTTAAACGCCTTTTCGATTTAATCAAATGAG
>LZCG01000175.1_pt1 | contig 12316 bp, 13 predicted proteins | sample 768541 | NCBI WGS metagenome assembly LZCG01 (sample SAMN05200874, study PRJNA324366) | oil field metagenome | isolation source: sample BH-FW-1 from oil reservoir | place: India: Bombay High | collected 2015-07-11
TGTTTTCTGTTTTTTTAAACTTTTTCAAAATACTTTCTTATTAATTCTTGCAATTTGGTTTTGATGATTTGGTTTTGAAATATAATCGTTGCAACCTGCCTTTATTGCTTTTTCTTTGTCTCCCGATAGTCCATAAGCTGTTTGGGCAATAATGATAACTTTGTTGTTAAATGCTCTTATCTTTTGTGTGGTTTCATAGCCATTCATCTCCGGCATTTTTATATCCATCAGTATTAAATCGATATCGTAATTTTTTCGGCAAAGTTCAACGGCTTCAGTTCCTGTTTTTGCTTGTAAAAGTTCAGCAGTATAATCATTTAAAATAATTGAAATATAGTTTCGTGATATTTCATCATCTTCTGCTAATAATATTTTCAGTTTTTTTGCTATGGATTTTTTCTTTTGATATTCAACGGGTTTTGTCGATAAGTTACTTTTGGCAGGTAGAATAAAATAAAATGTTGAGCCTATTCCTTCCTTGCTTTCCACCCAAATTTTTCCATTCAGCATTTCTACGTATGATTTAGAAATAGCCAATCCCAGTCCCAAACCTTCAAAAGCCCTTTTGTCAAAAATATCGGCTTGTTCAAACCGGTTGAAGATAGCTTTTTGCCGATGGGCCGGAATGCCAATGCCGGTATCTTTTATGTAAAATTTAAGCTCAGGGCCTTTGAGTTGGCACCCCACATTAATCTCTCCAGAGTCGGTGTATTTTATGGCATTTTTAATAAGATTGGTAAGAATGGAATTTAGTTTATTCGGGTCGGTCAGGATGTTCTTTTTACCTGGAGGCAATGCTTTCTCAAAAGTCAGTTTTAATCCTTTTTCTTCGGCTTCCGGGCTAAAAAAAAGAATTAACTCTTCAACAGTTTGATTAATGTCTGTTTCACGCTCCATAACGTTAACCAAGCCTGCTTCAATTTTTGAAATTTCAACAATATCGTTAACCGTATTGAGCATACGCTGCCCGCTTTTGTGTATTATTTTAATATAATCTTCTTTTTCTTCACTATCTAAGTGGGGGTCGAGCAGCAGCTCGGTAAACCCTAAAATGCCGTTCATCGGGGTACGGATTTCATGGCTCATATTGGCCAAAAAAGCAGACTTCAAGCGGTTGCTTTCTTCGGCTTTTTCTTTGGCATGATTAAATCATTTTCTTTGGAAACCCGCATTTGAATGTTTACCAAAATTTGACTAAAAACCTCCAGCAATACTTTTTCCCGATTGGTGTAAGTATGATAAAACCTTACGGAATCAAAACCTATGAATCCAATACATTTCCCCTGGTACATCATGGGCACGGTAATTAAACTTTTGATTTGCTGGGGTTCCAAAATGGCCCGCAGACCATTATCAGGAAGGGCATAAACATCCGGTATATACATAGGCTCTCCTTTGACATGGGCGTCTACCCAATAGGGTATTTCACTTAAAGGAACAGCCTGAAGGTTGTCTATTTGTGGCTCAATACCTTCCCGGCACCATTCATAAGTATTTATACAAACTTGCCTTCGAAAATCATAATCAAAAATATAAGAACGGTCAGCTTCAACAAATTCTCCTATTTCACATAAAGCGGAATTAATGTCCTTTTCCACATTCTGAACAGGAATGTTGATATAGCGTGTAGAAATATTCATCAAAACTTCCTGAAATTTCGAATGAAATTTTAATTGCTCTTCGGCTTTTTTAAGTTCGGTAACATCCTCCGCCACTTTAGTATATTTGATTATTTTTCCCTGCTCATCAAATATGGGTGAAATTAAAGCTCTTTCATAATTTAATGCGCCGTTTTTCTTCTTATTACGTAAATCGCCCCGCCATTCTTTGCCCGATGAAATGGTTTCCCATAGTTCTTTGTAAATTCTACAGAGTGTTCGCCTGATTTTAAAATTCTTGGGTTTTGACCGATTACTTCCTCATAGGTATATCCTGTAATTTGGGTAAATTTTGAGTTCACATATTCTATATTTTCATCCAAATCAGTTATAACGACTATTGCAGGGCTTTGCTCAACGACTTGTGAAAACTTGCGGAGCTGATTTTCTATTTGTTTTTGTTGGGTAATGTCAACTAAATACCCGGTGTAGTGTGTTATTTCGTTATTATCGTTTCTGAGAATAATAGTATAATCTAAAACCCAACGTATTTGCCCATTTTTATCGATAATTCTGTAAGGTTTATGTTCAAAATGATTTAAGTTATTCTTAGTAAATTTAGTAACTTCAGAAGTTACACGCTCCAAATCTTCAGGAAATATTATCTTGGGGTACTTGAATTGGGGTGATTGTATTTCTTCGGGTGTATATCCAAAAACAGACTTTATATTTTGCGATACATACTCAACCGGCCAGTTTTCACTGTTTTTCCATTTAAAAACAACCACATTGCCCTGAGTGAATAAATGTCGCTCTTCCGTCAAAACTTTGTTGGTTTGTTTTATAGTAAGTTCTGCTTCTTTACGTTTGGTAATATCGCGGTTACTCGACCTGTACCCGACAAATTGCCCTTTTGTATCATAAGCTTTCTGACAAATATGCTCAATCCATTTTTGTTTGCCATCTTTGGTTATAATACGAAACTCCAACACAGTATCTTTTTCAATCTGTTGCTTTTTTCGGTAAAAATGTTCATCAACTAAGCCTTTATCTAATGGATGGATAATTTCGATAAAGAGATCGGGATTTTCGATAAATTCGTTTGCTTCATATCCGGTAATATTGTGACAAGATGGCGAAACGTAAGAGAACTCACCGGATGGTAACATCAATATTTCCCATTCGACTGAATAATCAACGATTGTTTTGTAATGCGCACACTGTTTCAGGAGATTATCTTTCTCCTGTTGTAATTCTGCGTAAGTTGGTTTTGTATGTCCCATTGCTTTAACCTTTTAGCTTTAGTCATAATTCATTATACCTTTATCAAATATACTATTTAAAAGCACTGTGTCAGATAAAAAATTAAGAACAGGAAGATGGAGCTATCTTCCATCCATGCTCTTTTTTTGTAGTTTTCGATCTAAAAAAAAATGAAACTTCAGTGTTAAGATTACACATTTTTTTGAAAATTCCGTTTTATTCATGGATTTTTTTTGTATCAAAGAATGTTAAAGCATTTCGGACAGCTGATTTCTTTAATTGACCCAAATATTATTTCATCAAGCCTAAAATAACATAAATCCAACCAATATTTCAAAAAATTCAAAACGAAAGATCATTTGATAAGTATGTTATTTAGTACGTTTGCAAGATGCTCCTCATTACGTGAAGTTTCCCCTACTATGGTGGGTTTAGCTGGGAAAACAAAGCATTTTCAATTTGGATAAAACGGAGCATGCCCATCCAAAAAACGGCTTAGCCAAGGTCTGAGAAACGGTCAAAAAAGCGTAAAAAAACGGAGCATTGCCATTCAAAAATGCTTAAAACACCCAAGGCCGGTATTGGGTATTAAGGAATGGAGAAGTCCAGCTCATGAATTCAGGAAAAAATAACGAAAACACCAAAAGGAGGTAACCTGAAAACCTGACATATTAAACACTTAATCTTCTGTTTGTCGGCAGAAAAGGATTAAAATGCCTAAATGTTCGTTAGGCTTCAACCAGGAAAATTGTCTTTGAAGTTGCGGAATTAAGGTTTATAATGAACCTGATTAAATTATATCCTCTGAATTTATTTCAAAAAATATCTAAATCACGGATGTTATCAGTGCGCTTTGTTTTCGTAATGCGACTTTTATAAAATTTTCATTTACAACGGGAAAACGACGACTTAATTCAGGTGCATGCCTTGTTAAATCAACTTTTAGAAATCCCCATAAATCGTTTTGAAGAGAACTTTAAGGGCCAATAACCTCTCGCATTTTACGAACCATAGCAGCGGGATCATTGGTTTTAAAAATTCCTGAGCCTGAAACCACTATATCAACTCCGGCTTCTACTACTTTTTGATATTATCCATCTTCACGCCGCCGTCGATTTCAATCTCAACATGGTCTAAACCACGTTCATGTAAAATCCCTCTTAATTTTCTGATTTTGTCAAGTGATTGCGGAATAAAACTTTGGCCGCCAAAACCCGGATTTACCGACATGATTAATACCATATCCAAATCTTGTAGCACCTCCTCAATCATCACTATAGGAGTGTGAGGATTCAAACTTACGCCCGCTTTTACACCTCTATCTTTGATTTGATGAATCACTTTGTTCAGATGCGGTGTTGCTTCTACATGAATCGTTAAATAATCGGCTCCGACCGTGCAAAAATCATCCACATATTGTCCCGGATTCTCAATCATTAAATGTACATCCAACGGAATTGAAGCTGTTTTTTAATAGCTTCTACCACCGGTGGACCAATGGTGATATTGGGTACAAAATGGCCATCCATTACGTCAACATGAAGTAAATGGGCACCTCCTTTTTCCACTACTTTTATATCTCTTTCCAGATTAGCAAAATTGGCCGAGAGAAGAGAAGGAGATATTTTTTTCGGGTTCATAAATTATGTATTAAAAATAACTATTTCTCAGATTAATCAAAAGATAATTTTATTATTTGCAAAACCTGCCTGATTTACATTCAAAGATTTTTTCATATTAAGATTCTGTGCATATTCTTGCAATTATTTTAGCAAATGCTTGTAGAAGCTTAAATTTAGTAACATCAAAGTTATCATTAGGCCACACTGAAAATTTTGAAATTCATCAAGGTCTCAATTTTGAATGGTAACTTGTTAGTTAAAGGTTATCTTTTTCTTTTACCAAACTCTAAATGACTATCGAGTTGATGAATTCCTTTTATGAAACGCACAGAATGGGTTAAGGCCCTGATAGCCAAACTATAAGTTTCAACACCATTTCTGTCGAAATGCACGCCTTCGAGAAACGAACCTCCCTCGGTAATTCCCGTAGCGGCAAAGAAAGCATCTTTTGATTTGATAAAATCATCTAAACCCAGGACTTTATCTAAAGCAACGTTTTCTTTTAACAATGCTTCTTTTTCGTAATCCAACTGAGGATCGAGCATAGCTTGCATTCCCCACTAAGTGCTTTTACGGCACAGGCTGCTATCACGCTTCCGGTGTTCCTCCGGTTCCCATCAACACATCAATACCCGTTCCCGGAATAGCTGCCATTATAGCTCCTAAAACATCGCCATCGGTACTCAAAGTTATACGGGCCCCCGTGCTTCTTATTTCCTGAATTAACTGTTGATGCCGCTCTTTATCTAAAACAAAAACCGTTAAGTCTTCAATTTTTCGATTTAAAACTTCTGCAATCCGCTTCAGATTTTCTGAAGGTGATTGTTTTATATCAATCACATAGCGAGCCTTTTTTTCTACCACCAATTTATTCATGTAGAGTGAATTTCCGGGTTTCCACATGGAACCTGCTTCAGCAGCAGCTATCACTGCTATGGAGTTGGCTGCTCCACGAGCTAATAATCTCGTTCCTTCTACAGGGTCAACAGCAATATCTACTTTGGGGCCGTGACCGCTTCCTACTTTTTCTCCGTTGAAAAGCATAGGGGCCTGATCTTTTTCACCTTCACCAATAATAACCGTTCCGTCCATTTCCACAGTCTTGAAAAAAGCTCTCATAGCTTCCACAGCAGCACCGTCTCCACCTTCCTTATCGCCCGTTCCCTGATATCGTGCTGCAGAGATAGCCGCAGCTTCGGTAACACGTATCAATTCCATCGCCAGATTTCTCTCTATTGACAAATTACTCATAATTTATTCCTTTTTCGATTATTTGCTTAATTGTTTTCTCACATATTCTAATTGACCTTTCGATAGCAGTTTCTCTGATTTATGATCGATAAAATCTGCATAGGCTTTGATAAAGGCTATTCCCGGCTTACGAAAATCAAAATTTGAAGGATTGTCGCGGAAATGCCCGCGATGAACGCGCATCCAGACTAAACGTCCGTCTGTGTCGATATTTACTTTAGTTACACCTAAAGGAATGGCTTTAACAAATTCATTCGCATCAACTCCTTTAGCGGAGGGGTCTAAGGTGCCTCCGGCTTGATTAATTCTTTGAATTTCATCCTGAGGAACAGAACTACTACCGTGCATCACTAATGGAAATCCTGGCAATTCTTTTTGAATGGCTTCAATTCTGTCGAAATGCAAACCTTGATTGCCACTAAATTTATAGGCTCCATGACTGGTTCCAATGGCCACTGCTAAACTATCGCAACCGGTTAACGCTACAAACCTTTTAGCATCTTGAGGGTCAGTTAAACTGGCATGTTTTTGGTCCACCTGAATGTCTTCCTCCACACCTCCAAGCATTCCAAGTTCAGCTTCTACAGAAATACCTGCCGCGTGTGCTCTGTCCACTACTCTTTTAGTGATTTCCACATTTTTTTCAAATGTTTCATGACTGGCATCAATCATAACCGAGCTATAAAAACCACTATCGATACAGTCATAAGCTACCTCCTCGGTACCATGGTCTAAGTGCACTGCAAATATGGACTCAGGATACATTTCTTCAGAAGCCCGAATAATGTTTTCCAACATCTTAACCCCTGCGTAATCTCTTGCCCCTCGTGATATTTGAATGATAAATGGGGCTTGAGTTTGTTTGTGCCCTTCGAATAATCCCAGAGCTTGTTCCATATTGTTTATGTTGTAAGCTCCAATGGCAAATTTGCCATAAGCTACATCGAATAATTGTTTGGTTGTTACTATCATACGCTAAATTTTTAAAGGTTATAAATTTCCATTCGACAATTTTTTTATACGAACCATTGAGAAACGTATTTCTAAAAAACAAGAAAAAAGAAATCTGAAGCAAAACCTTTACTGAAAATCTACTTCAAATTTCGCTTAGATATTACTGGTCGTGGTTTTCGTGATAAATAAACATTTTCTCAGCGGTCTTCACAATGTTTTCTGCTGTGATTCCAAAGTTATTATAGAGTACATTCATTGGTGCAGAGGCTCCAAAACGATCTATTCCGATAACTTTGCCGCTCAATCCAACGTATTTATACCAACCTAAAGAGGCTCCTGCCTCAATGGCAATCCGACGGGTAATTTTTTTAGGCAAAACCTCCTCTTTATAAGATTCATCCTGCTCATCGAACAATTCGGCAGACATCATCGAAACTACCCTTACTTTACGATTGTTTTTATTCAATTGTCGTTTGGCTTCCAAGGCTATTTCTACTTCAGAACCGGTGGCAATTAAAATAATATCAAAATTTTCATCTTCGGTTAAAACGTATCCTCCTTTGGCTGCATTCTTGCAAAGAGCAATAGTTTCTCCGTCACGGACAATTGTCGAAAGATTTTGTCTGGTCAGAATCAAGCAGAAGGTCGGTTGGTATTTTTTAATGCTACCTGCCATGCTACACTGGTTTCATTGGCATCCATCGGACGCAACACTAATAAATTTGGCATAGCTCTCAAGGAAGTTAGATGTTCTACGGGCTGATGAGTTGGGCCATCTTCACCTAGTCCAATGCTATCGTGAGTAAATACATAAACCACTCTCAACCCCATCATAGCCGACAGTCTCACTGCAGGTCTCATATAATCGGAGAATACAAAGAAAGTTCCGCCATAAGGTAAAATTCCGCCGTGTAAAGCGATTCCATTCATAATGGCACCCATTCCAAATTCACGAATTCCATAATGAATATAATTACCTTGTCTGTTTCCGGGACTGTAGGAGGTTTGACCTTTGGCCCGCGTATTGTTAGAAGGAGTGAGATCGGCAGAACCACCAACCATTATGGGAATTTGACTTGTTATGACTGATAAAACCTCACCGGAAGCTTTACGTGTAGCTATTTTACCTTCCTTAAAATAGGGAAAGTTGACATCTCCTATTTCATTGTTGACAATAGTTTTGAATTGACGATACAACTCGCTGTTGGATTTTTGTAAATCAAGCAATAAATTATTCCAATTCTTTTCAACTTCTGCCCCTTTGGCTGCGATATCGGCTGCAAATTCATATACTTCTTTTGGAATATAAAAATTTTCCTCCGAAATCCCAAGATTTTTCTTGGTGAGGGCAACCTCATCATCACCCAGAGGGGCGCCATGAACATGATGCGTTCCCTGTTTGTTTGGACTTCCGTAGCCAATTATGGTTTTACAGATAATTAAACTTGGTTTTTCGGTTTCAACTTTTGCTTGTTTAATAGCCTGATCGATTTCATCATAATTATGGCCGTCCACTTCCAATACCTGCCAATGATATGCTTCAAATCTTTTTCGGGTGTCGTCGGTAAAACTTAGAGAAGTATCACCATCGATAGTAATTTTATTGGAATCGTAAAAAGCAATAAGTTTACCCAATTTATTATGACCGGCAAAAGCACATACCTCGTGAGAAATACCTTCCTGCAAATCGCCATCGCCCAACATAGAGAAAGTAAAGTGGTTAATCAGTTCAATTTCTTGATTAAATCGTGCTGCCAACATGGTTTCGGCTAAAGCCATGCCAACGGCATTAGCAATTCCCTGACCCAAAGGCCCTGTAGTGGTTTCTACCCCTTCGGTTTCCTGAACCTCAAGATGGCCGGGTGTTTTACTGTGTAACTGACGAAATTTTTTCAAATCATCCATGGTCAAATTATAGCCATAAATATGTAGTAGGCTATATAGCAACATACTACCGTGTCCACCAGACAGAACGAACCTATCGCGGTCGAACCAATCCGGATTTTTTGGATTGAATTTTAAATGTTTATTGAAGAGAACTGAAGCCACATCGGCCATTCCCATTGGTAAACCAGGATGCCCTGAATTGGCTTTTTGTATGGCATCGATAGAAAGTCCTCTGACTGTGTTGGCAAGTTGTTGTAATATTCTATTATTCATTTAGATTAATATTAATTATTTCAAACACAAATACTCTAAATCTTCCAAAGAAAAAACTTTTAAACTTGAGGCGACCAATTTTGCATTGGTAAAATCTTCGCCAAAAGTGTAGTCGTTGTAAATTATAGCGGTTGGGATTTCCGCCTCTAAAGAAGCCTGTAATCCTTCGGTTGAATCTTCAATCATCAGAACTTCATCAGCAGAAAAACCAGTTACACTGAGAAATTTTTTGTGTAAAAATCCATTGTTATAGGTTTTTTTCCCTGATTCTTTCCCATAAATAATTTCAAAATGCTTCTCAAATTGTGAAAACTTAGATTTTAGCAAGGCTTCGATTTGTTCTTCAAAGGAGGTGCTGATTATTGAAATGCTGATTTTCTGCTTAACAGCCTCGCTTAAAATTTTTTTAACTCCTGAACGAATTTTCAATTTGGGTAAATAATTTTCGATATAGATTTGCTTTTTCAGAGGTTCAAATTTAGCAGCATATTCATCTATTTCCGATTCAGAATAGCCTGCATTGTTTAACTCATTCTTTAACCGATTCACCGACCCCGGAATATTTTTAATAAGATATTTGAAGTCGTCCCAATTCCAATTTATGTTTAAGCCGATTTGCTTCATAGCATCATTGCAAGCAGGCAAATGCCCGTAACGCTCGCTATTCACCATCGTGCCGTCCACATCAAAAATTATTGCTTTTAGTTTTTCATTTGATTTGTATAAAAGATAAGTTATATTAAAAGTGGCAACTTGTTTTCTGATTTGAGAATTAATTTTTCTAAAATCGGAAAAATTTGATTTTCAATAGTTAAAGCCTTTTAATTCAAACAAAAGCCGCAAAAATTCAGGCTGTTTACTATGTTAATACAACCCGTATTTTAAGTTTTATTTTAGAAAATTCTTCAATTCATCTCTCCAACCGTGAAACAGATTATCAGCATCTTTTTCAAAAGAAACAAAGGCTCTGGCAAACTGGCGATTTTCTTTGGCAAATTGAATTGGGTCTGCTCCTGATTTCCAGCATTGCTCTGCTTGCCTGAGAGAAATGGCTCCTTCTGGTGGTCCGTCTATATGGCCATAAGAGCCTCCTCCTGCTGTCAGGATAACATTACTGTGCCCGAGGTTCTTAAAGAAGCCTACCATTCTCAACGCATTCATTCCTCCGGAAATAATGGGTGTTGTTGGTCTCATTCCATTCCAATTTTGAGGATATACTGGACCTTGAGAGAAATTGTTATTAATCATATCGGCTATAATAGTGTCGCTCTTATCACCCTCCATTTTTCCGTAACCCATGGTTCCTGTATGAATACCTGATGCTCCTTGTAAACGAGCTATTTTTGAAAGAACAAATGCCGTATAACCTCTTTTAGAGGAGGGTGAAGTGATAGCACCGTGACCAGCCCGATGGTAATGTAAGAACTGGTTGGCAAAGTGGCGACGAGCTGTTGTGATGGCCGAAGGTCCGCCTATATATCCGTCGATTAAAAAAGCTACATGAGAAGAAAACTCACCAAATTGTTCTAAAATATACTGCCCTCGGGCAATGATTTCAAATGGATCGTCAGCCGTAATATTGGCTGAAAATAATTTGGCCTTTCCGGTTTTATCTTGAGCTCGTTTCATGGCATCTACAACTAAAGGAATAGTTTTCTTCATTGGAGCAAAAATCTGATTTCCTTGTGGTTCATCATTTTTTATAAAATCTCCTCCCAACCAAAAATCGTAAGCTGCTTTAGCAAAAGGTTCAGGTTGTAACCCTAATTTTGGCTTCACAATAGTACCGGCAATAAATCCACCATCCACATAAGGTCTTCCCAAAACTCTCCATAAATCCTGAATTCCTTTGGAAGGCCCGTCGAACTCGACTAAATATCGGGGTGGCACGTAAAAATCGTACAGCTTTGAATGAGCAATATCCCCCATGCCTTGGTTGTTACCAATGGTTAAAGTAAGGAAAGACACGATCATAGCTCGCCCGTCAGTGATATTCCGATCGAACAACTCAATAGGATAAGCAATTCTCATTTCCTCATCTACAGGATCGATATGGTAAACGACAGCATCTACGGTTTTGGTAAAATGGTCGGTAGTGCTGACTTCCACATTGGTTCCGGTTGATGATTCGGCTGCAAAATGAGCAGCTGCAGCCAAATAATCAGTTCGGGATTTCGTGTCTTTGTAATGTTTTGGCGAGGGAGCCATTTTATAGGCACACAATACATGATTGCCATTTTCTATTAATTCCTTTTCGTTTAGTTCTAAATTTGCATATCTGTTTGACTGATCCATAATAATAAATAAATGTTTAATTGTAAATTACTGTTGCTTATAAAAAATTACATCTCAAGTGCGTGTATCATAAAGTAAGCCATAGTTAGTTGAGCAAGAGCCAATGGAAACGAAACTATTTCTTTGCCGTTTTTGTGCAGAACGCCTACACCGTTTAAGTTAACTTTTACTTTATTGCTCTTGGTTTCAATCGATTTAGCAATCCTCTGTTTTAGCTTTTCTGTTTCATCCTGGCTTATTTCAGAATTGATGTCTAAAACCTCGAAAGCTTTTCCATAAACTTTTTGTAAATTGATGGAAACGCAAGGTTTTCCTAATTTATCGGAACAAGAATAATCTTTTTCGCTAATTTCTTTGATAATCTGATTAAATTCATCACAAGGTGCCGTAGGCTTAATAATATTTTTGCATTCAATTTATCTGTTGAAATAGAACCTTCATCCGGATAGAATTGGATGATAATGTCGGCATATTTCTTCTGAGGGCGAATAAAGGCTTCGCTGTCCTCTTCCCTATCCGAGATAGATTGGAGTACTCCTTCACGGGTATATCCTCTTTTTGTCGTATCACGCGCAATTTTCCATTCTTTTCTCAAGTCTTCCGGCGGATCCAAAAACACTCTCACATCAAAAATTTGACGAGTAACTCTGGTATGGTATCCGAGTAAACCCTCTACAATAACGAAATCAGTAGGCTTTACATAGGTTGGCGCATCAAAATCACCGGTAGAGTGATTATAGTTTGGTTTTAAAATGGCTCTTCCCTCTCTCAATTCTGTGAGGTGATTTTCCAAGATATCAATATAATTAGCAGCCGGATTCAAGGCAGTAATATTATATTCCTTACGTTGAGTACGGTTATACTTATGATAATCATCACTACATATAGGATAAACATTATCTATCCCCAATAAATTGACAATTCCTTTGGTCAGAGTAGTTTTCCCGGCGGCACTATCCCCTACTATTCCAAGCATAATACTTTCTCTCTTCATAATTGTTTAATAAATTTTGATTCGATACCTTACCCTTACAAAAACATACCATAAAATTATTTGAATTGGATATTTTTTAAAAAGACCTGATTATAAGCAATTTAATAATTGATAAATTTTTTATTTAACGAAATATTTATATAGATTGTGCTAAAATTGACACGGTTTTTATATATTTG
>LZCG01000176.1_pt1 | contig 12285 bp, 14 predicted proteins | sample 768541 | NCBI WGS metagenome assembly LZCG01 (sample SAMN05200874, study PRJNA324366) | oil field metagenome | isolation source: sample BH-FW-1 from oil reservoir | place: India: Bombay High | collected 2015-07-11
TGACAAAAAATTAACCCTATTTTTATCTCACTTTGTAGATAAGCTGTAGAGTATCATAAGCTTCTTTGTTCACGGAGCGAAGATGTGACTCTTCCCAATCCGGCCATTCAATTGGGGGTGTATCCCACGAACTCCACAGCAGAAGCATATCAAATCCCTTTGCACACACCTCATGTAATATAGAAGAAAGATGGGTTCCAATATAGTTCAATGATTCTAAAGAGAATTTTCGTATTTCTTCAACCACCAGCTCTAATCTTAGAGGACCCGATTCCCTGTTTTCCAATAGCATCAAACTGAAAGGATCAAATCCCAAGCCGCGGTAGTGCGCTTCATGACGAAATTTAGGGATTAATTTTAAAGCACGTTCAGCGCTTTCAGCTGTTATGAGATCATCATTGCTACTCCCCCCCTGCCAGTCCTCATAAGCGATTAAATCATTTATATGTAAAGGAAAATCAGGCGCTTCCCAAAATTCATTAAGAAGAGACCAAAGCCTCTTATGACTGTGGTTACCAAAATTAGTGATTGTCCACCCCTTCCCAGGGTAATACCGAACGATTAACTCCGGTTTTTTACTGAGTTGTTTGCGATCAGGCTCAGGCAAATCATCAAACGATGGGGCAAGCTTATCGGAACGGATGCGATAGTCGGATTGTTCTAGCACTACGCAACCCCAAAGAGCAAGTGTACAAGTTAACAGGTGGAAGGCTGCTGTGTAATATAACAGAACAAGTGGCGCATAGAAGCGTTTTTGTCTGCGTAAAACTTCACCAGCCTCGAAATAGTAAGCACCTATCACATATCCACGTACGATCTTCCTTAACGCATAGACTCCAAAAATTCTAAGCTGAGGAGACCATAACTCTGTTTGATTTAAAGAGTAGATCCACGGTAACTCTCTTTGGGGCCCTGAGAGTTTAAGAAGGTCGACAGCTGGTTCTGGAAAAGCTATGTTAGAATCTGCAGCTGGGGGAACTGACGCTCGGTGGTTCGCAAAAGCTTTTCGCTCTTCGATCTGGGCAATCTCTTCTGGAGTAAACTTAAAATTACCAAATTTGCAAGTGCTAGTAATTATGTCGTTGGTTATAACTCGTACTAAAGTTTCAATTTTCATCTTCTTCATCTCTACTACTTCAAAATGTAGTATTAACTATCTACAAGCCCCTTCACCCGATCGGGTGACAGAGGATATCTCCGGACGTCGCTGATAAGGCGTGGGCAACGGCACGAGACACAGCGGTATGCGATGCCATCAGCGGAACCTCACCCAAGCCTTTGGCCCCGAACGGCCCCTGCGAGAACTCCGCCTCGACGAAGTCAACTTCGTTTGAGGAGCGACGTCGCGGATCGTGGGGATGCGGTAGGTGGTAAACCCGTTCGTCAGAAGCACCCCATCTTTCTCGACGATCTCCTCCATCAGCGCGAACCCGAGCCCCTGCGCGATCCCACCTTCCACCTGGCCGGTGGCAAGGAGGCGGTTGACGATCCGTCCTGAGTCGTGCACCGCGATGAACTCTTCGACCGAAACTTCACCGGTAGCAAGATCGACCTCCACCTCGGCGATGTGGGTGGCGTAGGCGTAGACCATGTACGCCTTCCCAAGCCCGGTCTCCTGATCCCAGTCGACCGGCGGTGTCCTCCCCCACCCCTCAACGGCGGGGTCGAGGTTGCGCATGAAGAACGCCTGCGCGATCTCGCCAAGCCTGTCTGAGATTTCGTCCTGCGGGATGCCGAGGTCGGAGGCAACCCCTTCGATCCGCTGGCGCAGCTTGTTCGCCGCATCGACCACCGCCAGCCCGCTCATCATCGTTCCTCGCGAGGCGACGGTTGGCCCGGAGTCGGGAACGCGGGAGCTGTCAACCTGCGTCATGTGGATCCGGTCGAGGGGAACGTTGAGCGACTGGGAGACGATCTGGGTGAGGGCGGTGATCAACCCCTGCCCCATCTCTACCGTTCCCACGGCAAAGACGATCGATCCGTCGGCCTCGAGTTTCATGTACGACCCAGCCTTGTCCAGGGACGGGGCCTTGCCGCCGAGGCCGACCCCGTAAGTGATGGTCGATATCCCGATCCCACGGCGACGATCGCGCGAGGTGGCGTTGAACTCCTGATCGCGCCCAGCCGCTCCGCCCAGTGGGCCATCCCCGCCGCCTTGTCGATCGTCTCGCCGACGCCGACGCTCTCCTCCAGCACTTGATTGGTGCATGTCTCATCGCCAGTTCGCAGGGCATTGCGGCGGCGGATCTCTACCCGATCGATCCCCAGCCGGTCGGCGAGCTTGTCCATTTGCGACTCGTGGGCGAAGATCACCTGCGGGCTTCCGAACCCGCGAAACGCCCCGCACGGGACGGTGTTCGTCGCCACCGAGCGGCCATCCACTTTGACGTTGGGAATCCGATACGGCCCGGCAGCGTGGACCAGTCCACGCCACAGGACGGCTGATGAGAGGGTCTGGTAGCACCGGCGTTGTACACGAAATCGACCTCGATCGCGGTCAGCGTCCCGTCCTTCTTTGCCCCTGTCTTGTAGCGGACGATCGACGGGTGGCGCTTGCTCGTGGTCAACACGTCCTCTGTGCGGTCGAATACGAGCTTCACCGGCCGGCGCGCCTTCCACGCCATCAACGCGGCGAGCGATGAAACGAGGGAGGGGACGTCCTCCTTCCCCCCGAACGCCCCGCCGGTCGTCGTCTGCACGACCCGCACCTTGGCAAGCGGTAGGCCGATGACACGGGCGACGGCGGCCTGCACGTAGAACGGGCACTGCATCGAGCCGTAGATCGTCAGGGCGCCGTTCTCATCGGGGACAGCAATCGCCCCCTGCGTCTCGAGATAGGCGTGCTCCTGATACCCGGTGCGGTACTCCCCTTCCACTATCACATCCGCCAAGGCAAAGCCTTCCTCGACGTCGCCCTTGCGGATGCACATGTGGTTGAACACGTTCTTTCCTTCCTCAACGGCCGCCGGCACAGCAACCTGGGGGGAATCGGGGTCAATAGCCGCGAGCGGATCGGAAACCACCGGGAGGGGTTCGTAATCGATCCTGGCCCTCTTAGCCGCTTCCCGCGCGGCAGATCGCTTGTCGCCGCAACGAGAGCGATCGGCTCGCCGATGTAGCGGACGTCCCCGTCGGCGAGCGCGGGCTGGTCGTCGTAGATCACATGCACGACGTTCTCTCCGGGAACGTCGTCTGCCGTGACCGTGCATACCACCGCTGGGTCGTTCTCCACCTCTGTCAGGTCGAGCCCGGCCAGGCGCGCGTGGGGCTCACTGCTCCTGATGACGCGCCCGTACAACATGCCGGGGAAAGCGAAGTCGTCGATGAACCTTGCCTCCCCTCGAACCTTATCTACTGCATCAGAGCGAAGGACGGGGGCACCGATGACCTCCCGTCCCTCGCTGTTCTGTTTCTCGTTCACTCCTACACTCGACCTCCCATGGTGAGTGTAAGGATCGCCTTCTGGGTGTGCAACCTGTTCTCCGCCTGGTCGTAGATCCAGGAGAGCTCGTTGTCGCACACCTCGGGATCGGCCTCGTTCCCGCGATCGATCGGCATGCACTGGAGGAGATAACCTGGATTGGTGAGCTTCTTCTGGCGTTCGGCGGTGTAGCGCCAGTCCTGGTACTTTTGGGCGAGCTTCAGTTCCTCTCTTGCCGATGTCGTAGCGCTTACCGGTGAACCAGTTGCGCGGGAGATACCGTCGCCCCATCGAGGGCCTTGTCCATGTCATGCACGATCTCGAAGGAACCGCCCGAATGGCTCGCCAGATCGCGGCACTGCTGCATCACGTTCGGATCGAGGTCGAACTCAGGTGGGTTGGCGACAACTACGTCCATCCCGTACATCGCTGAGATGAGCGCCGTCCCTTGCACTGAGCAGCGACCGCGAACCCAGGGGGTGTAGGCCCACGTGACGACGATCTTCTTCCCCTTCACGTCTCCCTGCAGCTTCTCGTGCATCGTGTAGATGTCGGTCAGCGACTGGCAGGGGTGGTTGATATCCGAGGCCATGTTGATGATCGGAACATCGGCGTACTCCTCAAACTTACGCATGACCTCGTCACCGTGACCGTAGTACTTGATCTGGTCGTCGAGGAGACGAATCCCGATCCCATCGCAGAATCTGGACATCGCCTTGGCGGTGTCCTTTACCGTCTCCCCAGCGCCGGGCTTGTCCTCAAGGGACAGACGCAGGGTCTTCGGTTGATGAACTGCGAGTGTCCGCCGAGTTGCGTCATCGCCGTCTCAAACGACATGCGCGTGCGCGTCGACCCGGCGAAGAAGAGCATGGCAAACGTCTTGTACTCGAGGTACGGATGCGGTTTACCGCTGTAGTAAAGCCCCTTCATCTGGTCGGTGAGCTTCATCGCGATGTCGTACTCTTCGCGCGTCCAATCGAGTTCACTGATCAGACTGCGCCCTTTCAGGTCAAACCAGCTCATGGTTCCTCCTTATATAAACGTTTCTTAGCGCATCGAGAGGGCCAAGACGGCCTTCTCGGTATGCAAACGGTTCTCCGCTTCGTCATAGACGACCGACATCGGACCGTCGATGATCTCGTCTTTCACCTCGAGGTTGCGGTCGGCAGGAAGGCAGTGCATGAATGTCGCACGCTTGTTGGCAAGGTCGAAGTGTTTCTTGGAGATGCACCAGTCATCCTTGAACTGCTTGCGGTATTCCTTGTCCTCCTCCTTGTCCATGAGGAAGCTTCCCCAGCTCTTGGCGTAGATTACATCAGCGCCCTTGGACGCCTCGTAGATATCGTTTACCACCTCGATCTTTGCCCCACTCTCTTCGGCGGCCTTGTTGGCAAATGCCATGTAATCCGGGTCAACGTCGTACTTCTTCGGGTAAGCGAGGGTAAGATTCATCCAAGCAGGGACGCAGCAACCGCCATCGTCTGCGGGACACCGGCCGACTTGACGCGCTCGGAATACGCCCAGCTCATGACGACCTTCTTCTCACGCCAGTTCGGTCCCAGCTTCTCGATCATCGTCATGATGTCGGCAAGGATCTGGAACGGGTGCTCCTTGTCATCAAGGGCGTTGAAGACTGGGATCTCAGCTGCTTCGGCCATCACGTTTAAGATATCCCTCGCCATCCCGTACTTCTCAAGCCCGTACATGCGGATCATGATCCCTTCCACGTAGCGGTCGAGGACCTTCGCCGTATCGATCCACGTCTCGTGGTGCGCAATTTGCATCACCTGCGGGGTGTGAAACTGCGCATGTCCACCGAGCTGCGTCATCGCCGCCTCAAACGAGGTCCGTGTCCGGGTGGACGGGTTGGCAAAGACCATTGCCAGTGTTTTGTTCTTGAGCAGCTCGTGCTCCTCCCCCATAGCAAGCTTGCGCTTGAGGTCGAGGGATACGTCGAGAATCGTCTCTAGTTCTTCACGCGAGTAGTCCATCAGGCTGATGAAATCGCGTCCACGTAGTCGCTTTGTAAGCATGCTTCCTCCTCAAGCGATCAAGAAAGATCGCTCTTGTTCTTAGTTCTCTCGTTTTTACCCTAGCAGGAGGGCCATCATCCCCTTCTGCCCGTGGAGACGGTTCGCCGCCTCCTCGATGATGATCGAGTTCGGCCCGTCGATCACCTCATCGGTCACTTCCATATCGCGGTCAGCAGGGAGGCAGTGCATATAGAAAGCATCGTTTGTCAGGGCCATCCTCTCTTTCGTCGTGATCCAGTGCTTGTTCGCCTCGAAGATTGCCTTGGCCTTCTCCGGGTCCATCAGACCAGAGCCGTCGGTCGGCTGCACGGTCCACGCCTTCGGATAGACAACATCCGCTCCCTTGAACGCCTCGTCCATGTCATTGACGATCTTAAACGCCCCACCGTGCTTCTTGGCAAGGTCTTTCGTTGCGGAAAGCACGTTCGGATCGAGGTCGAGCCCTTTGGGGTGAGCGAGGGTGACATCCATCCCCATCATCGCCGCGGAGATGATCGCGCTCTGGGGAACGGCGAGCGGCTTCTCCACCGAACCTGAATAGGCCCAGCTCATAACGAACTTCTTCCCTTGCAGATTGTGACCGAGCTTCTCCTGCATCGTCATCACATCAGCCAACGCCTGGCACGGATGATACATGTCGTCTTCCATGTTGATCACCGGAACCCGCGACCATTTCGCAAACTCGCGGATGATTAGGTGTCCCTTCCCGTACTTCCATCCGGTGTGCTTGCCGTAGATGCGGATGGCGATCGCATCCCCCATCTCGGCGAGGACACGGGCGACGTCACTGATCCGCTCGGTCGAGTACGCCTTCTCCTCCCTTTGAGCGCCGGGGTGTAGACCGCGCCGGGTTGAAGGAAGTGCGCGTGACCGCCGAGCTGGGTCATCCCTGCCTCGAATGAATTGCGCGTGCGCAAGCTGGAGTTGTAGAACAGCATGTGGAGCGTCCTGTCCTGCAGGATGTGGTGCGGCTCCCGCCGGATCTGTTTGCGCTTGAGTTCGTGTGCCGTATCGAGCATCATCTCGATCTCGTCGCGTGAAAAGTCAAGCCAAGTTAGAAAATCTCTTCCGCGTAGGCTGGTGTTGGACATTTGATCCTCCTAATAAGTTGAGTTCGTTGAGTTCGTTGAGTTCATGGAGTTCGTAGGGTTCGATGGTCTTCCGATCTGTATTCACCATTCACCCATTACTATTCACCATTTACCTCTTACCCATCACCTAGTTTGTTATGGTTGTGCCTGCATTCCCTTCGAGGGCATCCACCGCTTTGTCCAATGACGTAATGATCGCCTTTTCGCCGCCGGCCTCGATGAACCGGATCGCTGCACGTACCTTCGGCTCCATCGATCCCTTTGCGAAGTGCCCCTCGGCGTGATAACGCTTCGCCTCTTCGAGAGTGATGTGCGAGAGCCCTTCTCCCCTGCGTCTTGTAGTTCAGTTTCACCTGCTCCACATCGGTGAGGATGAGGAAAATCTTCGCCTCGACATCCACGGCAAGGCGTTCGCCAGCGAGGTCCTTGTCGATCACCGCATCGACTCCAACAAGCTTCTCTCCATCCTTAACGACCGGGATCCCGCCCCCACCGGAAGCAATGACGATCGAGCGCGCCTCGACCAGCTGTCGGATGGCCTCCTTCTCGAAGATCTCGATCGGATCAGGTGAAGGTACGACCCTACGCCAACCGCGACCAGCATCCTCCCGCACGTGGTACCCCTTCTCCGCTTCGAGTTTCCTCGCCTCTTCCTCAGTGTAGAACGGGCCGACCGGCTTCGTCGGGTTCTGAAACGCCGGATCGTCCTTGTCCACCACGACCTGCGTCACCACAGTGGCGATCGGAATGTTCCCTTTGCCCTTCTCGCTAAGCAGGTTGTGCAGGGTCTGCTGCATCATGTACCCGATCAGCCCCTGGCTCTCCGCACCACAGACATAGAGCGGCATCGGCGCGGCAACTTCCTTCGCTGTCTCGTTCTGCAGAAGAATGTTCCCCACCTGCGGGCCGTTTCCGTGCGTGATGATGATCTTGTACTTTCCAGACTCCACCATCTGCGTGAGCTGCTTACAGGTCGTCTTGACGTTTGCCATCTGTTCATCGAACGTCCCGCGTTGGCCGGGTTGAAGGATCGCATTCCCGCCTAGCGCGATCACAGTAACTTTTTTTCGTTTGTCATTTTACCACCTTTCCTATTAATTTATTCTTGCCAGCCAAGTGCTGATCATAAAGAACACCGGCCATTTCACACTACTTACTTCATCGTCTTTCAGCCTTCTATCACCGTCCCGTCTAAGAATCGCGCAAAGACCCGAAGAGCCTCGTACAAGGACGAGAGTTCCAGGAACTCATCGGGCTGATGTGCCTGAGCAATATCCCCCGGCCCGTAGATCACCACCGGGATATTGAGCCGCGGAACGATCTCCACCGCATCGGTCGAGTAGGGGGCGATCTCCACCTTGGGAAGAGTTTGTTCACTGTCAGTAACTGCGACAAGGAAACTCTTCACATACGGGTCGTCCGCATCACTGACGATCGGCGGCTTGTAATTGTAAACCTTAGAAGAGAAACGCGCACCAACGTGAGCTACAGCATTCTCCCCCAGTTGCTTCACCAGGTCAAGGACCATCTCCTTCTCCTCATCCGAGACGACGCGCGAGTCGAGCCTCACCCGCGTTGTATCAGGGACGATATTCACCTGCCATCCCCCGTTGATCTGACCGATGTTGAGCGAGGTCCTCCCTCGTCCCGGCACCTCCGGAAATCCCTTCGCTTCTTCGGCAAGGGTGAGGCAGAACCTCGATGCGGGCAGGATCGTGTTGATCCCCCTGCTCCGGCATCGAGCCGTGCGCGGCCCGCCCCCACAAACTCCGCCTCCACCCACAGCTCCCCTTTCTGTCCGCAGTAGGCCTTCCCAGCAGTCGGTTCGGGGATGACGAGGAACTGCGCATCATCGATCAGACCCGACTCGGCGACCGAGGCTGCGCCGCGGTACGCCCTCTCCTCATCGGCGGTCAGGGCAAGGACGAGGCTCTTCTTCGGGGTGATACCACTCTCCGCAACCAGTTTTGCGATCTCGAGAATCGCTGCCAGGCCGCTCTTCATATCCGCCGTCCCCAGGCCGGTCATCCTCCCCCCATCAATCCGCGCCTCAAACGCGGGAACGGTCCACTTCTCCTCATCGGCGTTGACCGTGTCGAGGTGTGCGCAAAGGACGACCGAGCCGGGCTCGCTTCCCGGAATGCGCGCCACGACCGAGCTCCGTCCCTCCTCCAGAGGAACGAGCGTGGTGTCAATCTTGTTTTCGACGAGGAACCCTTTTACAAAAGAGGCGATCTCATCCTCATTCCCCGGCGGATTGACGCTCCGGATGCCGACCAGTCGCTTTAGAAGCTCGACCGTCTCTTTCTGCACGCTTGCATCGATCTTGAGCAACGATTTCATCTCCTTACATGAGCCGCCGCAGTTTGGGGTCCAAGCGATCCCGCAGCGCATCTCCCAACAGGTTGAACGATAGGACCGCCATCGCCAGGAAGAGCCCCGGGAAGAGGATGATCCACGGGGCACGGGTGATGTAGGTCCGCCCCTCGTTCATCATCCCACCCCAGCTCGCAACGTAGGGGGGATCCCCACCCCAAGGAAGTTGAGCGCCGCCACCTCCATGATCGAGAAGGCGAACGTGAACGTCGCCTGGACAATCACCGGTGAGAGCAGGTTGATCGCGATGTGTCGGACGAGGATTCGTGATGGGCGCATCCCCAGCGCTCGCGCCGCCTCAATATAGGTGTTCTCACGAAGCGACAGGGTAGAACTGTAGACGACACGGACCATCCGCGGCGCCCACACCATCCCGACAGCGATGATCACGTTCAGAATCCCAGGTTTCCCCAAGATCGCCATCAGTGACAACGCGAGGATGATCGCGGGGAAGGCCATCATCGCATCGATGACGCGCATCACTATCAGGCCGAACTTATCGTAGAACCCGCACAGCATGCCGATTGGAAGCCCGAGGATGAGGCGAAAGCGGAGATGGAGAACCCCAACAGGAGTGTGATCCGTGTCCCGGAGAGGGCGCGGCTCAGGATATCGCGCCCGAAGTGGTCGGTACCGAGAGGGTGTGTCCTGTTCGGTCCCTGCAGACGGTGCGACAGATTCAACGCATCAGCCCCATATGGGGCAATCGTTGGGCCGGTGGCAGCAACGAACAGGAAGGCCACAAGGATTATTGCGGCGAGAAGGGTCGTCTTGCGCTTGGTTAAGAACTTCCACAGCGATGCGACCCAATCCTTCGCCCGTTCATCCCGTGATTCGAATAGAGTGCTCAACGGTCTTTTCCCCTCCTATCGATAGCGGATCCGTGGATCGAGCGAGGCGTACGCAAGGTCCGTGATAAAGTTGATCACCACATAGAGAACGGCAACGACCATCATGATCCCCTGGATGACCGGGTAGTCCCGCTTGAGGACCGACTGGACGATGAGACTCCCCACCCCCGGCAGAGCGAACACGTTCTCGGTGACGACCGCCCCCGATACCAATGAGGCGAAAGTGAAGGAAACGACTGTCATGATAGGGATTGAGGCGTTCCTGAATGCGTGTTTGACGATCACCATCTGCTCGGTCAATCCCTTGGCTCTCGCCGTTGTGATGTAGTCGGCCTGCAGCACGTCGAGCATGCTCGACCGGGCCGTGCGGGCAACGAGGGCCGCGTTGACGAACCCCAGAGAGAAGGCCGGTAGGATCAGGTTCTTCAGGTTGGCAAGATTCCCCGTCGCTAAGACCGATGTGAACCCGGAACTAGGAAGCCATCCGAGCCTCCCGGCGAACAGTGTCATCAGCATCAGTCCCAACCAGAAGCTGGGGATGGACGCTCCAGCAAGAGCGATAAGGAGGAACGAATTGTCCATCCAGCTGTTCGGTCTGAGGGCGGAGAAGACCCCGCCGGGGATGCCGATCCCAACAACTACCACCAGTGCCAGGATACCGAGCAGGATGCTCGCCTCCGCACGCTGACCGATGATATAGAGCACGGGTTGCCGATGAAAAAGGGATTCGCCCAGATTGCCTTTGAAGAAGTTCATAAAATAGCGGTAGAATTGGACCGTAATCGGCTGGTCGAGCCCCCAGGTCGTCCGCAATTGATCTATCTGCTCGGGCGTAGCGTTCGCCCCGAGCATCACCGCGGCAGGATCTCCAGGGATAAGTTGCATCAGAATAAAGGTGATCGCGATCACCAGAAAGGTGCTTACTAACATCCCTATCCCGCGGCGAACGATAAACGAGAACATCTTAAGATCTCCCTTTCAGCATCAACCGCCCCTCCGCCGCTTGGAGCGGCAGAGGGGCACGTGTTCCGCTACTAAGCGATTACTTCCTCCAGGAGTTCCAGAAATACGGTGAGAGCATCGGAGGATTCTCTGACGTGCCGTAACCGCCGCCGATCTCCGCGCGCATCAGGTGCAACTGGAACGCGTCTCCGAACTTGATCGCTGGGATCTGCTCGTACCACAGATCCATGATCTCTTCCCACTTCGCGTAGCGAGCATCGAAGTCGGTGATCTTGTTCAGCTCGCTGCGCAACGCCTGGATCTCCGGCGTGTCCCACCAACCAGCGTAGGCAGGGTTGAGCATCAGGACCAACGACGGATCCGGCGTGGTACTGTAAAAGGAGAACGCGATCTCCCACTGTGGGTTGTCCGGATCGTCCTTGCTGTTGCGGATGGAGAAGAATGTCGCCTTGTCGTAGACCTGCAGGTCCACGTTGAACCCGGCTTTACTCAACTGGTCGGCCACGACGAGCGCCTGGTTGTACTGCGCCGTCATGTCTTGTGCGACGATGATCCGGATTTGCTCGTTGTTGTAGCCTGCTTCTTTGGCCATCTGTCGTGCCTTGGCGGGATCATTCGCGTTGTACAGTCCCGCTCCGGCGTTATCGGTGTACCAACGGATCCCCGGGGCGAAGTAGCTGGGGTTGAGACTCCAGAACGTAGGATCACCATACCCAGCGAGCATGATCGCCTCCATGTCGAGCGCGGTGATGATCGCCCGCTTCAAAGCGGCGTTGGTCATCAACCCTGTCCGGTTATTGACCAGGGCGATCGGGTAGATCGGTGGATGGTCGGTGATGATCGGAACCACGTTGGGATTATCCTTCACGTTTACGAGCAGGTCGTTCGGGATGTTGACGGCGTAGTCGTAGGTCCCCGACTCGATTCCGACAAGGCGGGCGTTATCCTCCGCAACGAAGAAGAACTGCAAGCGATCGAAGTAGGCGACCTTCTCTCCCGCAAACCCGCTCGCCGGAGCCGGCGAACTCGTGTACCCAGCGAAGCGCTCGAGGAGGATGTAGTCGCCGGCCTTCCACTCTACAAACTTGTACGGACCAGTCCCGATGACGTTCTCCGGCGCGATCGGCCGATCCCCAGCGGCCTCGACGATCTCTTTCGGATAGATGCTCGGCCCGCCGTAGATGTTCGCCAGGTAGGTCGTCATTGGAGCGAACGGCTCGTCCAGTGTCAACTGGACGGTGTGGTCATCTAAAGCGACGAGGTTGACGACATGCGTCCACAGCGCCTTCGAGGTTAGACCGTACTCACCCCATCGCTCGAGCGAGGCGAGGACGTCTTCGGCCTTCATCTCCTTCCCGTTATGGAACAGGACCCCACGTCGCAGGTTGAAGGTAGCTACCGTTCCAGTCTCATCCAACCCCCAACTCAGGGCGAGCATTGGCTGGGGTGTGTAGTTCTTGTCGAACGCAAACAATCCTCCAATATGTGCCGCGCAGGGATGCTGGCTGCTACCCCGGTATCCATCTGCATATCTAGCTTTCCCGGCTCCG
>LZCG01000177.1_pt1 | contig 12225 bp, 15 predicted proteins | sample 768541 | NCBI WGS metagenome assembly LZCG01 (sample SAMN05200874, study PRJNA324366) | oil field metagenome | isolation source: sample BH-FW-1 from oil reservoir | place: India: Bombay High | collected 2015-07-11
AAGCAATCAATTAAAATCAACCCTGCTGTATTGACAGATATTCAACAAACCCTTCAGACTTATCAAGCCAAAATATCTGAAAGACAATTGGGAACACTTGAAATCACTCAGCGCATATTAACAAAACAAGGAGATAAGCAATCAATTAAAATCAACCCTGCTGTATTGACAGATATTCAACAAACCCTTCAGACTTATCAAGCCAAAATATCTGAAAGACAATTGGGAACACTTAAACATCTGACTGACTTAGCCCAACAAAAAATTGTAACAAATTATCTAAAAGGAGTAACCATTAAAGATCTTGCCATGCAGTACGAGCAAGACACAGACTTAATTGAAATGGTCTTAAGAAACAAAGGATTGCCAATCGTTGACAATGAAATACCGAAGAGAACGAAAAGATGGCGAACTCGCAGGCTTTAGCCTATAGCCGCCCTTAAGTCCGAAATGCGTGGCATAAAATTAAAATAAACCATAGCTCCTGACAAACCAAAATAATATGGCGATTTAAAACGTTTGCATCAACTCGATCATTTATTGTTGTATCTTTCCATTCCAAAATTAAATATCCTCAAAAAAATATTAGTATGAAAAAAATATTATTTACGATTTCATTACTATTTTCAGCTTTGACAATGGTAACGGCTCAGGTGCATACCACATACCTGTGGCATTTACAACAGCCAAATTACTGGCCCGAACAAAGCCAGTGGGATTCCTATCACTATCAAACTGTTTGGGAATCGCAATACCTCAAGGACAATGGCGGTAATTTCTACAGCGACGGACAACAACATCCCCTCAATGACCTGCCTGAAATTTTTGGCAAACCAGACCGGATAGCTGTTTATCAATACCGAACTAAAGATGCTGTACAATCGCTTATGAGTTTTCCCGAAGGGGGCGCTCAGGTAAACTATTCCGGTTGTCTTATCGAAAACATCAACAGCCTGGCTGAAGCCGGTCAATGGGGCTACAACAACGGATGGGAAAACAACTTCATCACCGCACGGGGCTGGACCACAGAAAGCGGAGCCCCAAGAATGGATGTGGTAGGGTTCACCATGCACCATGCGCTTTCGCCTTTATTGAGCGAACGGGCTTTAAGAATGCAGATTCAGGCCCACCGTCATATTTATGAAGAAACTTTTGGCAGCAACCCCGATTATTCCAAAGGATACTGGCCCGCCGAATGCTCGTTCAGCGAACGCATTATCAAAGTACTTGTCGAAGAAGGTTTCGAGTGGTCGGTTGTAGCCAACAGCCACCTGGCCAGAACCCTCAATGATTATCCCCTTTCGTATGGAACGGCCGGATGTAACATTGATCCTCCCAACCAGGCCGATGTGATACCCGTTGAGGGCAACAACTGGTGGAGTGGACAAATCGACGGTCGTGGAGGCACTTTTGCAGCACCTTTTTGTTATCAGGCTCATAAAGCAAAATATATCGACCCCGAATCGGGGGAGGAATTTAAAATTACGGTAGTTCCCATGGCCGATGTATTAAGCTACAAAAACGGATATGCCTGATGGGAACCGAAGATATTGACAGCCATATCGCCCCCTATGACGACCCTCAACAGCCAGCCATTGTGTTGTTAGCCCACGATGGCGACAATGCCTGGGGCGGTGGCTTCGATTACTACAACAACTCCGTACCCGGATTTGCCAGTCAGGCAGCCGCCCATGGGTATGTTCCCACCACCATTCAGGAATTTCTGAACGACCATCCTGTTCCTGAGGATGATGTGGTGCATGTGGAGGATGGTTCATGGGTAAATGCAGCCAACGACTGGGGTCATCCACAGTTTATCAATTGGTTATGGCCCCTCTACAACGAAAATTATGAATTCAACCCTGATGGTTGGACCGAAGATGCCCGCAACTGGGCTGTACTGGTAGCTGCTGAAAACCATGTCCTGACGGCCGAAGACCTTGAAGGCGGTGTTGATATAGCTGATGTCGTGAATCCTTCAGCTGGTTCATCCTTGTCGGAAAGAGCCTGGCATCATATCCTTCCCGGATACACCAGCGGTTACATGTATTATGGCCAATCGCTCGATATGGAAGTGAAACAAACGCTGGCCTGCAACCTGGCAGTGGAATTGGCCGACCAGGCTATTGAAGGTCACCTTAGCAGTGAGCAAACACCCCCCAGCGTTTTCATCCCGCAAAGGTATCCTTACAACCCTGGTGGAGAAGGATTTGGCCCCACCTACGGATATCAAGTCCATCAAAACAGTGCTGATTTCACCGTATGGACTTTTGCCTATGATGTCGCCGGCATGCAATCCGTAACCCTGAAATACCGTACCGACAACGACGGTAACAATCCATTAAACAATCACGACAATGAAACTTATGCCGGAGGTACTTCTGTAGGTGCCTGGCAGTCGGTGGACATGACTTTCAAAGATTTTCCTGCCGGAAATGTTTATAACAACCCGGATATTGATTTTTTTATCATGCCTGAATATATCGCAGATCTCTACTACGGTGAAATAACAGGGTTATCGGAAGTATTGGTTGATTATTATGTGGAAGCAACTGACGTCAACGGGAATGTTTTTAAAACACCCCTTCAGCATGTGTATGTTGGCGAATATAACGGAGGTGGGGGTGGTGGCTACGAAGGCGTTTACTGGGAACCTGAAGTGCCAACCACTGAGGATGTGATTACCCTGACAATCACCGATGCCACACAGGGAGGGAAACTCCACTGGGGTGTGACCACCGGTGGAGATACCTGGCAGACACCTCACAACAGCTACTGGCCTGATGGCTCATACCTTTTCAACGGCTCGGGTCCCGCCATTGAATCAACGCTCAGCGGACCCAATAGCAATCAGGAACTTACCATCACGTTGGGGCCGTTTAACCAACCGGAACAAGACGTATCGGCTGTGAATTTCGTTATCCATTATGACGATGATACCTGGGACAACAACAACGGAATGGATTACTCCATCACAATTAACGAGCCTACCGGAACCTTCGATTTGCAAAAGAATGAACATAAGTTCAGGGTCTTTCCCAATCCGGCTGGCGAAGTGGTGAACTTTGAACTGACAAACGCTTCAGATAAAGATGATTTTATGCTCCGGATTCAGACCCTTACAGGGGCAACCATTCATTCGCAGCCTTTGACATCCGGAAAGCTTTCGCTGCAAACAGAAAAATGGCAGCCGGGATTCTATACAGCGGTTTTAATAAATAAGGATACCGGTATAAAATATGCCTCAACTTTTATTATTCGGTAACTGCATTTGTTGAATCAACAGGAGACCGCATTCACCGGGTGACTTGGAATCACCCGGTGAATTACAGATTCTACAGTGGCTCCGCTCCCTAAAAGGACAACGACCTTTGAATAAAATATCAACAGCTGTGCAATCGTCATCAGCTTGTGTCAGCCTAAAATCTGTATGTTTTTTTATTTGTTAAAAATTACTCACTTTTTTTGAAATAAAATCAAGGCACAGCGGTTTTCGTGTTTCTGTCTAACATCGATGTCATTCCCGCGGCGATGCCCCGCATCACAGTACCCGGGATAATATTTGGAAAAATATTGTTTTTCAACACGTCAGTTATCTTTTGCCGTTGGTTAAAACCAACGGTTTACAGAGAATGCTGTCTTTGTTCCCGGGACTTTAGTCCCTGTATTGTGCCCTAGCTGTCGGGACTGAATTCTCGAATGAAGGGATTGATTTTTAATTCCGTTGACTAAAGTCAACGGTCAAAAATATTTATTTTCCATCACAAAAATATTATTGAGCCCGCTGCCCTTTCCCAATCCCAATTGGCCGCAATCCTGTATCTTTGCACAACGTTTTTGAGCTATGCAGGAAGAAATAACTAAGATATTAGAGAAGCCGGACTGGAACCAGGACGACCTGGTTGCACTGCTACAGGCTCCTGATGAAGCATTCAAAATTGTTTTGCAACGGGCTGTAGAAGTAAAACAGGCTAATGTTGGTAACAAAACCTACCTGCGGGGCTTACTGGAGTTCTCAAATATCTGCGCAAAAAATTGCTTTTACTGTGGCATCCGGCGTTCAAACGGACATGTGGACAGATATTTTATGTCTGAAGAAGATATGCTGAAACGGGTACGCTATGCGCTGAAAAATCGCTTTGCCTCTGTTGTCCTTCAATCCGGCGAACGAACTGACCATACCTTCACCCGACAGGTAACTACCCTTATCGAAAAAATCCGGGCGCTGGCACCCAATGAAGAAATTGGCATTACCCTTTCTTTGGGGGAACAATCCCGTGAAGTTTACCGGGAATGGCACAAGGCCGGAGCCAATCGCTACCTGATACGCATTGAAGCCAGTAATCGCCAACTCTACGAAAACTCCACCCCAACGACCAAATCCACAGCTACAATCGGCGCATTGAAGCCTTATACACCCTTCGTGAAGAAGGCTACCAGACCGGCACCGGGCGTTATGATTGGCCTGCCTTTCCAAACCACTGAAGACCTGGCTGATGACCTGCTGTTTATGAAAAATTTTGATATTGATATGGTGGGAATGGGACCCTATATCGAACACCAGGATACACCGCTCTATCAATATCGCCATCAGTTACAAAGCAAAACACAACGTTTTAACCTGTCATTAAGAATGGTGGCATTGTTGCGCATCATGATGAAAGACATCAATATTGCTGCTACCACGGCCATGCAGGCACTGGATAAAATGGGGCGTGAAAAAGCAATAAAGTTTGGTGCCAATGTCATCATGCCCAATCTCACCCCGGTCAGATACCGCGATGGCTATCTTTTGTATGAAGACAAGCCCTGCCTTGACGAAGAAGCTGAAGAATGTCAGCAATGTCTTGAACACCGCATTGCATGGCAGGCGATAAAGTAGCCTATGGCGAAACAGGAACCAGTAAACATTACACCCTGCGAACTCAAAAAAAATAAAAAACCAACCATGGTTAGAAAAAAGCAAAACAGAGAGCTGGAAGCTATTGAAATCATTGATGCCGGTTCAGAAGGTAAAGCTGTAGGTAAAACAGGCGAAAAAGTCATCTTCGTTCCTTTTGCAATGCCCGGCGATGTGGTTGATTTAGTAATCACCAAACGTCGGAAAAGTTATCTCGAAGGGAGCATCAAACAATTCAGAAAAAAATCGCCCCGACGTATAGAACCATTCTGTGAGTATTTTGGCACCTGCGGAGGCTGTAAATGGCAGCACATGACCTACGAAGACCAACTGTTTTTCAAACAAAAACAGGTCAAAGACAACCTGGAACGCATCGGCGGCATTGACACCTCCATGATGGCTGATATTATAGCTTCGCCGTCAGAACGCTACTATCGAAACAAACTTGAGTTTTCCTTTTCAGACCGCAGATGGATATTTCCCAACGAACCCGATGGCATTAAGAACGAGCCGGGACTGGGATTTCATGTGCCCCGTATTTTTGATAAAGTGATTGATATTCGCCAATGCTATCTGATGGCCGAACCTTCCAACAAAATCAGAAATTGGATTAAAGACTACGCAGTGCAAAACGCCCTTTCCTTCTACAATCCGCGAAAATGGGAAGGCCTGCTGCGTACCCTGGTCATCCGAATCAGCTCTTCCGGTGATGTGCTGATAAATCTGGTGGTGAATACCTTCAGAGAAAACGAAAAAAAACAAACCTTTCAGTTGTTGGCTGATTTACAGGAGACTTTTCCTGAAATTACGGCATTGTTTTATACGGTAAGCGATAAAAAAAATGACAGCTTAAGCGGACTGGAAGCCACCCATTTTTCCGGCGAAAAACACATTATGGAAACAATGGAGGATTTGAAGTTCAGGGTAGCCCCATGTCTTTTTATCAGACCAATTCCCATCAGGCATTCGAACTCTATCGTATTGCAAGAGAATTTGCCAATCTGAAAGGCAACGAACATGTGTATGATCTTTATACCGGTGCCGGCACCATAGCTTTGTTTATGGCCCGCCAGGCCAAACATGTGACAGGTATTGAATATGTTCCCGAAGCCATCTCTGATGCCCGGGAAAATGCCCGTTTTAACGGAATTGAAAATGCTACTTTTATTCATGGCGACATGGCTAAAGTATTTAACCGGGAATTGATTGCCACTCACGGTCATCCTGATATAGTTATTGTTGACCCACCACGAGCCGGGATGCACCCGGATGTCGTTAAGCAACTTTTGGATAGTTCCCCTGAAAGAATTGTTTATGTTAGTTGTAATCCTGCCACACAGGCGCGCGATTTAAAACTCATGAAAGAAACCTATCGCATTCTCAAATACAACCCGTTGACATGTTTCCACAAACCCATCATGTGGAAAATATTGTGCTGCTGGAAAAGAAATCAGACTAATGCCAGTAATTTTTCCGAAAGGACTTTGATATTCACATCAAGAGCAGGTTCAATAATATCTGCCTGTTCATAGTAAACCACTCTCTCGCGGAGAGAGGCTTCGATAAAGGCAGCCAGGTCGTTTTGATGGTTGCGCAATAAAGGTCTTTGCCGGCGGGCCTTTTGCAACCGTGAAGCCAACGCCTCCGGCGACATTTTAAGATAGACCGAAATGCCGTTTTTTTTAATAAAATCCATATTGTTATGAAAACAGGGCGTTCCGCCACCGGTAGAAATCACCACGTGCTTCAGGTCGGCAGTTTCCCGTAAGGCCTGAAATTCTATTTTTCGGAATGCTTTTTCATCATATTTTGAAAAAAGTACAGACACAGAGGTATGGTATTTTTTTCGATATATTCATCAAGATCCAAAAAACGAAATCCGAGGCGTCGCGACAACTTCTTACCCACCGTAGTTTTTCCACTCCCCATATATCCTATCAGATAAATACGTTCCAATAGCATTCTCATATTAATTATCAAAGATAGTAAGGTTTTGATACTTTCTTTTGTATTTTCGTGAGAAGTGGAAAATATCAGGGAAATACTCATAAAATATTGGCGCTATTACAGCTTTCGTCCTTTACAGGAAGAGGTTATCATGTCTGTTATGGAAGGGCACGACACACTGGCACTTTTCCCTACAGGCGGCGGAAAATCAATTACCTACCAGATTCCGGCGTTGGCGATGGACGGTCTCACACTGGTGGTCACGCCGCTGATAGCCCTGATGCGCGACCAGGTTGAAGACCTTCAGGCCCGTGGCATCAAAGCCGCAGCACTCTATTCGGGGATGCACCGCCACGAAATGGACCTGGTTTATTCCAATGCTATCCACGGAGGCACCAAACTGCTGTATGTTTCGCCTGAAAGGCTAAAAACAGATACTTTTCGTGAAAACCTGCCCTTTCTGAAAGTGAACCTGCTGGCCATAGATGAAGCCCACTGTATTTCGCAATGGGGCCATGATTTTCGCCCCCCTTACCGGGAAATTGCCAACATCAGGAATTTTATTCCCAAAACACCTGTGATAGCCCTTACTGCTTCAGCAACGCCAGAGGTGGTGACAGACATCCAAAACCAGCTTCAGTTCCGCAATGCAAAAGTTTTCAAAAAATCTTTCAAACGCGATAACCTGACCTATATGGTCATCAAGGACGAAAACAAGCAGGATCGGTTGTTGCGAATCATCAAAAAAACAGGGGGCAGCGGCATTGTATATGTCCGAAGCCGCCGGAAAACCATGGAATATGCCCATATTATATCAAAGCAGGTTTCTGCCGATTATTACCATGCCGGGCTGGAAATGCCGGTGCGCAACAAAAAGCAAAAAAACTGGATGACCGGACGAACCGCTGTTATGGTTTCTACCAATGCTTTTGGAATGGGCATTGACAAACCGGATGTCCGGTTTGTTGTTCACCTCGATATCCCCGATTCAATTGAATCTTACTTTCAGGAAGCCGGAAGGGCTGGTCGCGATGGAAAACCATCTTATGCAGTTTTGTTGTATGACGATAGCGACATTATCAATGCACAAAAACAGGTGGCGGCCAGTTATCCACCTATCGATGTCATCAAAAGGGTTTACAATGCCATGGGTAATTTTTTAAAAATCCCTGTTGGGGCCGCAAAGCAGCAGTCCTTTGAATTTGACCTGTCGGGTTTTGCCCGCCAGTATCATTTTAATTCATTAGATGTTTTTAATGCCCTGCGTTTCCTCGAAAAAGATGGTTATATTTTCCTGAACGATCGCCTCAAACAACCTTCACAAATCCATTTGGAAGCGGGTCAGGAAAGTCTCTACCACTACCAGCTCGAAAATGAGCAAGACGCTGGTTTTATCAAAGCGCTGTTACGCGCCTATCCGGGCATATTCAATCAGTTCATAAAAATTAATGAACAGGAACTGGCCCGACAATTGGGTACCTCAGCCAAAATTGTCGAAGGAAAACTGTGGCAGCTGCAAAAGAAAAACCTGCTGACCTATCTTCGTTCCAACAGCCAGCCGCTCGTTACCTATCTGACCGAGCGCCTGGAAGTGAACAATATCCGCATCACGCCCGAAAACTATCATGAGCGAAAAAAACAATCTGAAAACAGGTTAGAAGCCATGATAGCCTATACGCAGTCGGACAACAAATGCAGAAGCCAGGCATTGCTGGAGTATTTTGGTGATAAAACCTCCAAACGCTGCGGTCGCTGTGATGTATGCCTGCGAAGAAATAAATTGAACATTAGCAAAAATGAATTTGATAACCTCCTGGCGAAAATACGACCTGTTCTGATGCAGGGGCCTTTATCATTCAAAGAATTGATTGATAGGATTTCGTGTCAGGATGAACAAAAACTCATTGAAGTGGTAAGATTCCTGCAAGACGGGAAAAAGATTGAAAAAAACACGCAACAAAAATATGTCTGGAAACCGGATAGTAGTAGATAAGCAATTTTATTTACAGGAGGATGTGGTACAGATTGCCAGGCAGCTCCTTGGAAAGCGGCTACTGTCCAGGATAGAAGGCGTGGTAACAGGCGGCATTATCACTGAAACTGAAGCCTATGCAGGCATCACCGACAAAGCTCCCATGCCTATGGCAACCGCCGCAGTGCCCGGACGGAAATCATGTACCGCCAGGGCGGATGTGCTTACATCTACCTGATTTATGGCATTCATTCTTTGTTTAACATTGTAACCAATCGGGAAGGAATTCCCCATGCCGTACTGATAAGGGCCCTGCATCCTGACACGGGCATAGGTATCATGCAGCAACGCTTACGCAAAAAATCCCTGAACGGGCTAACAGATGGCCCCGGGAAATTATCAAAAGCCCTTGGGCTCCATTATTCTCTGAGTGGAACAGACCTGACACAAAAACCGGAAGGTGAAGCTGTGTGGCTTGAACACGGCGTTATCCCCCACCCTTCCCGGATAAAAGTCGGGAAACGTATTGGTATTGATTATGCTGAAGAAGATGCCTTGCTACCCTATCGATTCACCCTCGACGGAACTTTCAGCCCATAAAAAACCCGCATCGGTTGCCCTTAAACAACCTGATGCGGATTTTGATTCAATGTAAGAGTTATCGACTAATCTTTCAAATAGGTATCGAGCCATTTAAAAAATTCGCGTTGCCATAAGACGGCATTCTGTGGTTTGAGTACAAAATGAGTTTCATCGGGAAAAAATAACAAACGGCTTGGAATCCCTTGCAATTGTGCTGCATTAAAAGCTTCCAGACTTTGGGTGTAAGGAATCCGAAAGTCACGGCCACCGGTAATGATTAGAATGGGGGCATCCCAGTTTTGAACTGATAAGTGAGGTGAGAACTTATAGCTCTCAGGCTTTTTTCTTTCCAGTAAGGTCCGCCGATGTCATGATTGGGAAACCAGTATTCTTCAGTGCTGCCATACCAGCTCTCAAAATTATACATGCCGCAATGTGAAATCAGGGCTTTGAAGCGGCCTTCATGATGTCCGGCCAGCCAAAAGACTGAAAATCCGCCATAACTGGCACCAGCAGCTCCAAGACGGTTTTCATCCACAAAAGGTTCTTTTTTCACCGCATCAATGGCAGAGAGATAATCTTTCATATTCTGACCGCCATAATCCTGACTAATCTGGTCGTTCCATTCCTGACCAAAAGTAGGCAAACCGCGACGATTGGGGGCGACAATGATATAACCGTTGGCGGCCATAATCTGAAAATTCCAGCGATAAGAAAAAAACTGACTTACAGCACTTTGCGGGCCGCCTTGGTATATAGCAAAGCCGGATATTTTTTACCGGCATCAAAATGTGGTGGATAGATTACCCATGTCAGCATCTGTTTGCCGTCAGTGGTCTCAATCCAGCGCTTTTCCACCTGGCCCATGGTGATTTGCTTCAGCAATGCCCGATTGGTGTAGGTCATTTGGGTTTCTCCTCCCTTGCGGTTAATTTTATAGACTTCTGTCGGCATGGACATAGACATTTTAGTGGCAATAAGGTCTTTGCCGGCATAGCTAATATGCTGATAATTATGAACACCATCAGTCACTTGCCGGATTTTGTCTTTTTTTACATCGTAACAATAAATTTGATAGGTTGCTTCAATACCGCTGATAAAAAATAGTTTATCACCTTTTTATTCCAGACAAATCCCGAACTGCTCTGATCAAAACCGGCGGTTATGTCGCTGGTGGTTCCGGATTTCAGATTGTAAAGAAAAATGCGTTGTTTGTCGGATTCAAAACCTGGTGTTTTCATGCTCCACCAAACCAGATATTTTCCATCAGGTGAAAATACCGGCTCTTTGTCATAACCCTCAAACCATCTTTTGTAAGGTTTTGGTTTCCTTAGTATTCAAATCATAAGATAAATTTCCGAATTGGTACTCAGGGCATAAGCCTTACCGGTGAGTTTTTTGCTGGTATAAGCAATTTGCTGTCCGTCGGCTGACCAGTTGATTTCTTCCATGCCGCCCCAGGGTTTTGTCGGCGCATCAAAAGGCTCACCAGCCATGATGTCTTCACCTTCTTTGATTTTACCATTTTCATACGAAGCCACAAACAGGTGGCTGTAGGCGTAATCATGCCACTGGTCCCAATGGCGGTACATTAAATCATCAATGATTCGCACGTCGGTTTTGGGTAAATCCGGATATACTTCCTGCGGCGTTTTATCAATTTTTACATCTTTGACATACAAAATATGCTTCATATCCGGGCTGTATTTAAAACCGGAAATACCACCCGGTTATGTTGCTTATTCTGTTTCTTTTCACTTCCATTGGCGTTCATTTCAAAAATCTGAAATCCGTCATCTGTTGCACTGAGATAAGCAATCTTTTTTCCATCAGGACGCCATGTGGCATTATAAGCATAACCATCCTGTGGGGTAACCCTTCGGGGTGATTCAGCATTTTCAGCCAACACATACAATGCGCGTGTCCCGTTGTTTTCTTTAACAGAATATTCGGAAACACCATACACCATGGCTTGTGCGTCAGGCGAAACAGCCGGACTGCCCACACGTTTCAGTTGCCAGAGTTTTTCGGGGGTCAGTACGTCATCATTTTGAGCCATTCCCGTAAAACCAATCAGGAACAGGGCCAAAAACATCCAGGTCGTTATTTTTTTCATATTTACTTAGTATAGGATTAAAATGTTGATTATTGTGCATTTCCTTACGGATAATGCGGTTATTCCGGCCAAAACTACTATTTTTTTTGCTCTTCGCCCGGCACCCTACTATTCTTCACCCCCTTTGAGGTTGTTCAGCATGTTATGGAGCTGAGATTCCAGTTTTTTACGTTTTTCGATTTCGCGCTGTGTGATTACTTTATGATTCTCCAGTTCCTTATGAAGTTTATCGACCATATATTCATTATGTTCAATTTTAAAATTCAGGTCTTCCCTTTCGGTTTTAAGACGTTTTTTCTCTTTTTCGCTTAGGGCCAGCATATCGTCTTTGCTTTTCAGCACTTTTTTGATGCCTGCAAGGATATTTTCTTTGTTGTCAAAATCGGCAGAAAATTTTTGTGACAGTGCTTTATCCTGGTGTACCTGCTCCTGCAGTAGTGCTGACAGGTTTCTTTTCAGGTCCTGTAGTTCCCGCTCGCTGCGGTTCAGTTTTTTCTGCAATGTTTCTACTTCTTTATTTTTTACCTCGACCCACTGCTGAAACTCCTGCCGGATGGTTTCACGTGTCCTGTTTTTCTTTTTCAATCCCTTCCTGAAGTTTTGAACGGATATCTTGCCAGTTTTGCCATTCCTTCTCCATCTTACTGAACTGTTCGAAAAGCAGGTTATAACGTTCCTCTGCATCCGTCTTTTGTTTCATTATTTTTT
>LZCG01000178.1_pt1 | contig 12132 bp, 12 predicted proteins | sample 768541 | NCBI WGS metagenome assembly LZCG01 (sample SAMN05200874, study PRJNA324366) | oil field metagenome | isolation source: sample BH-FW-1 from oil reservoir | place: India: Bombay High | collected 2015-07-11
TACGGAGGTTGGTGGCGGAGGGAAAGCTCGGCGTTCCGCACACCCTTCGGATAACGAGCCGTGATCCGAAGCCGCCGTCTTTGGAGTATGTACGCACCTCCGGGGGGATGTTCCTCGATATGTCGATCCATGACTTCGACATGGCGCGATACCTCATCGGAGACGAGATAGAATCGGTGTACACCGCTGCCGCTGTCCGCATCGACCCACGGATCGAGGAATACAGGGACGTGGATACAGCGGTGATTGTTCTCCGGTTCAGGAACGAGACGCTGGGGACGATCGACAATTCCCGTCAGGCGGTGTATGGATACGATCAGCGGATTGAGGTATTTGGATCCGAGGGAATGGCGTTAGTTGCCAATAAAACACCCGACCAGGTGATGGTGCACAACGTCGACGGCACCCATTCCGCCTGCCCGCTCTATTTCTTCCTCGAGCGGTATACAGAGGCATTTGTCACGGAGATAAAAGCGTTCATCAAGAGTATTCGCGAAGACCAACCACCTGCTGTATCCGGTGAGGAGGGACGTATCGCCGCTGTGATCGCCTACGCCGCCAAACGGTCGTATGAGGAATCACGTCCGGTAAAACTGTCCGAGATAGATCCACACCTGTAAGCGCTATGTAGACCCGACCGTGTACTGCTAACGGAAGAGCGCCGGAAAAGCCTGCCCCGGCAGCGGTGCAGGCTGAGTTTGCCAATCAAAGAAGGTGCGTTATAATCACCATACAAACGTTTGCGAAGGAGGTCAGATGAAGGGGTTAGTCCTTTCAGCGAAGTGGGAGCCGAGGCCTTCATACAAGGTCTCGGAATTTGAGAAGAAAACGGGTAAAGCGGTCGAAGGATTCAACGTGTGGCGGCATCCCAAGCTCGAGCTCAAGGAGGTCCCTCAGCCGAAACCCGGTCCAGGAGAAGTCCTTTTAAAGATCCACGCCTGCGGGGTGTGTGGTTCGGACATCCACTTCTACGAGCACGATCAGGACGATTACATCCTCTATCCCGGGCTCACCAAGTTCCCAGCGATCATCGGACACGAGTTCTCCGGAGAGATCGTGGAGATCGGTCCCGGGCCGGAAGGGGCGAAGTTCAAGGTGGGAGATCGGGTGACAGTAGAAGAGATGGTCTGGTGTGGGCACTGCCGCGCCTGCCGCGATGGTTTTCCCAACCACTGCGAGAATCTCGAAGAGATCGGGTTCACGATCGACGGAGCGATGGCCGAATACATCGTCGTCCCAGCCAAGCTCTGCTGGAGCGTCGACGCGGTCTTCGAGCGCTACGGAGACGAGGAGCTCGCCTGGGAGGTGGCAGCGACGACCGAGCAACCTGCGTCGCTATAACGGCGTGTTCGAGCGCGCAGGTGGATTCCGTCCCGGAGCCTACGTCGTTGTTTATGGAGCAGGCCCAATCGGCCTCGGGGCGATTCAGCTCTCCAAGGCGGCCGGCGCGGCGAAAGTGATCGCGTTCGAGGTCTCCGCGCCCCGGCGTGAGCTTGCAAGAAGGTCGGCGCGGACTACGTCTACGATCCACGTGAGGTCTCTCCGGGAGAAGTTGTGATGGACGTCACACACGGCGAGGGAGCCGATCTTTCAGTCGAGGCGGCCGGAGCGCCGGAGAAGACGATTCCGGAGATGGAAAAGACACTGGCGATAAACGGCAAGATCGCGGTGATCGGCCGGGCCGCACAGAAGGTTCCCATGTTCCTCGAGCGGTTCCAGATCCGCCGCAGTCAGCTCTTCGGCGCTCAGGGCCACTCCGGGCACGGGATCTTCCCGTCGGTGATCCGCTTGATGGGGTCCGGGCTGATCGACAATTCCAAGATAATCACGGCCCGCTTCCCGCTCGATCAAGCACTCGACGCCCTGGAGAAAGCGACCAAGCGCGAGGACGGAAAGATCATCATCAAGCCCTAAGGAGGAGAAATGGCAGAATGGCTCAAGACCGAACTCCCACAAGTGGTGTTCGAGAACTCGCAGGTCGGACGGCTGAAGAAGGAAATCTGGGACGCCTCCGAGGAAGAGATCGACCGGATCCTCGACGAGTACGGGATCCCTTCCCCACCTGAGCTCGGAAAACCGGGTTCGTACATCCAAACGACCCCGCGGAGCAAGGTGGTGGAGAACAGGCGTAAGAACGACATCGTGATCATCCCGGTGGCGAGCACTGAACGGCACGGGGACCACTCCTGCTCCGGGCACGACCTGTTCCAGGTCACGCAGCTGATCGAAGGGTTGCGCCGGTACACCGAGAAGCAGGGCCATCCGGTGAACCTCGTCTTCTCTCCCCTTCCCTACGGCGGCCATCCCTATCACCACATCGGGATGCCGGGGACGGTGATCATGCCCGAGGAAGTCGTGCGCGAAACGCTGATCAACACGATGCTCGGGCTATGGAACGACGGCTTCCGCAAGCAGCTTATCATCAACAACCACGGACAATTGTGGATGCTCGAGTCGGCGCTGCACGAGTTCATGTACCGATATCAGCTTCCTGGGATCTACCAGATCTTCGACTGGCATCGTTGCGTGCGCGAGTTCTTCGTACCTTGCGAAAGGACCGGCTGGGAGACGGACTTCATCCACTCTGCTGAGGCGGAGACATCACTTGGGCTCCTCCTCTTTCCGAAAGGGATGATCGACATGGATCACGCCGTTGATGGCGCGGGAAAAAGCTATCTTCCTGGAGGGCACTTCGATACCTCGGTCGATCCGTACAACCGGCCGCACCGCTGGTCGGAAGGTGAGGGTCACATCGCAATAGAGATCGCGGCGACGCCGCACGGGGCGGTAGGAAAGCCAGCTCTAGCAGATCCGAAGAAGGCAAAACGGCCAACAGCCGCGATCCTTCGCTACCTAACCCTTGTCCACGACGAGATCCTGGATAAGTTCCCGCCAGGGACGGTCCCGCCGGTGGAGGAGGTCACCCTGCGCACAAAAGCGGAAATGGAGCCTTACCTGAAAGAGCCCGGTTCCCCTGGTTGGAAGCCGGTGTACGCCCTTCCACGACGGGGGTTCTAGGTGCTCGCTTGGCCGCTAGGGATGATCGTCCCGGTGCAGGATCCGACTCCGTTCTCCCCGTTTCCGCCGGGGGAGTGGGAAACCGCCCTGCACGCGGTGAAAGAAGCGGGATACGACGGGGTGGAACTTGCGATCACCGACCCACTAAGATCGACCCTGTTGCAGTTAAGGAGCCCTCTCAAGAGAGGGCCTCCGCCTCCTTTCCATCACGACCGGCCAAGCCGCCGGGCTGGAGGGGCTTTCCCTTACAAGCGATAATGAGGAAATTCGTCGTCGCACAATCGACCGGATAGAGGCTCACATGGACTTTGCTGAGCGGTTTGGCGCAGTGGTGATCATTGGTTCACTACGTGGCGCCGATGGCGATGAGGAATTGCTCGTTGATGGTTTGCGCGAGTGTGCGAAGCACACTCCCGAAGTCCGGCTCGCCCTCGAGCCTCTCAATCGGTATGAATCCATGTTGATCAACACCGTCGCCGATGCCCTTGATGTCATCGACAAAGTTGGCGCGGAGAATCTTGGAATCCTTATGGATACCTTCCACTCCAATATTGAAGAGGCAAACATCAGCAAAGCATTTAGTAGTGCGGGAGATCGCTTGTTCCACGTTCATCTTGCCGATTCCAACCGTTGGATCCCAGGATATGGGCACTTGGATTTCGCGCATGTGTGGGGCGCGCTTGATGCGATAGATTATCGGCAGGCGTTAGTACTTGAATCGCTTCCCAAGCCCAATGCAGATGCCCTTCTTGACGTGCCTATAAGGATGAAAGGAGAGATGAAATGACAATCTGCAATCTTCCTGCAGGGTGGGAAGTCTTTGAGGAATCGCTCCAGAAGAGAAGAGAAACAATGTTCTGCTTAGTGAAGCAACCCGACGGAGAAAAGAGGATTTATGTCAGGGGAGAGTCTTCCCTCCCTGGAGGTAAGCCCTTTTCTGATGGAACCCTCTATTCGCTAACTCCGCAAGTAGCGCTTGATCTTGCTCCTCTCTTCCCGTGGTTGACCGCGCGGCGCATCCCCATCAATAGACCGAGCTTCGGGTTCGGCGATCGCCTTGGTCTTGCGACACCTGGACACATCCGCGCGGTGCGCGATACGGGCGTATTTCCGATCCTCGCTCAGCAATCGGTACGGGAGAACGCTCGCACCGGACGCACGTTTGCTGAAGTCATGGCAAGTGCGATCTTCGGCGCGTTTCAGGAAGGCTACAAAGGCGGATTCGGGGCGGACGCCGATCACCTGAAGCGTGTTGAAGATGCGCTTGAGGCCGCGGATATCGGCTATACATTCTTCACCTGCGATCCATCGGATCACGTGGTGGCAGTGGAGGAAATATCAGAAGAGCAACTGCGACAACGCTTCTTCGCCCTGAACCAAGCCGATGAGTGGAGAGGCGATACTTGGATCGTCCATTCTCAATCCCGGAGCTGGGAGAGCTGCGATTCACGGAAGATGCCCTCTTCCGCGCTGCTATCAAGTATGGCGCTGCGGTTGAGTTCGCCACCAAGATGTATCGGGCGCTCTCTGAGCGCCTCCCCGATGGTTTCGACTACGAGGTCTCGGTGGATGAGACGGAGACGCCCACGACTCCATTGGAACACCTGTTTGTGGCGCACGAACTTCGACGGCGCGGGGTGAACTTCGTAAGCCTCGCCCCGCGGTTTGTGGGGGCGATGGAGAAGGGGGTCGACTGGCGGGGTGACCTTGAACTGTTCCGCAGGGAACTCCGAGCGCACGCCGCCATCGCCCGCACAATCGGATCATACCGCCTGAGCCTTCACTCCGGGTCAGACAAGTTCACCCTGTACCCGCTCCTGGCGGAAGAGACCGACGGTCTGTGGCACGTGAAGACGGCTGGGACGAGCTACCTTGTCGCCCTGGAGGTGGCCGCCCATCGGGCTCCGGCCCTGTTCCGCGAGATCGCAAGCTTCTCGATATCACAGTTTGCGCATGAGCGGGCGAGCTACCACATCTCGGCCGATCCGGCCCGCATCCCGCCGCTTGATACAGTTTCGGATGACGAGCTTCCGAAGATCATCGAGGAGCACAATGGGAGGCAGGTGCTGCACGTAGCCTTCGGATCGGTGTTGCAGAGCCCGTTAGGAGATGAGCTGCGCCTTGTGCTCGATGAATGGGAAGAGGAGCATTACGAGAGACTGGCCCAACACCTGGGTCGGCACCTAGAAGGATTGGGGGTGAAGAACGGTGGATGAACTGAAAGGGAAGGTTGCGGTGATCACCGGTGGAGCAGGCGTGCTCTGCACGGCAATCGCAGAGGGGTTGGCGCGAGAAGGGGTGAAGATCCTCCTCCTCGATATCGATGAGGTAAGAGCGCAAGAAACGTTGGCCCGAGTACAAAGGGCAGGGAGTGACGGACTGTTCATCAAGACGAGCGTCCTCTCTCGTGATGAGTTGAACGCCGCTTGCGAGCGTGCGAGCGACTCCTTTGGTCATATCGACTTCCTTGTGAACGGTGCTGGTGGGAATCACCCCAAGGCGACGACGAGCGCGGAGGTCCCGTTCTTCGACCTACCGGAAGACGCGATCCGGTTCACCTTTGACCTCAACTTCATGGGGACGTTCCTCGCCAGCCAAACCTTCGGCAGAGTGATGGCCGCCCAGAAAGAGGGAGTGATCCTGAACATCGCGTCGATGAACGCGATCCGGCCGCTCACCCGCATCCCGGCATATTCCGCGGCGAAGGCAGCCGTGGCGAACTTCACCCAGTGGTTGGCCGTGCACATGGCGCAGGAGTACTCGCCGCAGATCCGGGTGAACGCGATCGCCCCAGGATTCTTCCTCACCGCGCAGAACCGCTTCTTACTGAAAGAGGATAACGGGGAATTGACCCCGCGTGGCCGTCAGATCATCGACCACACGCCGATGGCGAGGTTCGGAGCCCCAGAGGATTTGGTCGGAACGGTGCGCTGGCTTCTGTCGAAGGATGCGGAGTTTGTCAACGGGATCATCGTACCGATCGACGGAGGGTTCTCCGCGTACTCCGGAGTGTGAAAACCGGGATGGGTGATCGGCAATACGTGATGGGTATTGATAGAAAGGTATGCATAGACCAGGCTGAACGGCGATCATTAGGAAAGGAGCTTTCAGAATGAAAGCAAGAAATGTCGTCATAGCTCAATCGGGCGGCCCGACCGCAGTGATCAATTCGTCCCTCCTCGGGGTGGTGGAGGCCTGCCGGAGCTATCCGGAGCGTTTCGGGCAGATCTACGCCGCCTACCACGGGATCGAAGGAGTCCTCAAGGAGGAGTTTCTCGACCTGTCGGCACAGCCTGAGGAGGAGCTTGCACTCTTGCGTACCACACCGGCCGCTGGAGCGATCGGGACCTGTCGCTACAAGATCAGGCCGGAGCAGAGCGAGGATCTTGAGCGGATCGTCGAGGTCTTCCGGGCGCACAAAGTCGGCTTCTTCTTCTACGTCGGCGGGAACGACTCCATGGACACGGCGTACAGAGTAAGCAAACTTGCGCAAAAGAGCGGATTGGACCTCGTCTGCGTTGGCGTTCCAAAAACAATCGATAACGACCTAGGCGATCAGGCATTTGAGTTGATCGACCATACTCCGGGGTACGGGTCGACCGCGCGGTATTGGGCTCACATGATCCAGAACCTGAACGAGGAGAACCGAGGGTCCTCCCGTTCCGACCCGGTACTGGTCGTCCAGGCGATGGGGCGGAGGATCGGCTTCATCCCGGCCGCAGCACGCCTCGCCGACCCAGAGCGTGAGATGCCGTTGCAGATATATCTCCCCGAAGCGGAATCGACCTGCCAGAGCTTGCGGAGAATGTGAACGATGAACTTCGGCGCAGGGGACGGGTGATCGTTGTAGTGAGCGAGGGGTTCAACGTGGGGGATCTCGGAGAGAGAAAAGACTCGTTCGGGCACACGCAGTTCAGTGCGAGCGAGATGTCGGTGGCTCAGGTCGTCGTCAACTACCTGAACCGAAATGGGTTGGCCGTTCGTGGAGCAGCACGCGGGCAGATCCCGGGGACAGACCAGCGGGATTCAATGCTCCATGCCTCCACCGTCGACCTGGAAGAGGCCTATTCTGTCGGACGCCACGCGGTGGAGATAGCTGTCACCGAGGGGACCGGCTACATGGCGACGATCAGGCGTGAGCCGGGGCCAGGCTACACCGTCTCCTATGACAAGGCTCCCCTTGCGGAGATGGCCAACTCTGAGCGGGTCTTCCCCAAGGAGTGGATCGGGCCGAGCGGGATCGACGTCACCGATGAGTTTCTGCATTATGCGCATCCTCTCATCGGCAAGATCGGACCGAGTGTCCCTCTCGTCGATGGGCTGCAGCGTTTCGCCCGCCTAAGGGAGACTTTCGTTGAGAAGAAATGCCCGGAGTATGTCCCGCTGAGATATCGATGAAGAAACGGGATGTGGAGCTGGAGGGACACGGTGACGCAGAGACACGGTGACAAGCTGCGACGCTACAGAAGAATGTAAACGCTGAAAGTGAGGATAGATGAATTATCGCGATAGATTGCAGGAGTTTAAGCCAAGGCGAGACTTCCTCGTATGCATCGATTCCGACGGCTGTGCGTTCGATACGATGGGGATCAAGCAACGGGAGTGCTTCTGCCCGTGGATGATCGCCTACTTCGGCCTTCAACCGGTGGCACAGGCCGCGCGGGAGTGCAAGGAGTTCGCCGATCTCTTCTCGAAGACCCGGGGAGCGAACCGGCACATCACAATCAAGCGGATCCTCACCGAACTCCTTCCCACTCACCCGCAAGTGCGAGCCCGTAAGTTCGAGGTACCAAAGTTTCCGCACTACTTTGCCTGGTGGATGACCCCCGAAGTCTCTTGTCGAACGACGGATTGAAAGAAGCGATCGAAGGCGCCGCAAGCGAAGAAGTACGGCAGGAATTGGAGCACATCCTCGCGTGGTCAGAGCGGGTCAACTGGGCCGTCAAGGAGATCGTTCAGGGGATTCCTCCGTTTCCCTATGTGCGGGAGTCGCTCGTGAAGTTACAGGATAAAGCGGATGTGGTCGTGGTTTCGGCGACCCCTCTTGAAGCACTCAAGCGGGAGTGGCAAGAGCACGATGTGGCACGCTATACAGCACTCATCTGTGGTCAGGAGATGGGAACAAAAAAGGAACATATCGCTTCCATAGCTGGAGAGTACAAGAGAGATCACGTCCTGATGATCGGTGATGCGCCAGGGGACCGTAGGGCCGCCAGGGGAAACGATGCCCTATTCTATCCGATCATTCCCGGCGAAGAAGAGATCTCCTGGGAGCGTTTCGCCGATGAGGCGATGGAACGGTTCTTCTCGGAAAGCTATGCTGGACGATATGAGGCGGAACTCGGTGAGCGGTTCGATCGAGCCCTCCCTGATTCACCGCCGTGGGAGGTGAACGGATGAAGGCTGATGTTGGAGTGATCGGTCTGGCAGTGATGGGGCAAAACCTGGCACTTAACGTGGAGAGCCGTGGGTTCACGGTTGCAGTCTTCAACCGTACAGCGGAACGCACGCGTGGATTTATCAAAGAACACGGCGCTGGGGAGAAGATCATCCCTTCCTACTCTCTGGAGGAGTTCGTAGGGACGCTCTCGCGTCCCCGTAAGATCCTGCTGATGGTCAAGGCGGGGACTCCCACCGATACGGTATTGGAGAATCTCCTTCCCTTGCTTGAGGAGGGAGATATCGTGATGGATGGTGGAAACGCCCACTATTCCGACACCGAGCGGCGTCTCGCCACCGCTGAGGAACAGGGCATTCTCTACCTTGGCGTGGGGATCTCCGGAGGGGAATCGGGTGCGCTCCACGGCCCGGCGATCATGGCCGGGGGAGATCCAGAGGGGTACAAAGAGGTGGAGGAGATCCTGACCAAGATTGCCGCCGTCGGGCCGGAGGGGCCGTGCTGCGCCTACTTCGGGCCGGGTTCAGCCGGGCACTACGTGAAGATGGTCCACAACGGGATCGAGTACGCGATCATGGAGACGATCGCCGAGGCGTACGACCTGATGAAGCGGGGATTGGGGATGAGGCCTGATGAGATGGCCGACGTCTTCGGAGACTGGAACGCCGGAGAGCTCGGCGGGTACCTGCTTGAGATCACGGAGCAGATCCTTCGTCATCCCGACAGCGAGACGGGCGGCGCCCTCGTCGAGTCGATCCTCGATACCGCAAAGCAGAAGGGGACCGGAAAGTGGTCCACCCAGTCCGCCCTCGACCTTGGAACACCAGCGCCGACGATCGCTATGGCCGTCTTCGCCCGCGCCCTCTCAGCGTTGAAAGAAGAGCGCGTGCGCGCAAGCACCGTACTCTCCGGACCGGACGGGCACATCGACGCCGATCGCAACCAGTTCTTGCGGGATCTCTTCGCAGCGGTGCAGATCACCGTCCTTTCCGCCTACGCGCAAGGGTTGCGACAGCTGCGGGACGCGTCACAAGAGCGCAGCTACAACCTGGATCTTGCCGAGGCGGCCCGGGTCTGGATGGCAGGGTGCATCATCAGGCGAAGGTGCTCGTGCCGATCGAGAGAGCCTTCCGCGAACAGCCGGACCTCGCTCTTCTCTTCCTTGCGGAACCGTTCCTCTCGCTGTGGAAGGAGCACCATCCCGCTCTGCGGCGGGTGCTGATCCAGGCCCACCAGCACGGGATCCCGGTGCCAGCGATGAGTTCCGCCCTCGATTTTCTCGATGGGTATCGGACAGGACGTCTTCCGGCGAACCTCCTGCAGGCGCAGCGGGACTTCTTCGGCGCCCATACCTATCAACGGATCGACAGAGAAGGGACGTTCCATACGGAGTGGGAGGAGTCTTGATACTCTCCTATGCGCCCGGCCGGACGATCACCGAGCTTGAGATCAAGGAGCGGTTGACAGAGGCGCTGCAAGGGACACCCGTTCGCGGGAAACGGGTCTTGGTCATCATCCCTGATGACACCCGTACGCTTCCTATGCCGACCCTGTTTGAAACGATCTGTGCGGCACTGACCCCAAAAACGAAAACCCTGACGTTCCTTGTCGCCCTGGGGACCCACCCGTCCCTCACGCCCGAGCAGCTCGATCGACACCTTGGCTTGGGATGGGCAGAGCATCCTCGAGTACGGGTCGTTCAGCACGAATGGGATAACCCAGATGCGCTCGCTCAGGTGGGGACGATCGACAAGGACGAGATGAGAGAGATCTCGCACGGGCTCCTCGCTGAAGCAGTGTCGATAGAGATCAACCGAGCGGTTCTCACCCATGACCTCGTGTTCCTCCTCGGGCCGGTCTTCCCTCACGAAGTGGTCGGTTTTTCCGGGGGGCACAAGTACTTCTTCCCGGGGGTGTCCGGCCCGGAGATCGTGCATCAGTCGCACTGGCTGGGGGCGTTGATCACGAGCCCGAAGACGATCGGACAGAAGAGCACCCCCGTTCGAATGATGATCGAGAAAGCGGCGACCATGGTCCCCACACCTCAGTTGGGAATCTCGCTCGTCATGCGCGGGCACGATCTAAAGGGTCTCTTCCTCGGGAAGGTTGAGGACGCTTGGTCGAAGGCTGCGGACCTCTCCGCCAAGGAGAACATCGTCTGGGTCGAACGTCCTTTCAAGACCGTGCTCTCCATAGCCCCGCCAATGTACTGGGAACTCTGGACGGCGGGGAAGTGCACCTACAAGCTCGAACCTGTAGTGGCAGATGGCGGGCAGGTGATCATCTACGCCCCTAACCTCTCCGAGATCTCAGTGACGCACGGGGAGCTGATCCGCCAGGTCGGATACCACACTCGGGACTACTTCCTGCACCAGTGGAACCGATTCAAGGACGTTCCCCGCGCCATCCTTGCCCACTCCAGCCACGTCAAGGGGATCGGAACCTTCGTGAACGGAGTGGAACACCCACGCATGGAGGTTACCCTCGCCACCGCACTCCCAGAAGCGCTCTGCCGCGAAATCAACCTGGGCTATCTCGATCCGAGGGCAATCGATCCAACCGAATATGAGAAGCGCGAGGACGAAGGAATCCTTGTCGTTCCCAACGCTGGGAGATGCTCTTTCGGCTTGCGAATGGAACGGTGCCTGATATCGATAAGGTGTAGTAGACACGATTACAGGATAGTGCAGGAGATGAGGTGTGAGAATGCGTAATCAGTGACATCGGAGCCTGGCGATGATCTCGGTCCTCATTTCTATCCTTCTAGTTCCTTGTCGGCCAAGCACTAGGGAGCGACCGATCCATATGTTCCAGTGCCTTAGACTCCCTGATCTATGATTCTCAGTTTCAACCGGGGCTCTCTTCGGTTACCATCATGTTCCTATGACGATCCGCGTGGCACTACTTGACATGGATGGAACGATCTGGGATTCTCCGATCGATTGGCTGGCTGTACGCCACGAGATCGATCTTCCCGTTGACGGACGACCAATCTACATGCAGCTCATGGATCTGCCACCACAGGAGCGGGGCAGAGGCATCCAGATACTGGAACGCTACGAAGCCTTGGGAGTCGAGAATGGAACACTCGTTCCCGGGACAGAGGAACTCCTTCGATCCTTGCGGGATGCTCGTGTCAAGTGTGCACTCATCACCAACAACTCCCGCCGCAGTGTCGAGCGCGTTCTCGGCCGATATCCTCTTTCGTTTGATCTTGTCTTGAGTCGCGATGACGGGGCACTCAAACCTGATCCACGGGCTTTTCTTTCCGCTCTGGAGCAGCTGGGCGCACGCCCTGACGAGGCGCTTGCAATCGGAGATGCTCACCTGGATCTTATCGCGGCTGCACGGGCCAGGATACGGGAATTCATCCTCGTGGGGAGCAAGCCTTGGGTCCGCGACCTATTGCCAGCGGGTCTACCCCACTACAAGGCCGTTGACTTGGTCGAGGCAAGAGCGATCGTCACACGGCTCCTGGAGCCGACTAGACGATGATCGTCTGGGCCGCCCTGACCGGCCGGCTCCCAAGGAATCGCAACCCTGGCTCAGGTTAGAGAGATAAGGTTTGTGTGCCGGTCGGCATTCTTGGGGTCGGATCTTGACTTGTGACCTTTATCCATCTATTCGTTTCTGACGTGCTCGGATAGATTGATCATTCTATCTTTATCCATCTATTCGTTTCTGACGTGCTCGGATAGATTGATCATTCTATCGAG
>LZCG01000179.1_pt1 | contig 12131 bp, 11 predicted proteins | sample 768541 | NCBI WGS metagenome assembly LZCG01 (sample SAMN05200874, study PRJNA324366) | oil field metagenome | isolation source: sample BH-FW-1 from oil reservoir | place: India: Bombay High | collected 2015-07-11
GCACACAAGGTGCGACGCTAACAAAATTCGGTAGCGTCGGGCCCTGGTGCCCGACGTTTTGGGGCTTGTCCCCGACGTTGAGAGGCTTATCCCTGACAGAACTCATGTAGCCCGTATAAACAACATGGGGTAATTGGGGTCATAATTGGGGTCAAGTCTTCATTCTTGGTGTTTCTCCAATTTGACGGCCCACGATGACGTTTATGGTGGAGTAGTACAGCTCTAAGAAGTTAACCACCTTTCTGAGTGTGTACTTGTCAAGGCAAGCATAACAGAGCAAGCACCAAAAATGAAGACCTGACCCCTAACCCAAGCGTTGTCCTTTTCACCCCGCGGAAGATGTCTGCAAGTGAGGGCCGTGCCGCGAACCGCTGTGTTTTAGGAACGTCCGTTAACGCCTTCTTGTCCGTGAGGAGAGGCGCGGTCCTCTCGACAAACCTATCATCCCCTAAGATGACCCCGCCGCGCAGTCGATCCCATAAGGATACGCCCATCCCTTGGGAGAGGTTGGCATCGGGAGTTTCGATGAGGGGATGGTAGTGATTCCTCATCAGGCAGTAGGCGTGGCAGAGCCGGTTGAACCGCTCGACCACCGCTCCCAAGATCTCAAGGAACTTTCCCCTGTCCTCATCGTCGAGGAAGACATCCTCCGAGCGTTCCCGCAGGAGGTGACGTGGTACACCGCCCCTTCATATTCGATGCGCAATGGGCGTGCCAAGGGCAAAGTTAGCAGATTTGGAAGCAAAAGACAAGCTCTGACCCCAGTTCCCCCTTATCTATCTCCTTTCTCTTGTCTTCCTTTTCCTGCCTGTTTGATTCGCGTTAAGAACCTGGGCTTGAAGGTGACGAGGATAGCTGGAATGACGGTGAACGCGGAGAGGGCACTGATCACCATTGCCATTGCGATCAAGAGTCCAAAGCTGCTCATTCCCTTGAACGAAGAGAAGATAAGAACACCGAACCCGAGCGCGAGGGCGAGCGCGTTATACGCAATCCCCCGCCCGGTCGTTTGAATAGTCGCCTGAAGTGCCTGACCTTCCTCCTTTCCCATACGTACCTCTTGGCGGAAGCGGGAGATAAAGTGGATTCCATAGTCGATCCCAATTCCAATAGTAATTGAGGAGACCATCAACGTGGCCATATTAAGCGGGGTCCCAGAATAGGCCATCACCCCGAAACTTATCACCACGGTGAGGACGAGGGGAATGAGGCTGATCGATCCAGCGACGACCGAACCCATGAGGAGAGTGACGATCAGCCCAGCGGCGAGGATTGATGACCCCAGGCTCGTGATCTGGCTCTTGGCGATCCGCGAGTAGAGGCTCGATTGGACTTGAGCGGGACCGACCATCTCCGCTCTGATCGCCCCGGTGAAGTGCTCGTCCAGATAGGCCTGAACCTCCTGCACGAGCTGTACCTGCTTGGCGCTCCCTTCCATTGTGTACAGACCCATCACCTCCCCGGCAGAGAAATCACCGAGGGCCATCGACCCAAGGTTCCCTCCTTGAAAGGTGAACAGGAGGAGAAGTTGCGAGACGAGCTTGCGATCCTGCGGGATCACATAGTAGGTGGGATCATCGGCGTGGAACTTCTGGTTCATCTCACGCACCATGTCGGCAAGGGAGGTCGTCTTTCGCACTCCCTTCTCCTTCAAGAACTCCTGCAGGGCAACGATCTTGTTCAGAACCACGGGGTCCTTGAGACCATCGCGTTTTCCGGTATCGATCTCGACCATCATCTGCTCGCTACCGGAGAAGCGACGGTCCATCACGTCGATCGCTTGCATCACCGGGTTCTTCTCGCCAAGGTATTCCACCTGGGAGGTCTCTATCTTCAGGAGAGGGAGCCCAGCAAGGAAAGCAAGAAAGAGCACTACCGAGCCGACGAGGACGATCCGCCTGTGACTGAGGATCACCCGCTCGAAGCCAGAAAGGGTACGCGTTAGGATTCCATCGGTCTTTCCATGGAGTTTTCCCCTCGGCACCCTGAGCACGGCAAGAAGAGCGGGGATCAAGACAAGCGAGAGGATCATCGCCACGAGAACACCCACTGCAGTGAACAGGCCGAACTGCCGCTGCGGAATGAGATACGAATTCAACAACGCGAGAAACCCGCCCATAGTAGTAAGCGACGTCATAACGACTGCTCCGCGCATCTCTTTCAGGGTCTTCAGGATCGCTTCTCGCTTCAGCAATCCTTTGGCCGTTTCCTCATTGTATCTGTTCAGAATATGAATTCCGTCGGCGATCCCGATTGCCATCAGGATTACCGGAAGGACGAACGAGATGATCGTCACCGGCGCGTTAAAGATCGCCATCAGCCCAAGCGACCACACGACAGAGAAGCTGACTACAAGAAGAGGAAGCACCACCCCACGCAGAGTCTGGAAACCCAAGTAAAGGACAAGGACGATCATCAGGATGACCAGTGGAATGAGAATCTTAAGGTCCTTCCCCATCGACTCGGCAAGAACGAGGTTCATGTACGGAAGCCCGATAATGTAGATGCGGTCTGGAGGAGTGTTATACTCCTCAACGATCGTCGCGACCTCTTTGGCTATCTCCACCTCGTCCGCATCCATCTTCAGCTTGATCGAAATGACAGCCGCCTTCCCATCGGAGGAGACGATGTAGTCACGAACCGTGTTGCTCGCCATAACCCGTTCACGGTAGGTCTCCATCTCCTCTGGGGTCTCGGGGACCGCCTCTCCCACCGCCGCTGGGCCAACTGCGAGCGTTGTTGCCGTCCCTGTGATCACCTGGGCGTTCAACGGGCCGGTCACCTCGTCCACTCCGCGGAGCCCCTCGAACGCTTCTTGCATCGCGGAGATCTTTTCAAGGGTCTCTCTATTGAAGATCCCGTTCTTGTTCTCCACTGCGACCAGGAACAACTCTTGCGAACCGTATCGATCCTCGGCCCGTTCCATCGCCGCTACCGTTGGATCGCTCTTGTCGATGTAGTGCGAGAAGTCGGTGTCCACACGCAGGCGGGGGATGAAAGCAAGGAACCCCAACGTGATAAGAAGGATGACACCGATCGTCAGGTAAGGGTGATCGACGATCCACTCGAAGAACCGTCTCATCGAAGCCAGCCTTGCTGGAAGTAGAGGCGGCGAAGAACCCCGGGAAGAGGTCCTCGCTCACGTCGGTCGCGGTTGCGATCCCATCGAAGACCCGATCGATGAGCCCGGAGAGGGCCAGAAGGTGCGCGTACTCCGGGGATCTCTCTTCGAAGTAAGGGGTCACAAGCCAGATCTGCTCTACACTACCGTCATCGATACCCTTAGGGATGACGAGGATGATGTCGTAGGGGTCATTCGGAAGCGCGATACCGCTTAAGGGATTCTCGTAGCTTGACGTAACTTCAACAAGCTCGACGGAAAGATCCACCATCCCTGTCTTGCGAAGGATTCCGGCCAACGCCCCCACCCGCATCGTGGAGGCAAAGGTCTTCGTCTCGTCGACAAGGAGCATGCGCGCCTTCAAAGGGGTGTTTAAAGCGCCGGCCGTCTGCCCCTTCGCAACAAAGGGGAGCAGAACGACGAGAAGCCCGATCACAAGAACTAGACTCTTCTTTCTCATCTTCCATCTCTTTTCTTCAGCCCGTTCCAGATAAAGTCGGTAAGCTCGGTGGGGGCGGTCCTCTCGCACCATCTCCGCAGTTTCGGAACCCGTCTTGAGGTCAGATCCTGCACGCGCTGGTACGCTTGCTCTACTGTCACTCTTCGTGGAATCAGCTCTTCCTCCAAAATGGCCATCAATTCGCCTGAAGCGGGCGATGATGTCTCTCCTCTGGTAGCTTGGTCTTATAACTCCAATCTACCGAGTTTGATGCCGCGGGTGGGTCAATTTCCGACCGTTGCATCCAGTGGTACACCGTCCCTTCATATTCGATACGCAACGAGCGTGCCATAGGGCAAGGTTAACGGATTTGGAAGCAAAAGACAAGCTCTGACCCCACGTCTCCCTTCGTGTTCTTCGTGGTGAGATAATCCAAATAACTAAAATGGGAAGACGCTACCCACTCGAAACGCAGGAGAACCCTTCTTAATCAGGTTTGCGAAAGAGGAGCGCCGCGTTCTGCCCACCGAAACCGAACGAGTTTGAGAGTGCGATATCGATCGGTTGGTGGACGGGTTGTGGGGTGTAATCGAGATCACACTCGGGGTCCGGGGTCTCATAGTTCAGGGTGGCGGGGATGAACCGTGTTCCATCGAAAGGAGGGTGGCGATCGCTTCGGCCCCCCCGGCGGCGCCGAGAAGGTGTCCGATCTGCGACTTGGTAGAACTGATCTTCACCGTCGAGGCGGCGGCGCCGAAAGCGGTCTTGATCGCTTGTGTCTCCGCCCGGTCGTTCAGCAGGGTCGAGGTCCCGTGGGCGTGATGTAGTCGACCTCCTCTGGGGAGACCGAAGCGCGGTCGAGTGCCAGCGCCATTGCCTGCGCCGCTCCGACGCCGTCCTCTGCGGGAGCGGTGATATGTTCCGCATCCGCGGTCATGCCGAAACCGACCAGTTCGGCGTAGATGTGCGCTCCTCGTGCTACAGCGTGGTCGTAGTCTTCGAGGATGAGAAACGCGGCTCCCTCTCCCATCACGAAGCCGTCTCGGTCTCGGTCAAACGGCCGCGACGCACGCTGCGGCTCATCGTTTCTCTTGGAGATCGCCCCGATCTGAGTAAAGCCGGCGTAGGCGATCCGCACAAGCACTGCTTCGGCGCCGCCGGCGATCATGCGATCGGCCAGTCCGGAGCGGATCAGTTCCCCCGGGCGATCCCGATGGCGTGCGCCGAGCTGGCACAGGCGGAGACCACTCCGAAGTTCGGTCCGCGCAGGCCGTACTCGATCGCAATCTGGCCGGCGATAGCGTTCGGCATCAAGCGGGGGACGAAGAACGGGCTCACCCGGCGTGGTCCGTGCTCTGTGAGCGCGGTGAAGTTCTCCTCCATCGTCTTGATGCCACCGATCCCTGTTCCGGCGATAACCCCATCCGATCCGGACTCAGATCCTCTTTCGCGATCCCTGCGTCGTCGAGGGCGAGCTTCGCTGCAACGATGGCGAACTGGGCTGACCGGTCGATCCGCCGGGCCCGCCGCCGGTCCATGTGGTCGAGCGGGTCGAAATCGACCACGGGAGCGCCGATCTTCACGTCGATTCCCGAGAGATCGATCCGGTCATCGACGCGACGAACACCGCTCTTCCCGGCACGCAGCGCCTCCCAAAACGCCCCCTTCCCCGTTCCGATGGGGGTGAGCGGGCCGAGCCCGGTCACAACAACTCCCCTAGACATGGCGCTGCACCACCCGTTCCTCCACCGCTAACAGGGCGAGTTCACACTGCAGGAGCCCTTTCTCTTTCGCTTCTGCGAGCTCCTGTTCGATCTTGCTGCGCCGATCTTTCACCGTTGCGAGGTCGATCTCTTCTCTTGGAATCGCTTCCTGGGCGAGTATCGTAACCCCGTCTGCTGAGACGCGGAGCGCCCCTGAGAGGATGGCGAAGACGTGCTCCCCATCGCTTGTCTTGATCCGCAGCGGGGCCGTGTCAAGCGCGGCAAGGAGCGGGGCGTGTCCGGACATCACCGCAAACTCCCCCTCCGGGCTGTGTGCAACGACCAGCGTAGCCTCACCATTAAACAACGTTCTCTCTGACGACCTTAGCTGACAGTGCATCGATCCCTCCTGATGTGCGAAGACTATAGACAAAATGTCGGTCTAAGTTCAAGGCCCTGTTGCAAGGTAGTCGATGTATCCGTTGAGGAGAACATGGGCTTTCCTTATGTCCTCGGGGGAGAGACGGACCACCCCCGTTCGTTCGAGCGGGCGAGAGGAGAGGGAATGAAGGGAGAGAGCAAGGCCACGTGTGATAGGGATCCCTGTCTCGGGGCTACAGGTGCGACAGAGAATCCCCCCTGCCGCGTACACAAAGAAGAACGGCCCCGAGCGGGTTCCACAGCGGGTACAACCCTTCAGTTGAGGGCGGTGCCCCAAGGAGGAGAGGAGCTTCAACGTGGTCGCGAGGTGAAGCTGCTCGGTTGGCACCTCACCCTCCTCCAGCAGGTCGAGGAAACGGGAGAAGAGGGGGTAGATCCTTTCCTCCCTTTGGTGCAGCGGGAGGAGCCGGTCGAGGAGTCGTCCGGTGGCGAGAGCGGCGGTGAGGCGTGCAAGGTCGCTCTTCAACCGCGGGAACCCATCGAGCAGATCTCCTTGACTCACCAGATCTAGCCGCGGCTTCTCGTAGAAGACGACCTCCACCCGGTTCAGCAGGTCGAACACCCCGCCCAAGCGCGAGTTGAACCGCCGTGCACCTTTGGCTATCGCCGCTCGCTTCCCCACTGTTCGGTGAACAGGGTGACGATCAGGTCCTGCCTCGGCGAAGTCCCGGATCCGGAGGACGTACCCCCTCCCACGGACAAGGCCCACCTACTCAGGCGCCCCTTCGAGGATCTTCAGACTGCGACTCGCCCCGATGCGCGTCGCTCCGGCCTCGATCAATGCCATCGCCGTCTCGTAGTCGTGGATCCCCCCGGCCGCCTTCACTCCCCATCTTCTCCCCCACGGTGCGGCGGAGGAGGGCCACGTCCGCCACCGTTGCCCCGCCTGGACCGAATCCGGTCGATGTCTTGACGAAGTCGGCCCCACCGGCCTTGGCGAGGATCGCTCCCGCACGCTTCTCCTCGTCATCCAGAAGCGCGGTCTCCAGGATCACCTTGACCAGGATCGGGTACGGAGCCTTCTCGGCAGCGGAACAGACCCCACGGATATCCTCAAGAACTGTTGTGTAGGCACCTTCCTTCAGCGCAGCGACGTTTATGACCATGTCCAGTTCCTGTGCCCCGTCCGCGATCGCCTTCTGCGCCTCGAATGCCTTCACCTCTGGTGTCGTCATCCCGTGTGGAAAACCGATCACCACGCAGACCTTGACATCGCTTTCCTTAAGAAGGGCGTGGGCCAAACCGGCGTGGCACGGGTTCACGCAGACCGAGGCAAAGGCGTGCTTTACGGCCTCCTGACAGAGCTTCTTTACCCCTGCGGTGGACGCGGTGGGCCCGAGCAGGGTGTGATCGATCATCTTCGCAAGCCTATCTTTTCGCATCGTTCCTCCCGAAAGCATGTCTCCTTGATGTACTTGTTCAGCATTCCGGTACATCAATCACGAATTTCGCGAATGGTGCAACTTCTTTGGTGGTGGGTGGTGAGCAGTATGTGAACCCCTACCCACTACGAACCATGAACTCATTCGTGATTTCCTTTAGCACTGAATGCTAACTATATTCCTTCAATCAGGTGGTGCGCCCTAAGACCGTCTTCTTGTCCGCACGTTCCAAGAGGTGGAAGCTGCGGCCGGCCTCGTGGACGAACCCGGTCATTGTATACCCGTTTGCGAACAGTTGCTCAAACAGGTCGCGCGTCCGCAACCGCCAGTCTCGTGCGAGGGAGAGGTCGTATTCGCGCATACGATCGAGATCGACCGGGATCTCGACGAGGATGACGCGGCTCTTGGGGGAGGGCTCGAAATCGAGCAGCCGGCGTATCCCGTCAACCACGGGTTTCGTCTTTGTCACCACCTCCATCTGGTTGAGGCCAAGGTGAAAGTGATGGGGGAGATCCCCGCGATCGAGTACCGATACCACGCGCGGAGAGTCGATCCACCACTCGACTATCAAGCGGTCCGTCGCCAGCCCACGATTCATTCGATCCTTCAGATCACCGTACAGGTTGCGCTCGTAGGAGAACGCGATCGCAGCGAGCTTGTTGAACGCTAGGTGCGGTTCAAGACTGCGTAGTGGATCGATCGTCCAGGTGATGAGTGCCACTCCTTCTTTTCTCCCTTCCCTTCGTTCCCGCAGCCGCAACCGGTAACCGATCCCGCGGTTGCGGAACGCTCCCTTTACCCCGTGAAAGACGGTGTGCCAGGAGGGGACCCGCTGGTTTCGTCCTCGCAGATCGACCAGGGTTCCACAGAACAGCGGGGGTTCAAGGTCGGTATCGTATGACCCAAGTATCAGGCCCCCGCTTCGCTGCAGGGTGACGAGGAGAGGGGTGGTGATGATCGTGGTATCGGTGATCTCATGCTGTAACCGGGCGCAGGAGGAGAGGGTGTGCAGAGTGGTCAGTCGCTCAATACTGATAGTCATCGCTTCTGTCGGCGTGAGTGGCGCGTTTGTCAGCGTACATCCTCCTATCCGCCTCCTCCAGGATCTCCTCCAGGGGACGGTCATCATGCGGCCTGCGCGTGCAGTAGCCAATGCTCAGACCGATCGAGAGCCCCTCCAGGTCCAGGTCGTGCGATAAGCGGGCGATCTGTTCCTTCAATCGCTGCAGGACCTGAGCGGGTGGACCGTCCGTCTCGGGCATGAGGATGAGGAACTCGTCTCCCCCGTAACGGATCACCCGGTCCGCAGCGCGGACGCTCCTCCCGATGATCTGGGCTACCGCGTGCAGAACCTCATCCCCTTTGAGGTGCCCCAACCGGTTATTCACCGCACGAAACCCGTCCACATCGAGCATCATCAACGAGAGGGGGCGATTGTAACGATCGGCTCTTTCAAGCTCGAATCGAATCACTTCATTGAAGTAGTGACGGTTGTAGAGCTGTGTCAAGGGGTCACGCACCGCCTGTTGGCGTAGCTGCTCTTGGGCGACGAGATTGGAGAGCGCGATGACGGTCTCGTCCGCAACCGCCTCGAGTAAGCGGCGGTCTTCCTCGTCGAAGAAGCCTGTCTGCGGGCTCTCGATGTTCAACACCCCAAGTACCCGGCCGGAGATGGTCAAGGGCACGGCGAGCTCGGACCGGTCCCCACGAATCCCTCCACATAGCGTGGGTCGTTTTCCACGTCATTGATCAGGGCGTAGCGCCCGTTCTCCGCCACCCAACCGACGATCCCCTCGCCGGATCGGAACCGATCCCCCACGGAAAGGGTCTCTTCATAAGAGGGAGATCGAACCCCGCGTACGACAAGCTCTTCTCCTTCGCAAAGGAGAAACGCGCTCTGTTCGAGGTTGAACTGATCGGCGAGGAAAGCAAGGGTGCTCTCGATCAGATGATCGATAGTCTCTGCTTCCGTAAGCTTCTTTCCGAACGTGTAGATCTGGGAGAGGGACTCACGTCGGTTGAGGTTGGAGATCGCCACGGAGAGCTGGCTCGCCATTGCGGTGAGGATTTCAAGGTCCTGTTCGTTGAACGCAGCGACCTTCCGGCTCTCCACACTGATCGAACCGAGTGCCCCCTTCCTCCCAAGGATGGGGACGTCGACCTCTGACCGAGTCGCTGTGATCCATTCCTTGTAACGCCTATCTTTTCGCACGTCGGGAACGATGATCGGCTTCTGATGTTCAATGACCCACCTCGCCAATCCGTTCCCAGCGATAGGGATACGGGTCTTTCGTTTGGGGATCTCTTCGCTATTGATACTCTCCTGCGCAGTGATCCCTGCTAGAACAAGCTCCGAGCCATCCTTGAGCCAGATCGCACACAGCTCATAGTTCATATCCTGTCGCAGACGCTCGGCAGCGAGCATGCAGAGGGACTCGACCGTCTGTGCACAATCCAGTTGTCGGCTGAACTTGGAGAGCCCGTGCAACCGTCCCTTATGCTTGTGCAGTTGCTTGAGCCGGTAGATGCGCTCTACAGCCAGGGCGGCGAAGTTCACCAGGGTGGCGACCGGTGCGATGGATGCCGTTGTAGGAGCGGTTCGGTCGAGCGGGTCGTCGACCGAGATGTGCCCGATGATCCCCCCTTCCCCTTTGAGCGGGAAGAACAGGAAGTCATCCGGGTGCCAGCCGTCCACCACGGCGGTTCCGCGGAGCCCCAGCTCAGGGTCCCACGGGACCTGATCGTGGGGGATGTAGTAGGCCTGACCCAGTTTGAAGCGCTCCGCAAAGGCCATCTCACGCTCCTGCGGGGTCATCCCCCCTTGAGAGCGCAGGGTCGCGAGCTCCTGCTCGCTCAATCCCGAAGCGAGGATCTTGTGCACCTCTCCCAGATGTGGGTCGGCGATAGAAAGGTCGTAGAGCGAGAGGACCGCCCGTCGGAATCCACCGTGCTCGGTTATCGCATCGAGGACAAGCTGCAGGATGCGATCGATATCCCCCTCGGCGAGGATCGTCTCTCCGAGTGAGAGGACCGCCCGGTGTAATCGCGTCAATCGCTGCTCCACAGTGACGTCGTGCAGCACCCCTTCGATCAGTCTGCCGGACTCTGTTTCGGCGAGACGGGTACTCACCTGGGCTTTGAACGTTCCGCCCCCTCTCTTGCAAAAGGTGTAGATGGCGATTGGCTCAGAGATGTCCATCCCACCCTTCACCCTTGCGGATAGACGGGTGAGGAGCCGTTCTTTATCTTCAGCGGCGACGAATTCTTCAGGGGGACGGCCGATCACGTCATCTTCATCGTAGCCGCTGAGATCGAGGAGGTAGCGATTGACGTACGAGAGGGTGTTGCTTTCCAAGTCGATTTCGAATATGCCGATCGGAATACTTGCCGACAGGCGCTTGTAACGGGAGCGTTCTGCATCCAGGGATCCAAAGAGCCGGCAACGCTCCTGAGCCCGTATGAGCACATCCTGCAAATGCGCGGGGTCGATCGGCCGCTCCAAGCAGTAGTCAGCACTTTGGAGTAGCACTTCAGCTTCGGCCTCACAGCACTCACAGTCGGTGATGACAGCGATTCCGATCTGCGGTGCGAGTTCGCGCATCCGGGGAATCACCCCGCCTTCCCCGCGGTGCGAGGACGCACCATCGAGGATGACCAGATCGAAATCCGCTTGCGCAAGGGTCGAAAAGACCGTCTCCACAGGGTGGCTCACCACGGTTTCGTAGCCGAGAGGGGAGAGAAGCTCCTTGAGGGAGGAAGACAGATCACCCTCGTCCCCGATGATGAGTACCCGTCCTATTGCCTTGCTCGTCACCCTCTACCCCACAAATCCCTCACCGGACAATCGCTCGATCTCCCGGTCGTCCTTTGTCCACCCTTTGCGGACCTTCACCGTCAATTCGAGAAAGACACGCGCTCCCAGGAGGGATTCGATCCGAGTACGGGCCTTCGTTCCGATCTGTTTGATCATAGTTCCTCGTTTGCCAATTATTATACCCTTATGAGACTCGCTGTCCACTACGATCTCCGCTCTGATCTCCAGCAGGCCGTCCTCCCGCTCGTGCATCCACTTGACCCACACGGCCGTGGTATAGGGGACCTCCTGATAGGTAGAGTGAAAGATCCCCTCACGGATGATCTCGCTCACCAGGAACTCCTCGGAGTGGTCGAGCTTGACATCGGGGGGGAAGATCGGTCCTCTCTCCGGGAGGTAGGGAACGATCGTGCGCAGGACCTCGTCGAGGTTCCTCCTTTGACGGGCCGAGATAGGGATCAACTCGGCGAACTTCCCGGTCGCCTCATAGGCGAGGAGCGTCTCTGCAAGGTCGTTCCCGCGGGCGAGGTCGATCTTGTTCACCAACAGGAAGGTCGGACAGCCCCGCTCCTCCCCCCCCGTGGGATGAGGTGAAGGCCCCGTATTCCACGGGGCAAGCTGCGGGAGGAGGGCGCGGTCGTAATCGCTTACCCTTCCCCAAGGTTCGACCATATACAACAGGAGGTCGAGGCCACGCAGGGCGCGGAACGCCTCGCGGAGGATGTGTCGGCTCAGGCGATTGCGGGGGCGATGGAGCCCCGGGGTATCGATGAAAACGATCTGTGCCTCATCGCGCGTGTAGATGCAGCGGATACGGTTGCGGGTCGTCTGTGGCTTGGGAGAAGTGATAAGCAGATCCTCTCCCATGACCGCGTTCAGGAACGTCGATTTGCCGACGTTGGTCTGTCCCAGCACCCCGACAAAGCCGGACCTAAAGGATCCCATCGGTCAACTCCCCGGAAGCGACGGCACCCGCCAGCCGATGCAGCTCGGGGGCGAGATAGCGATCCTGCTCTAAGGGAGCGACGATCGATCGCACCCGTTCATAGACGATTCGTGTCGCCTCTCCCATCCTGTCCGTCCCCTGGAGGTCGAGGGCCTGCGCAGCACCCCGACAAAGCCGGACCTAAACGGATCCCATCGGTCAACTCCCCGGAAGCGACGGCACCCGCCAGCCGATGCAGCTCGGGGGCGAGATAGCGATCCTGCTCTAAGGGAGCGACGATCGATC
>LZCG01000180.1_pt1 | contig 12064 bp, 12 predicted proteins | sample 768541 | NCBI WGS metagenome assembly LZCG01 (sample SAMN05200874, study PRJNA324366) | oil field metagenome | isolation source: sample BH-FW-1 from oil reservoir | place: India: Bombay High | collected 2015-07-11
TAAAGTTATATCACTTTTCTCTCTCAAAAAGCAAGTTTTGATTTTTCAAATTTTTTGCTTGTGCCAAAAACCAACACCAAGAACTAACTTTGAAACAAAAGCCTGTTGATTTTTTGGAGAATTTTCTCGGAGACTTTTGGTCCAAAATCTTTTTTTCTATCCAATCAATCGTTTTTCAAACTGCGCTCCAAACAAAAGCCGCTTTCCTTTTTTCTCTTTTTGATTTTGGCAAAAATCTAATGCTGATATTTTCTTGGCGAAGAGAGGAAACTTCCAGCATCTCTTGGAAATTTGATGCTTTGATTTCCTTTTTTTTATCGGTTGGCATTCCCAAAAGCTTTTTGGCAAGCCTTCCCAATCTTTTGAGCGGCACATCATTAAGAGGAGATTTTTCTGTTTCTTCAACAATTCTGACAGCCGTTCTGACAACTTTAACTGGATCAACTCCCACTGCCGTTTCATTGCTAAACATGATGGCATCCGCCTGATCAATCACTGCGTTGGTAACATCTGAAATCTCCGCTCGAGTGGGACGAGCATTTTTGACCATTGATGCCATCATTTGAGTGGCCACAATGGAAGGCTTCTTCAGCCTCAAGCACTGCTTATGATGCTTTTTTGAAAAATGGCAACCTTTTCTTGAGGCGCCTCAATAGCCAAATCACCCCTAGCGACCATAACTCCATCTGATTCCTTAATGATATCTTCAATGTTCAAAACTGCATCTTTTCTTTCAATTTTTGATAATATAGGGATGATCCAGTTTTTTGGTGGAGAACCTCTATTAAATTTAGAACTAATAGAGTACACAATTAAATTAATACAAGAAATAGTTTCCGAAAAAAATATTCAGGAGGAACCAGATTTCCTTGTAGAAAGTGGATTAGGCGTACCTGAAGAAATAGTGAGAAAGTTTGCAAAACTATTACAAGTTCATCCGGAAATACGCTTGACAGTTAGCTGTGACGGACCTTCTGAAATTCAAAATATTTTAAGACCTTTTAGGAATGGTAAACCATCTTATAACTCTGTCATTGGAAATCTCAATTATTTAAAAAAATATGGTCAACCTCATGCAATCGAAGTTACTTATACAAAGATCCATTTTGACAAAGGGATATTACCATCAGATTTAATAAATTACTTTAAAGAAGAATTAGGATTAAAGGATTCGTTGGTTTTTGTAATTCCTGTAATCTCTAAAGATCCTTCTTTGGCTTTGCAAGAAACGTTGAAATAGAAATGTTGTATGAATATGATTTTAAAATGTTAAAGTCCGTGAAAAACGTAACTTCTTATCCAAGATATAGTATAGATGAGTTTAAAAAATATGTTGAAAATACTGTTCTAAGTTATGTTCCTAGTAAATATTTCTGTGATGGGGGAATTGAGAGTTATGCAGTAGATACATTTGGAGATATTTATCCCTGTCATATGTTAGTCGGAATGGAAAAATTTAAGATAGGGAATGTTGGAGAAAATATAGAAAAGTTAAAAATGAATTTAGAAAACTTTGCGATTAAGCAAAAAAAAATAGTTGAAAAGGCAAGATACGATAAATGTAAAAACTGTTATTTAGAAAATTATTGTTCTAGTTGTCCCTCCGCAAATTATTTGCTAAAAGGGAATATGGTTCCTTCTTTCTCTGATTGCGAAATTCGAAAACAAACTTTAAAAGAGTTGCTTTTAGAATATGCCAAAATCACATCTCAGGAGGTATAAAATTGAAAAAAGAAAATAATCAAAGTTTGAGAAAATTGTTAAAATACTCCAAAAAATACTTAAAGTATCAGAAAACTCCTCTGATTCTCACACCATTATTGTTATTGGTATCTATTCTAAGTCCCTTTTTAATCAAATATCTAATTGATGATATCATTGGTAACCATGAATTTTCGCAAATATTACCATTTGTTGTCCTTTTTACCATCGTAATATTATCTGAAAGGTTAATTTCCTTTATTGTCAATTATGGCTATTACAAATCTACCAATTTAGCAGCAAGAGACGAACAAATTTACATGTTTAAAAAAATACTAACGATCCCTATAAAAGAATTTTCGTATAACAAATTGGTGATTTCATGTCAAGAGTGCTTTCCGATACGTTGGAAGTTTCTTTTTTCCTTGGAGCAGGAATCTCAGTAATAACCTATAATATTATACAACTCATCGTTGTTTCTTTGGTTTTATTATATCTAAATTGGCAACTTGCTGTTATAACCTTCATCATGGTTCCTTTTTACTATTTTTCACTTCGAGCATTTGATAAAAATCTTCAAAAGAGTTCTGAGTTAGAAAGGATCGCTTACAGTGATCTTACTGAGGAATTGAGAGAAAAAATAGAAGGTCTTATGCCAATAAAATCTTTTTGTAAAGAAAAATTTTTTTTCAAAACAATTCTCGAAAATATCATGGATTTGGGTTAAGAAAAAAACAGACTGAATATGCTTAATCAATCTGCTGAGGATTTCATGTCTTTTATATATGAATTGATTCCTGTTTTGATACTGGGTTACGGTGCGTATCTAATATTAAAAGGAAATGCTACCCTTGGAACCCTAATGGGGTTTTATGCTTACCTGGGTTGGATATTTACTCCTATAAGAAATCTTAGCAGTTTCTATATCCAAATGCAAAGAGTCCGACAAGTTTCAGAACGTATCTTTGAAATACATGATTTTCCTGAAGAAAACATGAAAGAAGGAGAACCTTTTCCTAACAATGATTACCCTATTACCTATGAGAACATTTGTTTTAAATATAAAGACAATACTGTCCTGAATGATATAAATTTAACCATTGGAACGAAAGAAAAAGTCGCAATTGTTGGAACAAGTGGTGCAGGTAAATCCTCTTTTGTTAATCTAATCCCAAGATTCTACGAACCCACTACAGGAAAAGTGATGATCAATGGTATAGATGTTAAAAAATATAATCTGAAGCAATTAAGAAAAAATATTACCATTGTTAGGCAAGATGATTATTTATTCAACATGACGGTCAAAGAAAACATAATGTTGGACGATGAATTCACCCAAGAAGAATTCATGAAGGCGGTAAAGAAAGCGAAGGTAGATAAATTCATAGGACTTTTAGATGAAGGATATGACACGGTAGTGGGAGAAAGGGGAAGTAAGTTATCGGATGGGCAGAGGCAGAGAGTAGCGATAGCAAGAGCATTGATAAGGGAACCAAAGGTACTGATATTGGATGAAGCAACGTCAGGGGTAGATTCACAGACAGAAGAAGAAATATTCGATGAATTGAAAGAATACCAGATGACTTTGATAATAATATCCCACAGATTATCGACGATAAGAAAGGCGGACAAGGTGATACTGTTGAAAGATGGAGAGATAAGAGGAGAAGGAGTACACGAAGAGTTACTAAAAATTCTCCTATTTACAAAGAAATAATAGAAAGTCAATTGGTTGTATGAAAGACTAATTAGCCATTATTTTCAAGAGAAACTCCTGGGGTCTCTTCCAAAAGTGAGAGTAAAAAAATTAGATAATTACATATAGTAATAATAAACAATGGGAAAAAAACAAATGGAATATAGAAACCAAACTAATAAATCTCATAGAAGGAATAGAAGAGTTACCAAAAATAATAACGCAATACATCTCTGCTTACCAATATGAGATATATGATTGAGTGTTTATTTGAATCGTGTATATTGTATTTAATGTATACCAGGGATGATATAAATATAGAAAAGTTAGGGAAGTGGCGAAAAAGGTAATGGATGAAAGTGGTGAATTGATAATGTCGATAGCTGAAAAGTTGAGAAATGAAGGTAAACTTGAAGGCGAAAGAAAAGGAAAACTTGAAGAAAGGAAAAGGTTTATTAGATTCATTATAAAAAACCTAAATAAATGATTAGGTAATAGATTAACCGAAGATTTAAAAGATAGATAAGAAAAGCTGATGAAAAGGCGGTAAATTACATAGAGGATAACTTGTTAGAAATAACTATAGAAGAACTAAAAGAAATATTGAAATAGTTATAGTAAGTAGATTTTGAATTATTTTAAGTGAATTGTGGTAGTGATAGATATCATTCCTCAAACTGCCATATCTCTTGAAGGAAAACCAAAAGAGATGTAGAAAGTAAGAACAAGAGAGATAACAAAAAGAGAGTGATGAGTTTTAGATAAATCAACGACGGGTCATAAAGGAGAAGAAGTAGAAATCTGAGGAAGGTTGAAAAGATACTGAACGAAAGAAGGTTTATTTGGAAAAGAATCTTTCGTCATCAGAAAGAGAATTAATATTTTTAATACAACCCGATGTGGAAGAAATGTAAGTATAATCTTGATACATAAGTATAATTTGACATAAATGTAATAATTCGAAATAATTGGATTTTAAGAAAAAATTATAGTAAATGAAGAAAATATTATCGTAAAATCGTTTTTTATATAATATTCTACAATTTTTTGGGTTTGTTAAGTTCTTTCTCTGTTATACTCTGTGTTATGTTTGTTAAAAAAGTTTTTGTTTATATGTTTCTGTTAACTAATTAGTGTTAATAACTGATTACACTATATATCCAAATTAAACGAAGCATTCAAAGGAAGGAGAGATTAACCATGGAAGAAGCTCGACTTTTGAAGTAAAACCTATGGCAGATATAAAATTAAGGTGATTTTTATATTTCCAGATCATTATAAATATGGTTTACCTAACCTGGCGGTCCAAACCTTGTATAAACAAGCTTATGACATCCCTTATGTTCTGCCAGACAGGTTTTACCTACCAAAGTCTGAGGATAACTCAGAATACAAAACTCTGGATTACGAAATGCCACTTTCAAGTGCAGACATTTTAGCCTTTACAATCCCTTACGAAGGACTAATTTTTAATTTTATTAAGATTCTAAACAAGGCAGTGATACCTTTAAAATACTTTGAACGAGGAGAACACAACCCAATTATTCTTTGTGGCGGTCCTGTTGTCAATTATAATCCAGTCCCCATTTCTCTCTTTGGTGATATTTTTGTGCTTGGCGAAGCAGAAGAAACTATTCAAGACATATTGAAACTCTTTTATGAACACAAAGACAAGCATCACTATAAACGAAAAAGTTTCCTTGAAGATGTCTCAAAACTCCAAGGTTGTTATATTCCTCCCGTACACGGAACAAGTGGATACAAAATTGTTAAACAGACAAAGCCAGTTGACGTAAACAAATTTCCAAGCCATAGCATATTTATTTCAAAAGGTACTGTTTATGGAGTAGACACCTTTTCTATAGAGGTTCGGAGAGGTTGCACTCAAATGTGTAGATTCTGCTACATGGGAAACAGGTTACTACCAGCAAGAACACTAAACTATAATTTAACTAAGGAGCTTGTTGACACCGGGTTGAAATATTCAAAAATAATTAAACTGTTCTACGAAAGCCTTGTCCCCGCAGAGGTCGAGGGACTTCTTGAATATGTGTTGCAGAAGGGGGGCAAACCACGGATCGGCTCACAAAGATTAGAGAGAATTTCGGAAAACATCATCAAACTTGTGGCAAAGGCTGAACAAAGAAAATTAACCGTTGCTCCCGAAACATCGCAAAGATTAAGAAAAGTTGTTGGGAAAGAGTCAATGGATAACAATTCCTTATTCAAAGTTGCAAAGCTTTCTAGTTATTATGGAATTCCTGACTTCGGGCTATATTTTATAATTGGATTACCTTTTGAAGATGAGAGAGACTTACAGGAAATCGCAGATATAATAGTACGTGTACGTCATGAAATGGACAAAACTGGTAATATTGGTGGAGAACTCGAAGTCGGAATTAATATTCTCTATCCAAAACCCTTCACACCATTTCAATATGCTAAGACACTTCTTCCTAGAGAAGCTGAAGAGAGGCTTAATTACATTGTCTCACAAATACGTTATAACGGTTGTAATGTTGTTATTTCAAACGAGGTTGTTAACGAAAGAGTTGAGAGGAGAAATATTTCCAATACAGTTAGTTCACCGATAAAAATAGAAACAACCATATCTACACCTGTAAGTTTGTACCAACCAATAATATCTAGAGGTGGAAGTGAGATAAGCAATGTTATTTTAGAAGTATATAATCTCGGTTCTGACGGTTTTGAAAATTGGTATAGAGCATTTGAGAAATGCGGAGTAGACTATAAAAAGTATTCTGACAGTTATCACAATATTGAGGGACATTTTCCCTGGGAGTTACAAGATACTTTGATTAGTCCACTGTATTTACTGAAACAATACGAAAAAATTTTTCTTACTTTTAGTGGGTAAAGTAATTCTGTTTGTAAAATTTTCACGTAAACTGATTGAAATCGGTTATACAACATATATAATCAGGAAGGTGAGAAGGCATGATCGTTTGTTTCTTCAGAGTCGATCTTGATAACTTAGTTGAAAGGTTCGCAGAAAAAAGAAGGTTTAGAACTTTTGCTGTGAACTCGGAAGTGGATATTGAACGGGTGGAGGAAGACTTTGTTTTTGTCCTTTCCCCTGAAAGAATTACCGAAAGTTTGGTAAATCGCTGTAACAAGATTTCCTCAGAAAAAAATATTTACTTCGGATTTGTAACGGGGTTGAATGATGAAATAATAAAGCGTAAATTAGAAGAATTCGAAACAGAAAGTGTTCTACAATTCGAAGATTCAATAATATTACTGCGTAAAGAAAATGGAACTATTGAACATGAAGTTGGTGCATACGTTTTAACTCGTCCATACTGCTATGTTGAAAAATTAAATGATATTACAAAAAACAGAGTCTTACTTAGTGCTATAATGGATGGTAATAGACGGCACTTACACTTAAACGATGGAAAAATATGTGGTATAAATTCTCTCATAGATATAGATGAGGTGTACAAGTACTTTCCAGAATGTCAGGTTTGCGAATACAAAACTATCAAGGCTGAACAAATGAATGTTGAGGCAATGTTTATGAATTCCTGTTCGAGCACATTGATAAATACTTCCGAAAAAGGAAAGTATATTAACGTTGGAATGAATATTCTGAAGAATGCGAAGCTTTTAATCAGTGCTTACAGACCCAAACAAGGTACATAAACGAAGCTTTATTGTTCTATTATCTCGTGAATACTGGATATTCTGCTGGTGAAATTGTTTATATACTCAACACAAATTCTTACTATCATGGTAGTGAATATTTACCATACATTCTCTACGGGTTCCCGAACGCAAAAAAAATGTGTATAACCAAAGCTGTTAGTAATTCAAATTTAACTATTGGAAAAGACGTTATAAATATAGATGTGGCTAAATTTGAGTTCTTTGAAGAAGTCAGTATTAATTTAGATGATAAGCCGGAACTATTTGAAAAAATATGTGAAAGAAAATACAGAGTTTTAACTGACAATACAATAACACAAGATATATACTACCTTATTATTCCTTACCCGTTACAAAAGGTTGTTAAAATATTTTTGTACGGTTGGAAAAAGATTTCCAAAAAATTGAAACTGAGCATCAGGTTTGAATCCTACCAGCAAAGTGAACTTGCTCTTTTGACTAAAAAGTACAAAAATATGCAAAAACTAAAACTTGTCGGCTTTAATCATCAGAAGGTTACCAGTAAAATTAGAAATTACTTTTCACAGTTGAACAGTGTAGTACCTTACACTGATGAAAGATTAAGAAATCTTAAGAATGACAGATTAGTTTCCAAAATCAGACAACTAATTAGATTAGAGGAAGAACTATATACTACCCTGAAAGAATTTTTGACAGAGAGTAATCCGTACTTCTTTATCGAACAATACGAAGGCAATGTTGTTATTCGCTGTGCTGATAAAAATATTCAAAATGAGACGAAATGTCCGTATTGTGGAAACTTTTTGTCAATAAAAGAGGCTTTTAATGAGATCCTTGATATAAGAAGGTTATCAGCGTTTTGTAGTAATTGTCATAACGTCTATGACATTCCGTACTATGGTGAAAGTATAAGATTTCCTTTCATAGAAGTTAGAAATTACACGGGTAAGTCAATAGATTTTACAGTTCACGTTAAAAACGATAACCCCCATTCAACTCACAACTCTCTTTATTTCAACGTCTGGTGTGAGAGCAGAAGCGATTTTAAAAACTTAAATCTAACAAAACAATTTGAGATTTTTAACTTACAACCTTCTGAAAAGAAATCTATAGATGTCTCTGTTAGTCTAAAAGATTTTGACAGGAAGGTTAACCAAAGTTATTGCTTGTACGTTTACTGGTTCGAAGATTTCGATATTTTTGTAAGTACTTACACATTTAAGTTGAGAAATATAAATGCATAAAGGGGGTAGGCTTATTCAGAAGAAAAGTTCTTTCTTCAAGAATTACTTCATAAATCTGAATTTCACTATTTTACTTATTGGTTCTTTTGTTTCTTTCATAGGAACTAGAATGTATGAAGTAGCGTTAACGTGGTGGATCTACCAGAAAACAGGCTCGTCATTAAACGTTGGATGGTTTATGATAGCCGCATTCCTTCCCGGAATAATTGCCAGTCCTTATTCGGGTTATATCTTAGATCGAGTAAGTAGAAGAAACGTGATGATCTGGATGGATTTAATTAGAGGTATTTTGATGATAGCACTAATGGTATCAGTATCCTTGGGGAAGTTGGATATACCTTTCTTGGTTATCATAACAATTTTCGTTTCGATATGTGATTCATTCTTTTCACCCGCAGTAAATTCAATTGTTCCAGATATTATGGATAAAGAAATCGTAGTAAGAGCTAATTCTCTCTATCAACTTTTCAATAACCTTTCAAAGATAATAGGTCCCGCACTCGGAGCTGCTTTTCTTGGAACCATAGGTGTAAGTGGAATAATTTTAATAAATGCTTTTTCATTTATTATTTCCGGCTTCTTTGAAATATTGATAAAGGTAGAAGAAAAACATTTAAAATTAAGGAAGAAAAGTCAGGGGTTCTTCAGTGCTTTCAAAGAATTCGGAACGTTTTTTAAAAAAGACGTATTTGTCTTTTCTATCATAATTCTAATCGGAGTTCTTAACTTATTTACTGGAGCTCTACACGTATTACTGCCTGCACATGTGGAGAGACTTAACATGGGAAGTGTTCACTACGGAACTATCATGAGTGCTCGCTCAACGGGAGCAATTTTAACAACAGTTATGGCGTCTATTTTTGGAAGAGTAGAAGCAACAACTCTTCTTCTAGCAGGTTCATTATTTTTGTATGGTTTCTCAGTACTTTTATTCGCTGGTACGCCGCTATTTGTTTTGATGATTGTTTGTTACTTTGCAGTCGGAGTTGCGCAAACACTTTTCAACGTGAGTGTCTTATCAAGTTTGCAAAAATTCGTGCCACCTGAACTTAGAGGAAGGGTATTCGCTATAGCTAATGCACTGAGTATTTCGCTTATACCACTTTCATACGGTTTGTTTGGTATTTTAGGAAACTACTTAAAAACAAACATAATATTCACAATTACAGCTGTAGCACTGATTGCTGGGGGAGTTTCTATGTTGTTAGTCAGACCCGGTAAAAATAAGCAGTAATAGTCATTCTGTTAATTTTTTAGTTCGATACTTTCTTTCTACTCACCGTTCCTACTTGTTGGCAACGAGTTGGTCGTTGTAACCCAACTCGTTGCTATATTTTTTGTAGCTTTCCCAAACAGGTTCAACATATGGTGAGAGCCAGTTTATCCAATACCAATCTCCACCGGTGAAAGCTATGATACCTTTCCTGATTCTTTTATTATCAAGTGCTAAACTCATAGTTGCAATCTTTCCACAGAAATTGAAGCCCATAATATCTTTGGTAAATATTTTTTGTTCTATCACGAAAATAGTGGGTAATTAAGCTGGAGTTAAATTAAGTTTACCAAGGGCAATAAAGAAAAACAGAAAACTGGCTCTCACTTTATCAAGTTGGACACTTATTTGTGTTTTCTTACATGATACCAGATTATTTAATCATTTGTTCATATTCCATTTTTTCTACCCACACTTTTTTGTATGGAATATAAAAAAAGGAAGTTATCTGTGCGAATTCTTGGCTTCTTGTTTAAGAAGCACTGCGATCTCGTGCACTATGAGCCATCATCTTTGAGAAATAGCCTTGCTGATGGCCTAATCAAAGGTGATCAGTAATCGGTTAGCAAGTTGACTGCTAAGTCAGGGAACAAGCTTTTTAGGCAACGGCCAAAAGGCCTTGTTGGGGAGTTTGAGGGGGTTACCCCCTCAAAGACTCGAATTATGATCTAACCAATCTTTTTCACGGACATTTAATATGATCGAATGCGGGGCGTTTTTTCAATTAAAAATTGCCGCTAATTTTAGTAAACTCTTCTCTTTCTCCCCCTTCAAAAACATAAAAAGAAAGGCAGAAGGTTTTCTTTTCAACGTGTATTTTTTCACGAATGGATCAATCTCTTTTGGTACTTTCGGTGTGAATTCTTTTGGTATATCCTTTAAATCATAGTACCTACCGTAATTCATTATGAACTTTTCTATCGTCTTTTTTTGTCTTGTATCAAGACCAATGTAATTTTCAATGAACTCTTTTAAATTCTTTTTATTTAAGTCTTTCATAAACCTTTTTACAATTTCTTTACTTCCCAAATAAAAAGGATGTTCGTTGAAGGTTATATTTTTATTTGTGTAGATTTTTGGTTCTTGAACGTTTGTTAGTAAAGAATTAAAGTTTATCTTTGGATTTCTTTCAAAGATAGAGTTTATTAACTCTTTCGTGTAGTAATCACATCTTTCTTTGATCAAACCCGTATCTTCTATATCTTTAATTATCTTTTTAGATCAATCTCTTCTTTGTAGTAATGAACGAGGTAAGAGGTAAAGAATTCTGATATTTGTCTTTCTTTTTGAAGGTTTTTAAACTTTTCAAAGTTTATCTTAAACTTTTTATCTATGTCTTTCTTTTTCAATTCTTTGATTATACACAAAGGTGTGGATGTGTTGATTTCAAACTCAAGAGCATCTATTATGTTTCTCAAGGTACTTGGTTGAATGTACTGTGTCTTTGCAGATAAAAACTCTTTCAACGTACTTTCAGAAACGTTCATTGAATCTATGGGTATCTTTTCTTTTTCTATCTCTTTCCTTATAAAAGCCCTCAAGGTTTTTGTATTTTGGTAATTTTTATCTCTCATATTCAAAACAAGACGTCTGACATCGTGAATAGTATGTTCAAACTTACTCCAGATTATTTTTTTCTTATCACCACTCAACGATGAAACTAAGCGTGAAAAAATAAAAGCGGTCTCATAAACCAAAGGGTCGTTATTATTCTTCTGTACTTGAAATATTGTATCAAGGGAATTGAAAACATCAAAGTTATCATCATCGAAATAGTAACCAAGATAGAATCCTAAGGAAAAAGTAAAAGCTAAAGCCTTTTCTTTGTCTATATCTTTCAACCACCAAGATATATTATTTAAAGCTTGCACCATACCAGAAGGATGTGGAACGATTTTTAAAACCTTAAATGCTTCGATGTTTAAACAAACTGCTTCTTCGTATCTTTCTTCGTTCTTTTTCCCTCTTGCTTTTGATAGTAATATGAAACCTTTATCACCAAGGTTTTGTTCATAATTCTCACTCCAATATCTTATCTTTTCCATACTTTCATCTGGTTCATAATACAATTCATGTATGTTTCTTAAAGTTTCTACAACAAGACCTCTGACATAAACAGGTATATTATCAAAATTATCTTTTAGTTCCTCGAATACTTTTTTAACTCCCTCTTTCTGTTTAATTCTATTCAATATATGAATTTTTTGATCCAAGAAAAGATAATACAAACCACCCTTCTTTAAACCATTTATCTCTTTATCTATTATCTCAAGAGCTTCATCGTATTTAACATCCCATTTTAATTTCAAAACGTTTATGTAATTGATGATGTTTTTATTTTTATCTGGTCTGTCACTTTCTAAGTAATGAACAACATAATTTAAAATAGGTCTTATGAACTGTCCTTTACTCACAATTTCAACCAAAGATCGAAGATTCATTCTAAGAACCCCCCTGACCTCATGAAATATTTACCTAACGTTATAATAATAGAATATT
>LZCG01000181.1_pt1 | contig 12061 bp, 20 predicted proteins | sample 768541 | NCBI WGS metagenome assembly LZCG01 (sample SAMN05200874, study PRJNA324366) | oil field metagenome | isolation source: sample BH-FW-1 from oil reservoir | place: India: Bombay High | collected 2015-07-11
ATAGAAGGAGGAGGAGCTTGAGGTAGAGGAGGAAGAGCTTTTAAGTTCAACCCGTTGATGAGGAAAGGCTAAGGGCGATGCAGGAGAAAATCGGAGTTTTGGAAAATGTCTTAAAAAAGGCGAGGTATAGAAGGGCCTTGGAGAGCGGGGACTCAGAGGTGTTTGTGAGAGGTGTTAAGCGTGCACTTGGAGAGGATAAAGGGAAGGAAAAGCAGGAAGCTTGAGAGGAGAAAGATAGTACTAGGCGTTACGGGCAGCATTGCAGCAGTTGAAACAGTTAAGCTTGCAAGGGAGCTTGTGAGAAGAGGGGCAGAGGTAACTGCGGTGATGAGCAAGGCTGCAAGGAAGATTATTCATCCGTATGCCCTTGAGTTTGCCACAGGTAAGAGAGTTGTAACAGAGATAACGGGAAGCATTGAGCACGTCAATCTTCTCGGCGAGTACGGGGATGCAGACCTGTTTTTAATCGCTCCCTGCACGGCCAACACAATTTCCAAGATTGCTCAGGGTATTGACGATACACCTGTAACGACCTTTGCAACAACTGCCTTAGGCTCTGGAAAGCCGATAATAATCGTCCCAGCAATGCACGAGGCGATGATGAGGAACAAAGCAGTGCTGGAGAACATTCAGAGGCTAATTGACATGGGCATTGAGTTCGTTCAGCCAAGAATAGAGGAGGGGAAGGCAAAGTTCCCCAGCATTGAGACAATTTGTCTGCACGTGGAGAGGGAGCTTTATCCGAAGGATATGAGGGGAAAGAGGGTTGTCGTGACCTCTGGCCCAACCTACGAGCAGATTGATCCTATAAGGTTCATCAGCAACAAAAGTTCGGGCAGAATGGGGCTTGAGATTGCCCTTGAATTCTGGAGAAGAGGGGCAGAGGTTGTGCACATAACCTCAAAACCCTCTGGTATGACGCTACCAAGCTATAAGGAGATAAGAGTGTGGTCGGTGGAAGACATGATGAAAGCGGTTCTTTACGAAATTGGTAAGGGATGCGACCTGTTCGTGTCTTCTGCCGCTGCAGCTGACTTCATTGTTGATGCGGAGGCTAAAAAGATAAAGACCGCTCCTGAACTGATTTTAAAGCTGAAGGAGTCCCCGAAAATCATTAAAGAGGTAAGGAAGGTTTACAGCGGACACATCATCGGCTTCAAAGCTGAGACGGGCCTGAGTGATGATGAGCTTTTGAAGGTTGCGTCGGAGAAGATGGCCGACGACAATCTGAACATGGTTGTTGCGAACGATGTTCTTGAGAGGGGAATGGGAACAGAAGACACGAGAGTACTCATTTTAACACCTAAGAGGCAGGAGTGGGTTGATGGGCTGAAGCAGCATGTTGCTGAGAGGATTGTTGAGGCATATATTGAAGATTGCCTATGATATTCGCTCCTGCCAGCATAACCTGCATTTTTTCTCCCCATATGGACAGCGACCCGAAGAATTCGGGAAGCATTGGTGTTGGATTTACGATTTCAAAGGGTTTGAGGGCTGAAGAGAGCAAAAAGACCACAATAAATGGAGAGGAGTGGAGCTTTCCCACTCTCGACTACGTGATTGAAAGTATTGGCATAAAGGGCGTTAGAATTGAGTCAGAGCTGCCATTTGGATGTGGGTTTGGTATGAGCGGTGCTGCAGCCCTTGCAACGGCAGTTCTTGGGGATATGAGCTACATCAACGCTGCAGACCTCGCCCACGTTGCTGAGGTGACAAACCTCACTGGGCTTGGAGATGTAGTAACCCAAACGTTCGGTGGGGTTGTGGTAAGGAAAAGCGCTGCATGCCCATCCAAAGCAAAGCTGGAGAGGTTTTTCTGGAATGTGGAGTTCGACTTCGTTGTCATGGGTGAAGTCTCCACCAGGGACATAATTGGGGATGACATTCAGCGCAAGAAAATTGGTGAAGCAGGAAAACTCTGGACTAAGGAGTTCCTGAAGAAACCAACAGTTGACAACCTGTTCCACTGCTCCAATGGCTTTGCTATGCAGACAGGGCTGCTGGAGCTTGTTGGTGATGTTGTTGAGGCGGTTGAGAGTGCTGGTGGGAAAGCAGCAATGGTGATGCTTGGCAAAACTGTTTTTGCGGTAAATGGGTACGAAGCCTTGAAGGAGTTTGGAGAGCCCTTCAAGGCCAGATTGGACTGCTGTGGAGTGAGGAGATTGTGATGAGAGTGGCAGCGATTCAGTGCAGGATTGGCGACTTCGCAAGTGCTGAGAGAGGGGCGATAGCTGCGGTGGAAGGTGGAGCGGAACTGCTGCTTTTTCCGGAGTATTTCTCGTATTCAAGGCTCGCTCCAGAAGTGCTGGACGAGACCCTCACTTTTCTGAAGAAAGTAAGTTCTGAATTTGGAGTTGCAGTTTCTGGAAATGCCGTAGTTGATGATAACGGATACAGGAACAGGTCGTTCCTTTTCGATAGCGGAGAGCTAATTGGGGTTCAGGACAAAATCCATCCTACCAGGGTGGAGAGAAATCTTGGCATTCAGTGCGGAACCAGTCTTGAGGTTTTTGAGGTCAGAGGTGCTTTGATAAGCACATTGATCTGCGCTGATATTCTCTATCCTGAAATATGCAGGGTCGCTGCCCTCAAAGGTGCGGAAATAGTTTTGAATCCAGTCGTGTCCTTCAAAAAATCTGAGCTGCCGGGCGAAGCTTACAGATACTGCCTTTACTTCACCCGCTCCTTCGACAATGCCTACGCAATCGTTAAGGCGGGAGGGGTGGGCAGAACTTTCACTGGCAGTGAAGCAGTCGGGAGAAGCCTCATCGCGAGCTTCGACGGGATCTGGCGAAATTCAAGGATGAGAACGAAGAGGATGTCGTGATGGCGGATGTTGATTTGAATAGAGTAAGGGAGTACAAGACCGTAAACTACTCCCTCGTTGACAGAAATGTCAAAGCATACGAAGAGTTGCTGAACAAAAATTTTAAATCATAACCATCTTTCAAACATCATGGATAACAGTCTTGCTAACATCAACCAAATTGAGGTGTCATCCAAATACATCCGTCTCCTCCGTCCTGTGGCATGGTTATGCTTTCTTCTCCCTATGCGGTGGGATTCGGTTTCGGGATAACACCAAAGGCGAGCCTTCAGCAAGCCATTCTTGGCTTGCTCTCCTTCGCCTTCTGGATGTGCTTCAGCTTCACGATAAACGCCCTCTATGACAGGGATGTTGATAGAATGCACGATGGCAGGGTGAAGGACTTGAACCTCTCTCTACAGCCGTTAGTTACCGGGGAAATTTCGGTCAGAGAGGCTTGGGTTTACTGCCTTGCTTTCCTCGCCCTATCCCTCGCAACTGCTGCAGCTATAAACGAGAGGTTCTTTATTGCGATGTTGGTGCTAACATAATAGGGTATGTTTATTCAGCACCGCCGAGATTCAAGGCAAAGCCTGTGATGGATGTTGTCTGCAACGCCCTCGCAGCAGTTCTTGCCTTTTACGCAGGACTGAGCATTGGTGGGGCTGAAATGCAGATTGCCATCTATCCAGCAGCCTTCTTCCTCGCGGCAACGTTCTACATCCCCACGGCAGTTTCGGACTACGAGTTTGACAAGAAAGCGGGGTTTGAAGAACACACCCGTTTACTTTGGCCCTGATAGGGCTTTGAAGTCCCTCTACCCGCTTTCGGCCATAACCGTCATTCTCTGGGCTTATGTTTTCGTTGTGGCAAGCAGAATTGAAGTAAAAGCAATGGCACCTCTGATAATCGCCTATACTGTAATTTACACCTACATTATCAACTCGAAATGGGATGGCAGGAAGCTGAACGTCTCGCCCAACCTCATCCTGACACCATTTGGCGTAATCTCAGCGCTTTTCTTGGCATACGGATTCGCTGTAATCACGGTGTTGGGCTAAAAGGTAGAAACAGCAAAAAGAATTTAATTTGTTTAGTAAAAGTAATTAACATGGCGCTTAATCCAATGGACATTTACAAGCTTTTGCCGAAAACAAACTGCAAGAAATGTGGTGAGGCAACGTGCATGAGCTTCGCTTTTAAGCTACTCAACAGGGAAAGAAAGCTTGAGGATTGCAAGCCGCTTTATGAGGATAAGAAGTACGAAAGACAGAGAAAGAAGCTGGAGGAGATGCTCAAGCCCCTTGAAGAGGCTACTGAAACTGGCTTATAGTGGACGAAAGCCTATGCGTGGGTTGCGGTAACTGTGTTGTTGTTTGCCCCGTTCACGTTGAGAAGGACCCCAAGGGTGCTGCAGTCGGCAATGGCCCGACCATTGAAGACCCAATTCTGAGGGTGGAGAATGGTGTGGTTAAGGTCGTGAACATGCAGGCCTGCAGAAGGTACGGTAGAACCGCGTCCTCTGTGTGGTTTGCAGGGAGAACTGTCCAAGTGATGCGATAAGATTTCTGGAGGGATGATTATGATTTGTCCGGGCTGTTCCTGTCTGTGTGATGATATCTACATCAAGGATGGAAAGGTCTTCAACGCCTGCAGGAGGGGGGAGGAGATTTTTGCGAAGTACGCTGAAAACAGGGCGGTTGCAAAGGTTGAAGGCAAGGAGGTTGATGTTGACACAGCCATTGAGAAAGCCATCGAAATTTTGAAGGATGCAGAGAATCCGGCAATTTACGGTCTTGACACGACAGTTGTTGAGGCTCAGAGCCTTGCAATAGAGATTTCTGAGAGGCTCAACGGCTACATCGACGACAACTCCTCCTTCTGTCTTGGTGAGCTCGTTGAGGCTGTGCTGAAAGGTGAAGTACCCACAACAACGCTCGATGAGGTGAGAGATAATGCCTACGTTCTTGTTTACTGGGGAACAAATCCCTACCACAGCCTTTCAAGGCATATGTCCAAGTACACCTACTATCCCAGGGGGAAGAAGAGGCCGAGAGGTTACGATGAGGACCGCTATCTGGTTGTGGTGGACGTAAGGAAGAGTGAGACGGCGAAGCTTGCGAAAAAGAATGCGAGGTTCATTCAGGTTGACAGCGATGCTGAGCTGGTCGAGTCCTTCATGAAGGTCGTTGAGGGGAAGGCTGCGAAGTACGCCAAGGAGGCTGGAGTTATAATCAACGAGATGAAGAAAGCGGACTTCAACGTGATTTTTGGTGGATTAGGGCTTAAGTACGGTCTGAAGGACTTAAATATGTTCAAAGAAATGGTACGAAAGCTGAACGAGATTGCGAAGGTTTACTTCATCCCCGCAGGCTTTCACGGCAACATGAGGGGCTTTAACGAAACACTCTTCGAAAAAACCGGACATGTGAACAAGTACAGCTTCAAAGATGGTAAAAGCGGTCAGGAATTTGCCTTCACGGAGCTTCTGAAGAATGAGAAGATTGATGTTGCTGTGATTGTGGGAACTGATCCTGTCTACTCTCTCCCTTCGACGTGTCATCCAAGCTTGGAAAAATTAAGACGATAGTTATCGACCAAGGATGAGCTTTACTGCAAGAATTGCGGATGTGGTCATCCCCTCTGCCATCTCGGGGATAGAAGCAGGAGGAACGATGGTCAGGAGCGATGGTGTAAGGGTGAAACTTGAGCCCTTGGAAGAGAAGGAGGTTAATGATGTCTACATTCTCAGCAAAATAAAGGAGGGATTGTGATGATGCGCTTCTCCAAGTTCCTGAAAGTTGAGGCAGACATCGTAATAGCGAGACATGCGCTGGTTATGGATGAGACGAAGAGCACTGCAGAGCCTGTGATTTTCCTTCATCCTGAGTTTGCCAAGAGGAGCGGCGTGAAGGAGGGTGATGTTGTAGAGGTTGAGGCCAACGGAAGGACTGTGAAGCTCAAAGCGAGGTTATCAGAAAATGCCCCTGAGAATGGCGGAATAATACCGAACGGCATATATGCGAGCTACCTGGCCAGCTTCGATGCATTTAAGAGGTTCAAAGCCAGCATTGAAGTGACGGAGGAGGAGCCTACATCTGTGGAGGAGATTTTGGGGAGGATAAAGGGTTAGCCGAGCCTTGAATTTTACCAGAAGTATTTTCTCATTTTTTGTTTTGTTTTTTCTACAAAATTTCGGCTATCTTCTGAAATACAGATCTGAGAAAATGCCGATTTAGTTCTGCTTTTAATTTGTTAACATTTGGGAGGTTAAATGCAAGTTAGGGTAAATGAAAGCAGTATGGAAAAGAAAGAAAATCAACCACACCTAGTAAACCCGCAGAACCTGCAGGTCGCACAGCCTTCTCCGTACTCTAAGACATTTCCGCACTCAGGGCAAACTCCACCAATCTGCTTTGTCCTCGGCTCTTCCTTCTCCTCAGCCTCTCCGGTGAAGGCTGTGAGTGGCTTTATTCCCTCAACCTCAAACTTTATTTTCTTGTACTCTCCCTTCAGGTGCTTCTCAAGTACCTTTGCCACACCATCTGCACAGGAGGTTATGACCTCTCCGTTATCAAATCCCGGGGAGGGGCAGCGGATGTTCTTTAGCTGCCTTATCAGCACTTCTGGATCAATCCAGCTTCTTAATGCTACAGACAGCAGTCTGCCCATTGCCTCAGTCTGAGATGCAGCACACCCTCCGCTTTTTCCAAGCTGCACGAAGACCTCTGCTATGCCATACTCGTCCTCGTTGATGGTGACGTAAAGCGACCCGCAGCCTGTCCTTGTTTCAATCGTTCTGCCTGTGGTTATTCTGGGCCTCGGCCTCGGCTCGATGTACTTTGCCGGTGGTCTTGGCTTCGCTTCTTTCTTCTCCTCTTCAGCCTTCTTAATTCTTAGAACCTGCTCCTCCCTGCTGCCGTCTCTGTAAACGGTTATGCCCTTGCACCCAAGCTCGTAAGCGAGCAGGAAAGCCTTCTCAACATCCTTCCGCGAGGCAGAGTTTGGCATGTTTATGGTTTTGCTCACAGCATTGTCTGTGTACTTCTGGAAGGCTGCCTGCATTCTTACATGCCATTCTGGAGAGATGTCGAGAGCGCACTTGAACACCCTCCTTATGTCCTCAGGAATCTCCTCTATTTCCTGAATGCTTCCCCTCTCTGCCACCTTCTCAATCAGCTCTTCGCTGTAAAGTCCTCTTTTCCTCAAAACATCCTCAAATATTTCGTTTATCTCGAAGAACTCCTCTCCGTCAAGAATGTTCGTCCTCTTGTAAGCCAAGGCAAAAATTGGCTCGATTCCGCTTGAGCAGCCTGCAATAATGCTTATGGTTCCAGTGGGTGCGATTGTGGTGGTTGTTGCGTTTCTCATCTTTATTCCCCTCTTCTCCCAAACGCTTCCCTTCCAGTTGGGGAAAACTCCCCTCTCCTCAGCCAAAGCCTGTGAGGCCTTGTGACTCTCCTCCTGAATAAATTTCATCACCTTCTCTGCAAGCTGTATCGCTTCTTCGCTGTCGTAGGGAATGTTGAGAAGGAAGAGCATGTCTGCCCATCCCATAACCCCAAGGCCGATTTTGCGGTTGGCCTTTGTCATCTCCTCAATTTCGGGAATGGGATAGCTGTTCACGTCAATGACATCATCCAGAAACCTGACAGCAATCCAGACAGTCTCCTTCAAACCATCCCAGTCGATTTCACCATCTTTAACAAATTTGGCGAGGTTGATGCTGCCGAGGTTGCACGACTCGTAGGGGAGCAGTGGCTGCTCACCGCAGGGGTTGGTTGCCTCAATCTGCCCCACATGCGGTGTGGGGTTGAAGCGGTTTATGGTGTCGATGAAAATCATCCCGGGCTCCCCGTTTCGCCACGCCCCCTCAACGATGAGGTTGAAGATTTTTCTTGCAGAGACTTTCCTAACCACCTTCCCCGTTCTGGGATTTATGAGCTCGTAATCTTCGTCCTTCTTCAAGGCCTCCATAAAAGCGTCAGTTGCGGCAACGCTGATGTTGAAGTTCCTCAGCACACCCTCCTCCCACTTTGCAGTTATGAACTCCTCAATGTCGGGTGGTGGACATTCAGAACTCCCATGTTTGCTCCTCTTCTCCTCCCTCCCTGCTTTATCTGCTCTGTTGCAGCGTCAAATATCTTCATGAAGCTAACAGGGCCACTTGCAACACCCATTGTTGACTTCACGATGTCTCCCTTCGGCCTGAGCTCGAAAAGCTGAACCCAGTCCCTCCTCCGCTCTTCTGAACCTTTGCCATGTCCCATAGGGCTTTGAATATGCCATCAATGGAGTCCTCAACGGGAATGACAAAGCAGGCAGAAAGCTGATTTAGCTCCGTTCCGGCATTCATCAGCGTGGGGGAGTTGGGCATGAACTTCTGCTCCCAGAGGAGCTTGAAAAACTTCTCAGCCCATTTTTCAACATCATTTCCGTAGTTTTCCTCAGCCTTTGCAATTGCCCTCGCAACCCTCCAGCACATTTGTTCTGGAGTTTCGATTACATTGCCCTCATCATCTTTGAGAAGATACCTCTTTCTGAGCACAGTTTCAGCAGTGCGATTGAGCTTCATCAGTTATGGTAGATACGAAAGATAAAACAGTTTTGCCTGGCCTTCCAAAGCATCTACTGAAGGAATAATTCTGTATTGAAAAATTTTTCTTACAACATGTCAAGAAAATTTGACACTACATTTAATACATACTTAGAAAACAAGCATTATGGACACTCTGCTTCTAACTCAGGAAGAGGTAGAATCGTTGATATCGATGGATGAAGCGATGAGTGCTGTTGAGGAGGCGTTCAAGCTTTACGCTCTTGGCAAGGCTCAAATGCCGCCCAAAGTGTATCTTGAGTTTGAAAAAGGCGATTTAAGGGCTATGCCAGCGCATTTAATGGGATACGCAGGAGTAAAGTGGGTAAACTCGCATCCCGCAATCCTGAAAGGGGCTTGCCAACCGTTATGGCGTTGATGATACTGAACAGCCCTGAAACCGGATTTCCTTTAGCTGTGATGGATGCGACCTACACAACCTCCCTGAGAACGGGCGCAGCAGGAGGAGTAGCGGCGAAATATCTTGCAAGGAAGAACAGCCGGGTTTTTGGATTTATTGGCTGTGGAACTCAGGCATACTTCCAGCTTGAAGCCCTGAGAAGAGTTTTCAATATTGAGGAAGTCAAGGTCTACGATGTCAGAAAAAACGCAGCAGATAAATTTGTTGAATACTGCAGGAAGGAGGGGATTGCAGCTTCTTTACAACCTGCTGAGGAGGCAAGCAGATGCGACGTGCTTGTTACAACCACACCATCGCGAAAACCTGTTGTTAAGGCTGAGTGGGTTGATGAAGGAACGCACATAAACGCAATCGGTGCAGACGGACCGGGAAAGCAGGAACTTGATGTTGAAATCCTAAAGAGGGCTAAAATAGTTGTCGACGACTTGGAGCAGGCAAAGCACGGTGGAGAGATTAATGTGGCGATATCAAAAGGAATTATAAGGGTCGAAGACATTCACGGGACTATCGGGAGGTTATAGCGGGTCTTAAGGCTGGAAGGGAGAGTGAGGAGGAGATCACCATATTCGATTCCACCGGCTTGGCAATTCAAGACGTGGCGGTTGCAAAAGTCGTGTTTGAGAACGCTCTTAGCAGAAAACTGGGGAGGAAAATAAGGTTTTCAGAGTATGAATGTTGCAGCACTGATTTCAGGTGGAAAAGACTCTCTCCTCGCGCTCCACAAGGTTGCTGAAAAGCACGAGGTTGTTTCTCTGGTTGGAATATTTCCGAAAAATGCCGATTCTTACATGTTTCATTCCGTGAACCTCCATATGCTTGATGTTGTTGCAGAGTCAATGGGCTTACCACTGAAAAAACTCCACGTTTCCGGTGAGGAGGAGAAGGAAGTGGAAGAGCTTGCTGAGCAGATTGAGGAAGTTGATGCAGACGCACTGTGCATTGGCGGGATAGAATCAAACTATCAGAAGAGAAGGTTTGAGAAGGTTTGTAGGAAGGCTGGAATGAAGCTCATTGCTCCGCTGTGGAAAGTTAACCCTGAAAAGCTGATGTATGAGGTTGCTGAAAAATTTGAGGCAGTAATTGTCAGCGTTTCAGCAATGGGGCTTGATGAAAGCTTTCTTGGAAGGAGGATCGATGAAAGCTGCGTTGAGGACCTTAAAAGGCTAAACAAGAAATATGGCGTGCACTTAGCTGGAGAAGGAGGGGAATTTGAGACCTTTGTCCTTGACGCACCGCTTTACAAGTTCAGGATAAAAATTGACAGCATGAGGAAGTTCTGGGACGGTATGAGGGGGTACTGTTTAATTGAAAGCTTTTCGAAAATTTCGAAATGTTGAGGAGAAAATTTTTGAACGCTATTGGCGTTTATTTTCGAAGAGTTTGAAAGATGGGCGGTTTTGACTATCTTTGAAAATTCGAAAACCTTTAATCATTAAAATATTTTTTCGAAACCTTTATATAAGGCTGTGAAAAAAATACATATAGGTTAGGAGGTGGAAGAGATGCCTTTAATTAAAACACCGCCACCGCACGGCGGAAAACTTGTTGAGAGAGTTGTTAAAAAGAGAGACATTGCCGAAAAAATGATTGCCGGATGCCCAACTTATGAACTGAAGCCCACAACGCTGCCTGATGGTACACCGATTCGCCACGTGTACAGAGAGATAATGTCCGTCTGTTACGGCTTTTTCAGCCCCGTTGAGGGCTCGATGGTGCAGAATGAGCTTGAGAGAGTTCTTAACGAGAGAAGATTGCTTAGCGAGTGGATTTTCCCCTATCCGATTCTGTTTGACATCAGTGAGGAGGACTACAAGGCTCTTGACGTCAAGGAAGGAGACAGGCTTTTGCTCATGCTTAAAGGTCAGCCTTTCGCGACTTTGGACATAGAGGAGGTTTACAAAATAGATCCCGTTGACGTTGCGACACGCACCTTTGGCACACCGGAAAAGAACCCTGAGGTTGTGAGAGAGCCCTTCAACGACAAGCATCCGGGATATGTGATTTACAAGATGCACAACCCAGTCATTCTGGCAGGTAAGTACACAATCGTTAACGAGCCCAAGTTCAAGGAGCCCTACGACAGGTTCTGGTTCCCACCATCGAAGTGCAGAGAAGTGATTAAGAATGAGAAGAAGTGGAGAACTGTAATAGCTCACCAGACAAGAAACGTCCCCCACGTGGGCCACGAGATGCTGATGAAGTGTGCTGCATACACAGGCGATATTGAGCCGTGCCACGGAATTCTTGTTAATGCAATTATAGGTGCAAAGAGGAGAGGAGACTATCCGGATGAGGCAATTCTTGAAGGTCATGAAGCCGTCAACAAATACGGCTATATCAAGCCTGAGAGGCACATGGTCACCTTCACGCTCTGGGACATGAGGTACGGCAACCCGATTGAATCGCTGCTTCACGGTGTAATCAGGCAGAATATGGGCTGCACCCACCACATGTTTGGCAGAGACCATGCTGCGGTTGGAGAGTACTACGACATGTACGCAACGCAGATACTCTGGAGCAAGGGCATTCCGAGCTTCGGCTTCGAGCTCCGCCCAATGAGGTGGACTACGGCCTTAAGATTATCCCGCAGAACATGGCCGAGTTCTGGTACTGCCCGGTCTGCCAGGAAATCGCCTACAGCGAGAGCTGTGGCCACACTGATGCTAAGCAGAAGTTCAGCGGAAGCTCCTGAGAGGAATGGTTGCAGAAGGTGTATTCCCGCCGAGAGTTGTCATGAGACCTGAGGTTTACAAGGCAATCGTCAAGTGGTGGAAAGTTTACAACTATCCGTTCGTCAACAGGAAGTACCTCGAACTCAAGAACAAGGAGCTTGAAATCGACCTCCCAGCGATGGAGGTTCCCAAGGCGTGAGGTGATGGAGATGCCGCACTACATTTCGGTCTTTCTGGACGATGAGAGATACGAGAAAATCAAAGGAACACCACTTGAGGAGAAAATCACGTACCTCTTCGGCGGTCAGCTCAAATCCCTGATCGTGGAGGTTCCAGAAGAGAAATCAGAGCAGATTCTGAAGGCCTTTGACAAAGCCAGAATTGACTCAAGAGGGTACATCGAAGATGTGCCTGTAGCGTTCAGAAGGGCATTGTTTGAGGAGATTGCAAAGGCAAAATCTCTGGATGTCATAGACAAAGTCCTTGAAAGGTTGGATGAGCTGGTGGAGGCTGCAAAGAAGGAGGATGAGTACATACCTCCACCAGATATAGAGTAATTTAAATTT
>LZCG01000182.1_pt1 | contig 11980 bp, 16 predicted proteins | sample 768541 | NCBI WGS metagenome assembly LZCG01 (sample SAMN05200874, study PRJNA324366) | oil field metagenome | isolation source: sample BH-FW-1 from oil reservoir | place: India: Bombay High | collected 2015-07-11
ATGAAACACTCATTTTGAGTTATAAAAAAACGTGGACAGCCCTGTTAAAACAATAATTACCCCGGCCTGTGTTTTTTTTAATTGAATTTAGTGTATCTTAGTAAAAAGAAATGTTCCAAAACATTTGTTTAAAGTAGATTCAACCATTCTTAAAACCAAAAATTTATGAAAAAACCGGTTTTCCTGATAGCTTTTGTGCTGGTCACCACTTTTGGATTTTGTCAGCAATCCCCTTATGAATACGGCAAAGAGCTCAAGAATGGCATTGGGATTGCCTTCACGGGAACGGAATCCATGTGGGGCTATTCGCTGTATTCGGAATTTCATTTTTATCCCAGTCCTATTGTAAGCATTGCCCCGGCTTTGGTGTCGATGCATTTCAGGGAAGATACCAAAGAAGTCATGAAAACAGCACAGGTTGAAAGTCTGGAGCTGACGTTTTACCTGCATTTGCTCAAAGAAGAAAAGGTTTCGTTTGTTATTGGGGGCGGGGGCAACCTGCGTTATTTCCATTGGGGTATTGCTCCGGGCCTGATGAACGGTTATGAATTTGACGGGCAATCGCTTTCGCCCGGTGAAAAAGGTTTTTTTCACCAGTTTACCGCTGGCTATTCACTTACTGCAGGTTTTTCCTATCAAATTAGTCCCCGGGTTGATTTGGGTTTTCAGGAAATGGTGCAAAACGACCGAAAAAGTAATATCACCTGGGATTCACGCCTGAGTGTGATCGTAAAATTATAAACCATGACTGACGAACCTAAAAGAAAAATATACACCCTTCTCGATATTACCAAAAGTCTTCAGTCGGTTATCCGTAAGACTTATACTCATTCCTACTGGATTAAAGCTGAAATTGCCCGCCTGAATCATTATCCCAAAAGTGGCCATTGTTATCCCGACCTGGTACATAAAGAGGCCGGTAAAGTGCAGGCAGGGATGCGTGCCATCATCTGGCGTGACGATTTCCGGGTTATCAATAATAAATTTAAAGAAACCATTCGTGAGGAATTAAAAGACGGCATGCAAATTCTTTTTCGGGCCAGTATCAGTTTCCACCCCAACCACGGACTGTCGTTGCAGATTCTGGATGTGGAGCCTTCTTTTACGCTGGGCGAAATGGCCCGCGAAAAAGCGGAAACCATTCAGCGGCTCAAAAAAGAAGGCGTCTTTGACAAAAACCGCCGGCTTCCTTATCCGATTCTGCCAAACGCATTGCAGTGGTTTCGGTGCAAACCAGTAAAGGTTATCACGATTTCCTGAATATTATTGAAAAAAACCGTTATGGTTATCGCTTTATCCACTATCTTTTTCCGGCTCTGCTGCAAGGCGATAAGGCGGCGCAGTCCATTATCGGCCAGTTGCGCGTCATTTACAAGGCCCGACAATATTTCGATGTGGTGGCCATCATTCGCGGGGGTGGGGGCGATGTGGGGCTAAACAGTTATGATGATTATGAGTTGGCCAGGGCCGTAGCGATTTTTCCTTTGCCGGTGTTAACCGGAATCGGGCATTCTACCAATGAAACCGTCACGGAAATGGTGGCTCATGCCAACAAAATTACCCCGACTGACCTGGCTTATTCGCTTGTGGAAGCTTTTCACAATCAGGATGAAATCATCAGCCAACTCGGAAGCCGGTTGTCAAACCGGGTGCGCGAAAGCCTCGCCAAAGAACGCCAACAACTAGAATACCTGGCTCGCCGGCCGCAACAAAGCCTGAAATATCATTTTAGCAGCAACAGAGAAATCGTCAACAGACTTAGCGACCGGATTCATCAGCGCTCTGAGCAGATTTTGTATCATGAACATCACCACTTGCAGTATCTGATGAAACAAGCGCATCGTGATTTGGAACATGCCCTGAAGAATCAATTTCTGCATCTGCAGCAGCAGACAACCAAAATCAGTCAGCTTCAACAGCAACATTTGCGCAATGCTGTAGTGAAGCTGGATGCACTGGCCAACAAAGTGGACTTGCTGCATCCCCGGCATGTGTTGGAGCGGGGTTATTCGCTCACGTTGAAAGATGGAAAATCAGTTAAGGACACTATCCATCTGAAAACCGGTGACAAGGTGACCACATTGCTTGCTCAGGGAAAGTTTGAAAGTGAAATTAAAAAGATACATCATGACTAAGGAACTAACTTACACAACAGCCCTGAAAGAGCTGGAGACTATTGTTGATGAAATGGAAAATGATCAGGTGGAGGTTGATGACCTGTTGAAAAAAGTGGAGCGGGCTTCTGAATTGCTGAAGTTTTGTCGGGAAAAACTTACCAAAACAGAGCAGGATGTCCGGGATGCCCTGAAAGATTTGTCGCCTGACCAGAATCCGCCGGTGAAAGAGGAATGAGGCTTGTTATAACATTTTCGAAATACGATATCAGCAGTCAGACTTGAAAACGGTTGATAGATTGGATTTGAAAGGCTTATTTATCAGAAGGTTCTGTTAAATCCTGATGTGTTCTTTCGGACTGGCCTTCAATCAATGAAATGATGTCGTCGGTATCCTGTGGCGAAAACCAGTGGAGTGAGTTATCTTTTTTCAACCAGGTCAGTTGTCTTTTGGCGTAGCGCCGGGTTTGGGTTTTAATGTCTTCAATAGCTTGTTCCAATGATATCAGACCATCAAAATACCTGAAAAGTTCTTTATAACCTACCGTGTTCAGGGCATTTACATGCCTGTAGTGATAAAGTTTTCGTGCTTCTTCCACCAGTCCTTGTTCAATCATCTGGTCGGTTCGGCGGTTAATCCGGTCAAAGAGTTCCTGCCGGGGAAGGTTGACCGCTATTTTTAGGGTGTTAAAAGGTCTTTGTTTGGCCGGGGTTGTACGCAATTTGGAATATTTTTTTCCGGATGTCAGGCATACTTCCAGGGCGCGTAGCAATCTCTTGGGATTTTGCAAATCAACGATTTTGTAATATTCGGGATCTGATTTTTTCAATTCCTGCCGGAGCCATTCAATGCCATGATTCTGATAGCTTTGTAGCAACTTCTTTCTGAGCGATTCATCCGTATCCGGAAAATCGTCAATCCCGTTACAAACCGCATCAATATACAAGCCGGAACCTCCTGTCATAATTATGTGTTCGTATTGGTTAAATTTTTTTTCTAACAGTTGCAGCACCTCCGCTTCAAATCGGCTTGCATTATAATCGTTGTGTATAGACAGATGCCCCAGAAAATGGTGTTTGATTCCGGCTTGTTCAGCAGAAAGCGGCCGGGCAGTACCAATAGCCATCTCTTTAAAAAATTGCCTGGAATCGGCTGAAATAATTTCAGTTTGAAAGTGGCGGGCCAGCCGGATGCTGAGTGCTGTCTTTCCGACAGCTGTGGGGCCTGAGATAACGATTAGCCATTTATTATTTGTCATGAGATGCCTCTTTGGGTTTTAGGCCCAGTTTGGTCGCTTCCTCTATCATAAATGCCCGGGCTGCTTCATATTCATTGGGAATCACTCCGTCCAGGATAGCTTCGCGGATGCTGTTCTTAATTATCCCTACTTCCCTGGAAGGGGGAATACCAAAAGTTTTCATAATCATTTCACCCGAAATGGGTGGTTGCCAGTTTCTGACGCGGTCTTTTTCTTCAATCTCAATTAGTTTTTTTCGTACCTGTTTAAACCGGTTTTTGTAGCGTTTTACTTTCTGCGGGTTTTTGGATGTAATGTCCGCTTCGCATAGCGTCATCAGGTCATCCACATCATCTCCTGCCTCAAACAGCAGTCGGCGCAGAGCGGAATCGGTAACTTCCTCATCTGCCAATACCTGTGGCCGTAGGTGCAGGAATACCAGTTTCCTGACATATTTCATGCGCTCATCCATCGGCAATTTCAGACGGCGGAAGATACGGGGTATCATGTTAGAACCCACGACTTCATGACTATGAAAAGTCCAGCCTGTTGATTCATCATACTGTTTTGTCAGTGGTTTGGCAATGTCGTGAAGGATAGCTGCCCATCTCAGCCATAAATCGTCTGTTTCTTCAGCAATATTATCCAAAACCTGAAGTGTATGATAAAAGTTGTCTTTATGTCCCTGACCATTAATGATTTCCACTCCTTTTAAAGCCACAAATTCCGGTAGAATCATTTTCAGCAATCCGGCTTGGTCAAGCATAGTATTCCATAGGAAGGCTCCGGTGAAAGAATAATTTTGTTGAGTTCATCGGTAATACGTTCTGTTGATCAGGATTTTTATTCGGTCTTTGTTTCTTTTGATGGCCTCAAAAGCGGCCGCATCGATGCTAACCGACAGCTGAGAGGAAAAACGAATGGCCCGCATCATCCGTAAGGGATCGTCCGAGAAAGTTATATCCGGGTTCAGGGGCGTTTTAATAAGCTTTTGATTCAGGTGATCTATGCCGCCAAAAGGGTCAATCAGATCTCCAAAATTTTCAGGTTGTAAACTGACAGCCAGTGCATTAATAGTGAAATCGCGCCGGTTCAGATCGTCTTCGAGGGTGCCGTCTTCCACCAATGGTTTTCGCGAATCGGCCCGGTAGGATTCTTTTCGGGCGCCAACAAATTCTATTTCCAGGCTTTTGCTGCCTGCAAGCCTTACCATGGCAGTGCCGAAATTTTTAAAGACACTTACCTTTGCGGGATATCCCAACTTTTTAACAACCTGTCCGGCCAGCTCAATACCGCTGCCTTCAGCTACAATATCAATATCTTTGGAGGGCCTTCCAAGAAGCATATCGCGCACATATCCCCCAATCACAAACGCATGGGTGTTACATTCGGCGGCAGCTTCCGCAATGATGCCAAAAATCGGATGTTTTAGTTTTTCTGCCAGATTCAAATCAGATGCAATTTTGCGGCAAAAGTAGTAATAATCCTTTATAGTCTGAGGTTGAATCCAAAAGCAATTATAGGCATTGACGGTGGATAAGTCAACTATTTGGAAACAATCTAATTTGCATCCGGGTCGGGTAAATCTTGCTTTGATTAGTTTTGAATTTGTAGGGCTATTGTATATTTGACAATGTTTTATGAACATCAAATATAAATAAATATGGTAAAAAGAACTATTGTTAAGTTGCCCGGAGATGGTATTGGCAGAACCGTTTTAGAGGAGGCTATCAGGGTGCTGGATGCAGCTGGTTTTGAAGCTGATTATGTAGAAGGTGATATTGGTTGGGAATTTTGGAAAAAAGAAGGCAATCCCTTGCCTCAGCGAACCATTGATTTGCTTGAGAAACATAAAGTAGCCCTTTTTGGTGCGATTACTTCCAAGCCAAAAGATGCCGCCAATCAGGAACTGGCTCCTGAATTGCAGCAAAAAGGCCTGGTGTACTCCAGTCCCATTGTTGGGCTGCGCCAGCATTTTGGGCTGGATATTTGTCAGCGCCCCACCAAAACCTATAAAGGGAATCCGTTGAATTTTATCCGGTCTGACGGTAAAGGGGGGGTTGAGGAACCCGAAATAGATGCGGTTATTTTCCGTCAGAATACGGAAGGTTTGTATGGTGGCGTGGAATGGAGTGCTCCTGATGGCATTGTTTATGACGCCCTGATGACACACCCCAAGTTTCAGAAAAATTTTGGCAACGTTCCCCGGGAAGAAATCTCCGTTTCTACGCGTATTTTCACCAAAAAGCTACAGAAAGAATTCTGCGTGCAGCTTTTGAACATGCCAAAACTTTTGGATATAAATCTGTGACGGTTTGCGAAAAACCCAATGTCATCCGCGAAACCTCCGGAATGATGTATGCTATGGCCAAAGACATACAAAAGCAGGACTATCCTGATATTGAACTCTGGAATACCAATATTGATGCCCAAATGATGTGGCTGACTAAAAACCCTGAAGACTACGGTGTGATAGTGTCGGGAAATATGTTTGGTGATATTGTTTCTGACGGTTTTGCAGGATTAATTGGTGGACTGGGCTTTGCCTGCAGTGCACAATTTAATCCTGATACCGGTGTGGGCGTTTTTGAACCCACCCATGGTTCTGCACCCAAATATGCCGATTATGAAGTATCTATTACCAACCCGATTGCTATGATAGCTTCGGCCTGTATGATGCTTGATTATATTAAAGAGTATGAATTGGCTACCCGAATACGTAATGCCGTCGCAGAGGTGATTGCCGAAGGAAAGGTGCGTACCTATGATATGATGAAACTCAAAGGAAGGCCTGAAGTTATCCAACAAGGCGCCGCTTCTACTTCTCAAATGGCAGATGCTATTATTGAGAAATTAAAATAGTGTCTTATTTAAAATTACGTTGACGATGAAAAAAGAAGTTTTAGACTTATGGCCTGAATTGAATTGGATTCAGAATGAAGACCTGCGCGAAAGTACCGCCAAAACCTGGGAACTGGCCCTGGAACGTAGTGTGCTGACACCCGAAGACCTTAACCGGATACCTTTTACCCTGCTGGTGGGCCCGGAATTGAAAGTGACTTTTATGGACCACAAAAGGTCAGTGGTTCATATTGCCCGTGATGCCGGAAAAAAAATTAATGACATGTACCACGGTGAATTAACCGTTGATATGGATGTGTTGGTCGCCGGTGCTATGCTGGCTGATGTAGGAAAACTGCTGGAGTATGTCCTGGATGACGAAGGTCAGGCTATTCAGGGTACTTATGGAAAATACCTGCGTCATCCGTTTAGCGGCGTTTCTCTGGCTGAAGAATGTGGTGTGCCTCCGGCGGTGTGTCATATTATTGCAACGCATGCCGGTGAGGGCAATATGGTGAAACGTACTACGGAAGCCTATGTAGTGCATCATGCTGATTTCATGACATTCCTGCCCTTCAAGGAACGGTTGCAGATTGATTAACCCGTTGGTTTAATGCCCAGCAGCCCGTGATTCTTGTCACGGGCTGCTGTTTTTTACTGCTGCCTGCAGCGATACCTCGTATCCTTGCGTGGCCGTATAACGCTGAAATAATATTTTTTTTATTTCAACGTAAACCTGAAAGGCATATTCATTTGTGTCCTGACAGGTTGACCGTCTTGAATTCCGGGTGACCAGTCCGGCATATTCTTCACAGCTTCGGTAGCTACTTCATCGCAACCGCCTCCGATACCACGCATCACTTCAACTCTGGTGATGCTGCCATCGGTTTCCACAACAAAACGGATATAAACCGTTCCCTGAATGGAATCCTGACGGGCCTTTTCAGGATAGGTTATATGGTCTTTCAGATAGGCCATACGAGCCTCTTCGTTACCCGGAAACCGGGGCATCTCATCAACAACTACATAGACTGAATCCTTTAAAGTTTTCCCGGCTTCCTGCTTATCCGCAGGATTTTGTGTATGGTCGCATGAAACCATCCATGCTGCCAAAGCCAACAACGGTATGATGGCCAGATATTTTAGCAGTTGTTTTTTGGTGTTTGGTGTTTTAATAACATAATAAACCTTCTTTTTAATGAAACTTTCGTGAATTGATGAACTAATACCCCCAATGGAATTCCTGTGGCCTGCCGGAGCATGAGGTCCTGATATGTATCTATATTTCCTTGCCGGGACGTCTCCCGGTCGGCAATATATTCGTGATTTTCCTGGATGGCTTTTTTCAACAGCCAGATAAATGGGTTAAACCATTGTAACAACAGTGCGATTTGTACTAAAAGATTATCGAAAGAGTGCCCTTGCTTTTTATGAATGTACTCATGATAGATAATTTTATCGCTATCCAAACCGGTTTTGTCTTCACTCATCAGAATATAGCCAAAAAAACTGATGGCTACGCCTTGTTGTTGAGTGATGTAGATAGTTTTTCCTGATTGTTTGGCTCTTCTTGCTGAGTGAAATAATCGTAAAAGCTTGATTAGATGAACTACCGACAGGAGAAACAGTATTATGCTTCCTGCTATATAGGCTGCCATCAGAGGCGAAAACTGTGTAATAGTTGCTTGATTTTCATGAGAAACAATGGTTGGCTTCAGGGTGAAAATATGGGTAAAGGCGGGGGGTGTTACCGACATCACCGGGTTTTGAAGCGACAGCCAGGGCATTGTAAAAGCCATAGCCAGCAACGTAATCAGCAACCACCGGTTAAGACGGAAAAAAGTAAGATTTCTGAATCCGACATCATAAATGGCCCAAAAAGCAGCAATGAGCAGGGCGGTTTCAAACTGGTTTTGTAATAAATGATTCATGACTTTTTCTGTTTGCGTTGAATTTCTGTTTCCATCATGCTTTAATCTCTTCAAGTTCTTCAACCGAGACATCGTTCTCTTGTGTGAAAAAGGATGCAAACTGTCCGGCAGAATTGTTGAAATATCTTTTCAGAAAGCCATTGAAATAAGCTTTCCGGTATTCTTTTTTAGTCACTACCGGATGGTATTCATGGCTGCGGCCAAAAGATTTGTGTTGTACAAATCCTTTCTTTTCTAAAATCCTGATAATGGTACTGATGGTGTTGTAGGCTGGTTTGGGCTCGGAAAATTCTTTGAGAATATCGTTGACAAAACCCTTGCCGCGTTTCCATAATACTTGCATTACCTGTTCTTCGGCGCGTGTGAGTTCTTTCATGTCTTAATCTTTTAGTTTTATAACTAAACTATTAGTTGTTTTATTTTGCAATTATAACTAAAAAATTAGTTTAAAATCAAATTGGTTTTAAAAAAAATAGAAATTTTTATGGGTAATTAAAGATAACTTGTTTATTTTGAATTGTAAAGGTCTAATTTTTAGAAGAATGTCAGAAATGGAATGGTAATGGATATTAACCTGCTATTTTCAGCGTTGGTTTCAATCGGTTCTAATCGCTTTTCACCACTTCGAGGCCGGATATTTGGATATCACCTCCCTGGGCATACAGCGTAATCCAGTTGTTTTCATTGTCATACCAGCGGCGGTGTTCAGTCAGATTAACAATATACTGCCGGGTTTCCGAGGTTGCTTTTAAGGGGATTACTACGCCGCCATTTTTTTGGTTTCCGCTGCCATAGTTCAGAAATAACTGAATGCGTTTTGACTGTTCAGGTTTAATTTTAATCACGATGTAGTTGTTTTTCCGGTCGGTGTAGGAGAGGGGTGAAAAATCAAATTTCTCTTCCTGTCCGTTTTGAATGCGTAACGTGCCGGTCATGATTTCGCGCAGGGAATGTTCGGCCAGATATTTTTTAATGGCCGCTATCTGGTCTTTGGGATAGCTTTCTTCCGGGTTGATACGGGCGGCTTTTTCGTAGGTTTCAATAGCATCACTGTAATTTTTAGCTTCATGAAAGATTTCAGCCTCTCTGATGACTTCCTGATATTTTGCCATCATGGCCTGACGTTGTTTTTCAAGGATAACCATTGTTTCCTTAATCCTTTCGTCAGGTTCTGATTGGTCGGGTTTGGTTTTTGCCGCAAGTTGGAATTGCCGCAGGGCTTCATTGTATTTTTCTGAATTAAAGAATTGGTTGCCAGATGCCATAGCCTGGTTGTAGGTGTTATTGATGTTTTGGATAGCGCTGCGTGCTTTGGCGATTTGGGAAGCGGCATAGGCATCACTTTTCCTGAATTCCAGTGCATGCGTATAACTGTCGATGGCTTCTTCGTAACGTGCTGCTGCGAAAAAACTATCGGCTACAGCGATGGTGTTTTCATACATTTTCTGTTGTTCTTCCAAATCTTTCAATACCGCTTTACACTTGTCAATTTGTGCTGCAGGATAGGTTTTGTCGCTAAAAATGGCCAATGCATCCTGATAGGCTGCTATGGCCAGGGCATAGGCTTTGCTATTGAAAAGTGAATCGGCTTTGAAAAGCTGTTTTTTGTATGCCATCCCTTTGTTTTCGAGCGCTGTCAGTTTTTGATTAATCAGGGCTATCTGGTTTTCAGGATATGGCTCGTTGGGTAAAAGTTCCCTGGCATCCTGATAGAAAGCAAGGGATTTGTTGTAATCTTTTTCCTGGAAATAACGGTCAGCCTGGCTAATCAGCATTTGATACTGTTGTTTTAGTGCGGTTCGGGCGGCGGTGATACTGTCAATAGCTGCGATTTGCTGACCGGGATAGGGGTTGTCGGTTAAAATTTTGAAGCCTGAGAATAGAGGGCTTTGGCTTCCGTCAACTGATTTGCATTGAATTTGTTATCAGCGCTGGCAATTACATTTTCGTATTCCTGTTGTTTTTGTTTCAGCGCACCAAGTTGCTGGTCAATCAGGTTGATTTGTCGATTGATGTAGTCCCGGTCAAATACTTGTTGCGCCAGCACGTACTGTTTCCTGGCAGCATTTAAATCTTTTCGCTGGAATAAGCTGTCGGCTTTGTTGACCAGAAGGGCATATTGCTGTTCGGCGGCTTCCTGGTCGGCCAGTATTTGTTTAATGGCTTTTGACTGTTGGCCGGGATAGCTTTTGGAAGGCATCAATTCAGAAGCCTCCTGATAAACAGCCAGCGCTTGCTGCCATGATTTGGATTCATAAAACCTGTCGGCCACCGCTATCAGCGAATCATACATCATCAGTTCTTTTTGTGCTGCAAACAGCCGTTGTCTGATTTGAGCCAGCTGTTCTTTTGGATAAGCTTCTTCAGGTTTCAGTTTCAACGCTTTTTCATATTCGGTTTTGGCTTCTGTAAGGGCCTGGTTGTCGAATAAGCTGTCGGCTTTTGCCAGCATATCCTGATAGGCTTGTTGTTCTGTTTCCAGTATTTGATTGATTTTCTGAATTTGTGATGCCGGATAGGCAGCATCCGGTTTCATTGATAAAGCCTCCTGATAGTTTTTCAGGGCTTTGTTCCGGTTGTTCTCTTTCAAGGCGGCATCTGCTGTAGCGATGGTTTGCTGATAGGCCGTTTCCTTTTTGGCTTGTTGTGCCAGTGAAGGATCTATTTTTCTATCATGTTCAACGGATAGCGTGCCTCGGGTTTGATTTGGCGGGCTTGCTGGTAAGCGGCCTTTGCTTTCGTGTAGGCTTTTGCAATATAAAAGCTGTCGGCTAAGGCAATTTGGTGGTTATAAGCTTCAAGCTGTTTTTGTTGTTTGGCTATGATTTCGCGGATATCACGCACTTTTTTTTGGGCTTCCTGGCTGGTTGGGTTCACCAGCAAAGCTTGTTGAAATTGATTTAAAGCTTGTTCGTAGAATTTATTCTGATAATAAGTTGCCCCGGCGTTCATATATCTTTCAAAGTCTAATTGCATTTGTTCCTGTTTTGACAGGAATTTGCGGATATTTTTAATGCTTTTCAGTGCAACAACATCTTTAGGTTTAATGTTGAGTGCCGCTTCGTATGCTTCAAGTGCTGTGGGATAATCAAGTTTCTCCAGTGCCTTTTCTGCTTTGGCTATGGCCTCTGCATACGCTTTTTCTTCTGCCGGGTCCTGGTATTTTTCTCTGATCTCTTCCAGTTTAAGCTTTGGATAACGTTCATTGGGTTTATGTCTGAGGGCATTTGTAAATGCGGCTTTCGCCTGGGGATAATTTTTTGCCTGCATGTATTTGAGGCCTTCCTGTAAGGCTTTTTGATAGTTAATGTTGGCTGATTGAAGTTGCTTCCTGACAGTTTGGATACGCGCTTCAGCTATCTGTTTTAAATCAGGGTTTTGCTGTGCTTCCTGAAAAACAGTTAATGCCTTTTCATAGGCTTTGGCTTTCAGAAGGGAATCTCCGGTAGCAATAAGCTGCTGACCAAACAGCTTTGTTTCCGGACTACAAATAACTGTGATTACAAAAAAGAAAATAATTATCGCCTGTTTGTTCATGCCATGCTGGTTTATGCGCCTTTTTTGAACGTACAAAGATGAAAAAGATTATGATTCATTTAAAATAACGCCGTCCTTAATGGTGATTTTTCTGTCGGCCATATTGGCCAGGTCATTATTGTGGGTTACCAAAATGAATGTTTGTCCGAAGGTATCACGGAGGTCAAAAAAAGCCGGTGCAGCTCCCGGGCATTTTTGGAATCAAGATTTCCGGAAGGTTCATCAGCAAGAATGATATCCGGATTGTTAATAAGGGCCCTGGCTACGGCCATGCGTTGCTGTTCACCGCCTGACAGTTCTGAGGGTTTATGATGGGCCC
>LZCG01000183.1_pt1 | contig 11946 bp, 14 predicted proteins | sample 768541 | NCBI WGS metagenome assembly LZCG01 (sample SAMN05200874, study PRJNA324366) | oil field metagenome | isolation source: sample BH-FW-1 from oil reservoir | place: India: Bombay High | collected 2015-07-11
TTCACCCCCCGATACACCACAGGGAGTGTCTTCTGTCGTTCCACACCGAGACCGCGCTACAGCCAGTTCAAAAGCTAGGCAGGCTTCATAGGCGGACTCTCGGGGGGTGTAGTAGAAAAACTTACTACATCCCCCGAGGAGGCCAGGGCCTAGAGCGCGGTGTACCTCGATAGCGGCGCCGATGATGCTCTCCGTAATCCAGTCAAGATTTTCCTTTTTTGTCATCTCAGCGTCCTTCGCGTTCTCGGCGGTAAACAAATACAAAATGTGTACGTGGTCTGCTGCAACCTCCATCTCCTCAATCTCAAACCCATGGTGTTCCGCTACCTCTCTAAACAACTCTTTCGCCCGATCTCTCCCCGCAGTATCCACTTCCGCTACTTCGGTGCCCACATCAGGTGGTACTTTGTGTCGTACACACAGTGACTCCCTCTCTTTGTTACCATACCTCCACTGTACTACAAACTGTGCTCCCTTCGGCAGCAAGCATCTTTCATCCCCGCGGGGCATTCAGCGGAGGCCTTTTATGAAGCTAGCTCTCCTCGATGCCATCCCAACCGAAGCGTTTAAGATCGATCCGTTCCTGCACATCGAAGCAGATCCCCTCTTTCTCGAGGAGATCGACCTGTGCTCTTCCCACGCTCGACCCTCCTTTCGCGTTCACCACCCGCTGCCAGGGAACAAGGGGTTCGACCGTCTGCCGCCGCAGTGCCGCCAAGGCCCAGCCGACCCGCCGGGGTGTGCAGGGTGGACCGACGAGATACGCCACCCGGCCGTAGGTCGCTACCCTTCCGGCTGGAATCTGTCGAACCACATGATAGATTCTGTCATAGATGCTCTCACTCACGATCGACCTCTTTGCCCATTTGCGGTAATATTGGTAGAGTAACGGTGGAGGCCAATATGCACAACATCGAGCGAGTTCGAAACGATTTTCCCGCGCTGCACAAGATGCTCTTCTTCGCCTCGGCCGGCGTGGGCCCGCTCCCGCGGTCAGCAATGGTCGTGATGCAGCACTACTCCAAAGAGAGACGCGTGGACTTCGCGAGGGTGTCTGGAGGAGGATCCAAAGAAGGAAGCACGGGGGCGCGCCGCTAAGCTGATCAACGCGTCTGCAGAGGAGATCATCCCCACCATGAGCACCTCGGCTGGGATTAACCTCCTCGCCGGGGGGCTAAAGTGGAGGCGTGGCGAGAATATCGTACTGAACGATCTGGAGTACCCGTCAAACGTCTTCCCCTGGCTCTATCAGGCCGACCGGCACGGCCTGGAGGTGAGGATCGTTCGTTCGCACAACGGCGTCGTCCCACGCGATGAGATGATCGATGCGATCGACCGAAAGACGCGTGTCCTTGCGGTGAGCCATGTTGAGTTCGGCACCGGGTACCGCAACGATGTCGCCGCGCTCGCGGAGGCCGTCCATGCAGCCGGCGGGTTGATCTGCGTGGACGCGATCCAGTCGGTCGGCGTCCTGCACGTTGATGTGAAGGAACTCGGAATCGACCTTTTGGCTACCGGAGGGTACAAGTGGCTTTGCGGTCCGATCGGGACCGGGTTCGCCTACCTGCGGAAGGATCTGCTCGACACCGTACAACCCCCGACGGCCGGTTACCTCAACCTGCCGCCAGAGGAGCACGAGACCGTGTGGAACGCCCTCGTTTCGGGAAGCGACTACCCGATGGAGCACACGCCTCTGGCATCTGACGGAAGCCGGTTTGAAGCCCAAGGACTCTCCCCTCTCCTGTTCAAAGGCTTTGTCGCCTCTCTCCAGTACTTCCTGGATCTGGGGACCGAAGTGATCGAAGCGCGTGTTAGCGAACTCGTCGATCACTTCATCCACACGCTCCAGCGAGAAGAGATCACGATCCTTTCCCCGACCGGCCTGAAGGCGCGATCTGGGATCGTCACTGTTCGCGTTCCGTTCGACCTTTCCAATCCAGAAGAGGTGAAAAAACTGGAGAAGAAGCTTCACCATGCAAAGATCCTGGCCCTCCCGCGAAGCGGGGGATTGCGCTTCGCCATCCACTTCTTCAATACCAAAGAGGAGCTCGATCAGGTCGTAGATTTCATCAAGCGCCTCTAGAAGCTATTCTATTTTAGAATCCCTTTTCTGTCATGAAGATTAGAGGATTGAGGGGCCACGTCCCGTGATATGGTGTATTTCCACCGCGTCATCCCAGGGTGCTTGATCAAGGGGTGATATGCTTGATCAGCTCGCGTTCTTCGTGTTTCTCCTCTTCTTTGTCGCTCCTCTTGAGTTTGTTTCAGCGGCCGTTGCGTCCCTTCCTGCTCTGTGGTACTCTCTTTTATCATGCCACCAGCGGTCTTTCCTGAGCGACTAGCGTGCAGTGCGGTTTCATCCGTGGTCCTTGTTCCTCATGCCGTGGATCGGGAGTCGGAGGGGCGACGGTTGGCCGCTCTGCTTCTTACCGACGATCCGCGCGGGGAGCGGCTCGTTCTCCGCGGGGTGCATCCGGATCTGATCGAACTAGCTCCTCCGAAAGGGAAGCAGAAGATCGGGATCGCGCAGGTGCGGGAAGTGATCGCGCAGGGACAGTTCGCTCCCGTAGAGGCCCCGCACAAGGTTTGCCTCCTCCCCGTTTCCGAAGCGCTGACCCCGGAGGCGGCGAACGCCCTCCTCAAGGTGCTGGAGGAGCCACTGCGCGGCCTGGTCTTCCTCCTACTGGCCGAGCATCCAAGCGATATTCTACCGACGATCCTCTCCCGCAGCCGCATCGTGCGGCTTGCACCGCCCTCCACGGCGGACCTCCTTGCCGAGCTCGCGGCGGCTGGGTACAGCGAGAAGGAGGGGCGCTACCTGCTCGTGGTGACTCGCAACAGGGAAGAACTTAGCCCTTTCTTCGAAACGCATGCGGATCTTTCTACGTTGCGTAACAACGCGGAATCGGCAGCTCGTGCGGCTTCTCCTGAGGAACTGACGGCGGCGGTGACGGGCTCCGATCCGATCCTCCGTCACACAGCGATCCTCCTCCTCCTTGAACGGTTGATCGGCCGGGATCGAGAGCTGGCAGTGCTTGCCCCGCGGCTCCTTGCACGGGTCGAGCGGGAGAAGGGGGCCCTCCTCCTGGAAGACCTCCTTAACGTGGCCTTTGCCATGATCCGCTGGGAGGAGATTCCCTCACCGTATGAGGACCGATTGTTCTCCTCTCTGTGCGAGCGGGTACAGCCGGAGAGGGTCCTTGAATTCTGTCGCAAGGTGGAACGAGCAGGGCGGGCTTGGGAGCGATACGCGCCCGCAGAGGCGATCTTCCTGTCTCTCTTCCTTGCCCTTGGGAGGTTGAATCATGGCTGAAGAGACGGTCTTCTTGGTGCGGGTCCTGAACCTGGAGCGCGACAGCGGCTACTTCCACGCCTCGTTCGGGGGAGAGGACGCAACGAAAGGGTTCACCCCAGGAGAGCGGTGCGTGGTCGACCATAACGGCTTGCGGTTGGGCGTGGTGATGAGCGTTCTCTCCGCCGGGGAGGGGATCGGGGAGCAGCTCGAGCGGATAGTGCGTTGGGCCTCACCATCAGATCTCGATGCGTACGCCCATAATCAGGCGGATGCGGAGCGGGTCCTCTCCTCGACGCGCGAGGTGATCGCGCACCATAACCTGCCGATGCACCTTGTCGCGGCGGAGTACACCCTGGACCGTTCTCAACTCCGCATCTACTTCACCGCTCCACATCGGGTCGACTTCCGTCTGCTGTTGCGGGACCTGGCCGGGCGATATGGAACCCGGATCGAGCTGCGCCAGATGGGGGCGCGCGACGAGGCTCGACTCAAAGGAGGGATCGGGCGGTGTGGACAGATCCTCTGCTGTCATCGGTTCTTGCACGAGCCGAACCCGGTCCCGATGGAACTGGCGTACGATCAGGAGCTGTTTGTTCCTCCCGAGCGGATTACCGGGATCTGCGGGCGGTTGATGTGCTGCCTTGCCTACGAACACGATGCCTACAGACATGAGCTTGCCAAGATGCCGAAGCTGGGGACGTGGGTCGTCTGTTCCAAGAAGCGGGGGAAGGTGATCGCGCACAACATCTTCCGGCAGACGGTCACCATCCTTACAGGCGATAAGGAACGGATCGAGGTCGACGCCTCTACGGTGAGGCCGTCTCCTCCGGGAAGGAAGGCCCCCTGACCTTCGCTCCTGCTCCCTGCAAGCGGGCGATCTCCGCGGCGGGGAGACGTACCGTGATTTCGATCCCATCCGGGGCATACCTTTGGATCCTGACCTCTCTCTCTTGTGAGAGGCGGTAGAGGAGGCCACTCTGGGTGTAAGGGATGAGGAGAGACGTCCGCTCCTCCCCCTGGCCCAGGACGGTGCGAACGCGGTCGAGGAGGCGGTCGAGGTGCCATCCCTCCTTCGCTGAAATGCGGATTCCGTCAGCAAGAGGAAGAGGGATGACTCCCGCGGGGTCGGCGAGGTCTGCCTTGTTCAACACGTCGATGATCGGGGGACGTGGTTCATCGGCGGAGAAGATCTCCTGGTCGAGGGTGGTGAGGACAGCGCGGTAGTCATCTTCACACGAGGGGCGGGAGAGATCGATGATGTGCAGGATCAGGTCGGCATGGCGTACCGCTTCCAAGGTGGCGGCGAGGCGGGACAGGTGTGGGGAGATCTCGGATGAACCCTACCGTATCGGTGAAGAGAGCCCAGCGTCCCGGAGAGAGTTCCCCACGGCGGACGGTCGTTGTCAGGGTTGCGAACAGCTTGTCTTCAACGAAGGCGTCCGCGTTGCACAGCCGGTTTAAGAGTGTCGACTTCCCGCTGTTGGTGTAGCCGGCAAGGACCACCTGCGGGAGCGGTCCCTTCTTGCGTCTCCTGCTCTGTAGATCTCGCTCTGATCTTGTCTTGGAGAGGCGGCGTTCCAGGGCATGAATGCGGCGGCGGATCTTCTTCCGGTCGAGTTCGAGTTGCGTCTCACCGGGCCGCGCGTTCCGATCCCCCGCCGAGTCTGGTGAGGGCGCTCCCCCAGCCGCGCAGACGCGGAAGGAGGTAGCGCAGTTGAGCGAGCTCCACCTGTAGCCTTGCCTCCTTGGTCGTCGCCCGCTGGGCGAAGATATCCATGATCAGCTGTGTTCGATCGATCACCTTCCGGTTGAGGGATCTCTCCAGGTTGCGTGCCTGTGCCGGGGAGAGCTCGTCGTTGAACACGATCACGTCTGCCTTGAGTTCACTCGCTGCTGCCTTGACCTCATGCACCTTCCCCTTCCCGATGAAGGTGGAGGGATCAGGACGCAATCGCTTTTGGGTAAGGACGGCAAGGACAGTGATCCCGGCCGTGTCAGCGAGTGACTCCAGCTCGTTTAAGGAATCGGTAACCGACTCGTGGGGCTTCTCCAAGGCGATGAGGATCGCATTCTCGGCGCCGTAGACGCGTGCACGTTCGCCGAGGCGGTCCTCGACCAGAGCATGTTCATCATGGTGGTCAGCGCGCGCGTTCAATTTGTGCTCCCAGGGACTTCAGCTTCCGCTCAATCTCGGTGTAGCCGCGGTCGATCTGCTCGAGGTGACCGATCGTCGTCTCGCCCGATGCAACGAGCCCGGCGAGGACGAGGGCCGCCCGGCACGGATGTCCGTGGCGTTCACCGAAGCGCCTGTAATCTCTTCACCCGCTGGATGACCGCGCTGCGGCCGGCGGTCTCGATGCGGGCTCCCATCCGGTTTAGCGCGGGGACGTACCCGAAACGGCGTTCGAAGACCCTCTCTTCGATCCGGCTCTCTCCCGTTCCCAGACTGAGGAGAGCGGCTAACGGGGGGTGGAGATCGGTGGGGAACCCTGGGTACGGTGCCGTTCCGACCCGCACCGGACGCGGGCGGCCGTTGCTCGAGACCCTGATCGTATCCTTCCCCTCTGTGATCGATAATCCGGTCTCTTCCAGGACGGTGAGGAACGCGGAGAGATGTGAAGGGGTTACGTTCTCCACTTCGACCTCACCACCGGTGATCGCCCCGGCGAGGAGGTAGGTCCCCGCCTCCAATCGATCGGGGATGATGGTATGCTCGGCCCCGTGGAGGCGGTCTTTGCCGATGATCCTGATCTCCTTGGAGGTGAGCTCGATCTGCGCCCCCATCTTGAGCAACAGGGCGATGAGGTCGATCACTTCAGGCTCTCGCGAGGGATTGACGATCGTTGTCTCTCCCTCGGCGAGGGTCGCGGTCGTGACCAGGTGTTGGGTCGCTCCCACGGAAGGATATGGAAGGACGAGGCGGGCTCCATGGAGCCCCTCCGTCGACGCGACGATAGAGCCGGAATGTTCTTCGATCCTTGCACCCAGAGCAGCGAGCCCTGACAGGTGGAAATCGACCGGTCTCTCTCCGATATTGCACCCACCGGGCAGGGCAACACTGGCACGGCCGATGCGGGCGAGTAACGGCCCGAGGACGATGAACGAGGCGCGCATCTGTTGCACGTAGTATGCCGGGGGCTCCCCGGTTAACGGGTCTTTGTCCCTGATCTCCAGCGTGTCATCGGTGCGGGTAACGCTCTTTCCCAGAGATTGATGGTCGACAAGATGGTCTCCACATCGAGCAGTCGAGGGACATGATGAATGGTGATCGTCTCATCGGTCAAGAGCGCGGCGACGCAAGCAGGGAGGGCAGCGTTCTTGGCCCCACCCACGGCGACTCTTCCTGTGAGCGGGCGACCACCTTGAATGATCAGGTGCTCCATCGCATTTAAGGGAGGTAACGGCGGGGGTCGACCGGGAACTCGCGGTTACGTACCTCGAAATGGAGGTGTGGACCGCTCGATATCCCAGTGTTCCCCGATTCGGCGATCTCCTGTCCCGCCTCTACGTACTGACCGACATAGACCAAGGTCTTCGACAGGTGCCCGTAGATGGTGTAGTAATCATCGGCGTGCCTGAGGATGACCGTCGTTCCGTACCCCTCCTGTTCCCCGACGAAGAAGACCTTTCCACTAGCTGCGGCGTGGACCAGCGTTCCGGTGGGGACGTCGATGTCGATTCCATTGTGGTGATGACGGGTCCCGAGGACAGGGTGAATCCGCCAGCCGAACTCGGAGACGACCTCCCCTTCGAGTGGCCAGATGAATCGCGCCTTCCTGCCGTGCGAGAGGCGAACCACGGTCTCCCACAGGGCGGGGGTCGCTCCAGGAATTATGATCTCTTCCCCGGCGATGATCCGCTCGGGATCAGCGATCCCATTCGCTTCCGTGATCCGATCGATCGGGACACCGTAGGTTTTTGAGATGTCGGTGAGGGTCTGTCCCTCCTTGATGAGGTGCAGGATCCCGTCACGCGCGACCCGCAGGGTCTCTCCGGGGACGATCGCCGGAGATAGAAGGCGGTTGTCGGCCATGATCTGTGCCACGCTCACCCCAAGGAGGGAGGCGATCCCATTCAGTGTCTCCCCCTCGACGACCGTGTGGGTGATGATGGAGGGCTCCTCCTGCGGCGCTGGTTCTTCCACAGGCGGTTCCGTCACTACGGGTGATTCCTCGATGGGAGGGACCGTTGTCGCCGGTTCCTCGACCGGAGAAGCAGGCGTCTCGGTGACCGGCGTCTGCGTAGGTGATGTCGGCGCGGGGGCAGACCCACAGGAGCGTATCAAGATCGGAAGGAGGATGATCCCCAGCAGGATCACCCCTACCAACAGAACACGATCTTTACGAATCGGTTTCTGATTAGTCACTGCTCATCAACTCGAGGAACTGCTCGTTGTCCTTCGTTGCCTCCATCTTGCTCTTGATCAACTCTATCGCCGCCTGCGTGTCATTTAGGTTACTCATCATCTTACGCAGAATCCACACGCGCTTCAATACCTTATCTGGTAGGAGGAGTTCTTCCTTGCGGGTTCCGCTCTGTTCGACATCTATCGCTGGGTAGACCCGCTTGTTGGATAGGTTCCGGTCGAGGATCAACTCCATGTTCCCCGTCCCCTTGAATTCCTCGAACACGACCTGATCAAGCTTGCTTCCGGTGTCGACCAGGGCGGTGGCGATGATCGTCAGGCTTCCCCCCTCCTCGATGTTGCGCGCCGCGCCGAAGAACTCCTTCGGTTTGTAGAGGGCGGTCGGGTCCATCCCTCCGGAGAGGAGTTTCCCCGATGAGGGGACGGCGAGGTTGTAGCGCGCGCCAACCTGGTGATCGAATCCATGAGGATGACCACGTCTTTCCCCGCTTCCACCAACCGCTTCGCCCGGTTGGTTACGAGTTCAGCTATGCGGGTGTGATGCCGCGGCTCCTGATCGAAAGTCGCAGCGACTACCTCGCCGTTGTCGATCGAACGACTGAAGTCGGTGACCTCCTCCGGCCTCTCATCGACCAGTAGGACGAAGAGCTTTATCTCAGGGTGGTTGGCGTTGATCCCTTTGGCAATCCTCTTCAACAGGGTCGTCTTCCCTGCCTTGGGAGGAGAGACGATCAACCCACGCTGTCCCTTGCCGATCGGGCAGAACAGGTCGATGATCCGGGTGGATACGTCCTCTGGATCGTGTTCCAATCGCAGGTGGGTATCGGGGTGAAGCGGGGTGAGGTCGCGGAACAGCGGCCGACGCCGCGCCTCTCCGGGGGCGATCCCGCTGATCTCTTCCACCTTGAGGAGGGCGAAGTAGCGCTCGTCGTTCTTCGGAGGACGGATCGGACCGCTTACCAGGTCTCCGTTGCGCAGGCCAAATCGCTTGATCTGCGACGGCGAGATGTAGATGTCGTTCCGCCCAGGGAAACAGTTTCCGTTGCGTAGGAACCCGTAACCGTCAGGGAGTATCTCCAAGACACCATCATTTATCTGCAGGTCGTTCGCCTTGGCGAGGTGGACCATGATGGTGCGGAGGAGGTCCTCCTTAGGGAGTTGCGCCCCATTCTTTATCTTCAGCTTCTTGGCGATCTCTTGGAGCGAGTCGATATTGTTTGTGCGTAGCTCCGTCAGTTCCATTTGTGTATCACCTCAAACATGGATTCCTTGATAGATGATTATGTACGCACTTACAAGGTAAGCGAGCAGGATAAGGGCGGCGTCGACCCCCATCCCCAGTACACGACGTTCCGAACGGTAGGCAATAGCAGTCGTTGCGATCGCGGTGAGGCCGATCCCCAGGCTTCCCACGATCAATTGGTCTATCTTTCCATCCCCCAAACTGGCGAAGATGGAGCCGCGGCGGAAGGCGACGTCCGCAAAGAAGATCGTCAGGATATTGAACATGTTCGACCCGAAGAGGTTCCCGACGATCATGTCGTAGGCCTTGATCTTGAGTGCTCCGATCGAGGTCGCGAGCTCGGGGAGCGAGGTGACGATCGCGACCAGGATCGCCCCCATGAACGAGGCCGAGAGGCCGCTCTCGATCGAAATTGCCTTGCTCGCGCGGATGAGGAAGATCCCGGAGACGATGATCAGGGCGGCACAGACGAGAAACCCGATGAGGCGCGCGCGAGGGGCATCGTCTCTTTTGTGGGCTCATCTTCCTCACCACGATCGCGTTTCTCAACGCGATAGAGGAGAAAGACCCCGAAGAGGTAGGTGAGAAGGATGATCAGGCTGAACGGGCTGATCCCCAAAATCGCCGTTCCGGGATCGATCGTCATCCCCAGTATGGCGAGGACTGTCAGGATGATGGCAAGCCCCCCGCTCGTCACGTGGTAGGGTTTGACCAGCCGGAGGAACGGGCCGCGGCCGAGGAGGAGGATATCCATGACAGCGATGATGGCGACGTTGAACAGGTTGCTCCCCAGGGGCGTTCCCCAGCGCGATGTTGGGGACGTCGATCGTGGCGCCGGTCACGGTGGTCGTCAGCTCCGGGATCGAGGTGATCGTCGCCAGGAAGAGGAGTCCAATCCAGCCTTGACCGATCCCGGTCCGCTTTCCCAGCGCCTCCCCAAAGGAGGCGAGTTTGATCCCAGAAAGGACAATCGCCACAGATGTAAAAAGGAACGTGATCCAGTGCCCCGTCATCGTGTTATTTGACCTTCTAAGAGCCGGTGGTGCGTGTTCAGCGCTCCGATACGTTGCTTACCTGTCTGCCGCCTGCCTGTCCTTCGGACGCAGACAGGTGCCGGCACAGGCAGATCACGAATCCCAGGAATGGTACGAGTTCTTTGTGGGTTCGTTTGCGATGCAGAGGTATTCCACACGCAGCATCTTTCACAGATACCATCTTCGTGCAATGTAGTGATTCGTGTCATTCGTGATTTCCTCTGGCACTGGACGCCAACCATATGCGAGGTCTTAAATCCCTCAATCTCTCACTCGGTGAATCGCTCAATCGTTCCTTCACCCTTTGATTGCTCGTCGGTGAAAGCTTCTGTTTCATAAAGAGCAGGAGTTTGGGCAACAGATACTACTGCTCGATCTTCTCGACTCGACGCGTGTGTCGTCCCCCTTCGAAGGGGGTGGAGAGCCAGGTGTCTACGATCTTTTTTGCCATCTCTGATCCAACGATCCGCGCTCCGAGGCAGAGGACGTTGGCGTCGTTGTGGCGTCTGCTCAGCTCGGCCGAATAAGGCTCTGTACACCTTGCGGCGCGAATCCCCTTTACCTTCCCCGCCGCCATCGCCATCCCGATCCCTGTTCCGCAGATGAGGATCCCCCGTTCGACCTCCTCAGCAGCAACGGCGTGGGCCACCTTGTGCGCGATATCCGGGTAATCGACCGATTCAGTCGAGTCAGTCCCCATATCGATGACATTGTGGGCGGCGAGGGTCTGCTCGATGAGTGTGCGCTTCATCGCCAGGCCAGCGTGATCACAGCCGATGGCAATCCTCATCCTACACCTTCTTGAAGAGCCACTTGATCATATCTCCGTACATCTTGAACCGGTCGCGCAACCCCTTGGCGAACCCGCGCTTCTCCTCCTTGAGGATGTGGGTCACCCCATTCAGTTTCACCTTCTCCTTGCTCCACCCTTCCTTCGTCGCAAGCTTGGATAGGGCGAATTCAATCCCATAGTTCATCTCGTGGACATTTGCTTTCGCCCGCTCCCACATCCTCTTCGTCAGCATACGCTGCCCGGAGGCGTACGGGTTGAACTTCTGGGCAAAATCTGTTTTCTTCCGCCCGTTGGCAAAGACACCGACGACCATATCAACGCCGGTATCGGCATACGTGCGAACGAAACGCTCAATGTGCTCCTCCGTCAGTCCGACAAGGTCTGCGTCGAGGAAAAGGAGAACATCGTTGCGCGCCCGTGTCACCCCCTCGTCAAGGGCCTTTGCCTTCCCCAAATTCTCGGGAAGGCTTACAACCTGCACCGGAAACCGTCGCGCGACCTCTGCCGTCCCGTCATCCGATCCATCGTCGACTACGATCACCTCATCGACAGCGGAGCAGGCAACAAGGGGCTTCAGGACAGCCCCGATTCGCGAAGCTTCATTATATGCGGGCACCACCACGGAAACATTCATCAGTTCAGAGTTAGGCAGGTAGGACAAGAATATAAATCGCTTTGTCAAAAATGCATTTTACCGTTTTGATAAAGAAAAGTCAATCTATGTCCCGTGTGTGAAGCACTGGAGGCCGGGAAGACTATAGCTTCAAGCATTTTACCGCCTCGGGGGTGCAGTAAATCCTTTTCCAGATACTACACCCCCGAGCGGTGAAAGCTTCTGTTCGGCCTCCGGCCTTGCTCCGCAACCCGCAAGGAGCGGAGGTTTGGGCAACAGCCTCTCAGGCGTTGGATAACTCGTACACTGGGGCAGGGCCGTCCGATTCGATTCGCCCGTCACGCATCATTGCATAATTGGGGTCAGGTCTTCACTTTTGGTGTTTCTCCAATTTGACGGCCCACAATGACGTTTATGGTGGAGTAGTACAGCTCTAAGAAGTTGATCCCCTCTCGGAGTGTGTACTTGTCAAGGCAAGCATAACAGAGCAAAGACCAAAAATGAAGACCTGAACATCCCTCTTGGATTTTCAAGTCATTGGTCTCACCTCCCGAAGCTCGTAATCCCGATCATCCTTGAGCATCGACCAGATCACCCGAACA
>LZCG01000184.1_pt1 | contig 11936 bp, 22 predicted proteins | sample 768541 | NCBI WGS metagenome assembly LZCG01 (sample SAMN05200874, study PRJNA324366) | oil field metagenome | isolation source: sample BH-FW-1 from oil reservoir | place: India: Bombay High | collected 2015-07-11
GTAAGCGTTCAGATTATTCCTCTACGGGCTTTCTTTCCTTGATTTTTCTGACTGATGTGAGCTTTCCGTACTCAAATTCCACCAGAGGATAAAGCCCTGTCTCTACTGCAAGCCTCGCAACTTTTATCGCTATACTGCCATCAATGCCCCAGCCCGTAACGCAGGGGGAGTGGATCTGAATGTACTTCGCCCCTTCAAACTTCACTGCCTTTTTGACCTTCCTGCGGATGTCCGAAACATAACCGACAGAGCTTGAGGCAACGTAGGGAATTCCATGGGCTACAGCAATGGAAATCATGTCCTTCTTCCTTCCAACCTTGCCAGGCAGAATTTTTCCCGCTGGAGTTGTGGTTGTTGACTCTCCAGGTGGAGTTAAGCCGCTCTGCTGATGCCCCGTGTTCTGATAAGCCTCGTTGTCAAGGCAGATGTAGAGGATGTCGTGGTTTCTGTCGAGAGCACCGCTGAGCGTTCCTATTCCAATGTCCGCAGTTGCACCATCTCCAGCGAAAACAACCACGTGCCCTTCATCCTTCCTTTTCATAGCCCTCAACGCAGCTTCAATTCCTGCTGCCACAGCAGCAGCATTCTCGAACAGAGAGTGGATGTAGGGAACGTTCCACGCATTCTTGCCGTACTGGGAGCTTATGATTTCCAGGCAACCAGTGGAGTTGACGGCAAAGACCTTCCCATCAAGAGCGTTAAGGACTGTTTTAACCGCAATTGGCAAACCGCATCCTGGGCACGCTCCGTGGCCGCTTCCGAAGTACTTCACGGTATCACCTCCTCGAAATCATGGTGGCCCTTGAACGCAAACCCAGGCTTCTCTCTGCCTCTGCCACATCTCTGATGATCTTCTCAAGGAAGTCCTTGGGCATGTCCCTCCCACCAAGTCCCACTGCAAAGGAGTATATTTCTGCTGAAGAGTGGCCATAGATGGCTGACTTGAGCTCAATCGAAACTGGCCCTCATAGCCAAAGCTCACGGAGCGGTCAAGAACGATGACCTTCTCAGCATCCTTCAGAGCCTCCCTGAGCTCCTCAACGGGGAACGGACGGAATGTTCTGATTTTTATGAGCCCAACACTCATTCCTTCTCCTCTGAGCTCCTCCACAACTTTTCTAAGCAATCCAACAACGGAGCCCATCGCAACAACGAAGATTTTGGAGTCTGGATAGTCGACAACTATGTGCCCGCCCCAGTCTCTGCCAGTAACCTCTCCCCATTCCTTGAAGACATCAAGCATAACTTTTCTTGCCCTCTCCATCGCCTGCTGCATCGCCACCCTGAACTCCATGTAGATGTGCGGTGGAGCGTAGCAGCCAAAGGCTAAGGGCTTTTTGGTGGTCATGTATGCAGCGGGCTCGTAAGGGGGTAAGAAGCTGTCAACCGTCTCCTGCTCAAGCAAATCAACGGCTCGTAGGCGTGGGTGAGCTTGTAACCATCCATGCAGACCATGAAGGGTAGCAAGACCTTCCTGTTTTCAGCCACCTTGTAGGCTTGAGGAATTAAATCGTGTGCCTCCTGATTGTTCTCCACGTAAACCTGCATAATTCCCGCATCCCTCATTGCCATGCTGTCCTGATGGTCGTTCCAGATGCTGAGCGGGGCAGACAGAGCTCTGTTGGTGTTTACAAGAACTATGGGCAATCTCATTCCTGCTGCGTTGAACAGCACCTCGCTCATCAAAATCAAGCCCTGGCTGCATGTGGCCGAGAAAACTCTCGCACCAGCAGCAGAAGCTCCAACGAGTGTGCTCGCAGCCCCGAATTCTGACTCAGCCGTAATGTACTCTGCATCCCCCAGCTCTCCGTTCGCATACATCGCAGCAAGGTTTTCAACGATTTCAGTCTGAGGAGTAATTGGATAAGCGCAAATTACGTTGGGTTTGCAGAGCTTAACTGCATAAGCCACCGAATAAAAACCTCTTACCACTTGTTTCATTCTACCACCTCAGCAAACATCAAACTTGAATATGTCCTTAAGCTCCATCTTTATCGCCTCGAAGGGGCAGACTGACGCACATATGCCGCATCCCTTGCAGTAGTTGTAATCAACGACCGCATACTTCTCCTCTCCAACCTCCTTAACCTCAATGCAGAGGTCAGGGCAGTACTGCTCGCATGTCTTGCAGGCTGTGCACTTCTCCTTGTCCACAACAGGATAGTGGGTGCCCAATCGCCCGTTTAAGGTTTCCGACTGCATCGGCTCTGAGATTGCTCCCAAATTGAGCTTAATCTTCATCTCTGCACACCTCCATCATGTATCTATAAGCCTCCTCAACCAGCTTTGCGTTTTTCTCAGCCAGCTCTCCCTTGAACCAATCTCTGACGACTTCGAGAAGTGTTTCCAGTGAAACCAGCCTCGTAGCACCTCCAAAGGCTCCAACCATGGTTGTGTTTGTTATGGGCCTTCCAAGCACTTCCATTGCCATTTTTGTGGCATTTATTGTCGCAACCTTTATTCCAAGTTCATCAGCCTTTACTTCCTTCTTGAGGTCTTCTGAACTCTTTGGATAGTTTGCAATAAGCATTCCACCTTCTTCAGCCCAGCAACGACGTTAACAGTTTCCATGACTGTTGGGTCGAGCACAACAACGTAATCTGGATTGTAAACCTCATCCCTTGCGACAATTGGCTCATCGGAAATCCTGAGGAATGAAACCACGGGAGTGCCCCTCTTCTCCGCTCCGAACATTGGAAATGAGAGTGTGTAGTATCCTTCCTTGAATCCTGCTACAGCCAGCAAATCTGCCGCTGTGACTGCTCCCTGCCCACCTCTACCGTGAAATCTTACCTCAATCAGAATTTTAATCACCTCTCTTACTCAGCATCTTCAAAAGAATAAAAAATTAACGGAATGGCTTTTAAAGGTCCAAAAATTATTTTGAAAGCTCTACCTGCCATAAAGCCGTAAATTTCACCATACTGCAAAACATGGCCTTCGATAGCCTTCAGCAACTCAGCCTTGCTGTAATCCCCTTGAAGAACAGTGTCAAGGGCATAAACCTTGAAAAAGTATCTGTGCTTCCCGCTTGGCGGACAGGGACCGTTGTAACCAACTCTGCCGAAGTCATTGACACCCTGAATCATTCTGGGAGATGAGACTTCTTTTTGCTTTGGAATGTTTTCCGGAATCACGGAAGCTGGTTCGACGTTCCAGGCAATCCAGTGGGTGAAAACACCCGTGGGAGCGTCGGGGTCTTCGCATATTATCACCAGACTCTTCACGTTCTCAGCAATCCCCTCAATGTAAAGCGGAGGTGATACGTCGGCACCATCACAGGTGTACTTTGCTGGAATCTCCCCTCCCCTTTCAAAGGAAGATTTTACGGTCAAGGTTTCTGGCATCGATGGCTTTTCCTGAACGCATCCGCATAAAGCAACAATCAGGGCCAAGGCAATTATTGCTCTCATACTCAATTATTCGCTTAACTGCTATTAATTTCTGTCACCCTATGTTCTCAACCTCCTTCCCCATCAACCAACCCCTAACTACTTCCTGAACCTCAGTATGACAAAGAGGGCCAGCAGCAGTGCAGAGATTACTGGTAAAATCAGCAAAGGGTCAAAGGCTGGCCCAATCTCCTTTACCTCCTTAATTTCAGGGACATAAGCTGGCCTGTAGACGCCTTTTTCTTCAGCGACAAATCTCCCAGCAATCTCGCTCAGCTTCAATGCAACGAAGGCTATAGCTGATACTGCCGCTCCAACAAAGGATGCGATGGATGCAGCAACCTCCATCCTTATTCTCTTCTCTCCCTTTGGTGTGATGCGGTAGTAAACCCACTTTCCCCTCTCAACCCTCTCCACCAGTCCAGCGTCGCTGAGCTTGGATAAATGATAGCTTACAGTGGTTTTGGAGTAGCCAGTAATCTTTGCAATTTCAGATGGTGTGTGTGGCCTTTCAGCCAGCTTCGAGAGAATCTGAACCCTCGTGGAGGTGAACAGCTCAATCACAGATTAAATTCGCTGTCCTTACCCAATAAATTTTTGGTTTCGTAATAAACTATAAAACCAGCGTAATGACTCCGAGCGAGGCCATTAACACTACAAAGCCTGCAATGCAAACACCTGCGGAAATGAACAGGAAGGCCTTAAGTCGGTTTAGCTGAAGCAGAAATGCCAGCAAAGTTCCAGTCCAGGCTCCAGTTACTGGCAGAGGGATGGCAACAAAGAGAGTCAGGCCGAGATAGCCGTACTTCTCCACAATCTCCTTTCTCCTCTCCACCCTCCCAACAACCCATCTGTAAATTCTCTCCAGAAGGCTGATTCTGGTGGCTATTCTGATGAGGTAGTCAAGCAAAAGGAGCAGAAAAGGAACTGGAAGGAGGTTGCCGAGAACAGATACAGCATAGGCCTCAGCGGGATGAAAGCCGTAATAGAGGGCCAGCGGTATGGCTCCTCTCAGCTCAGAGAAGGGCATGGCAGACAGAAACAGCACGACAAGGAGGTTAAAATCCACTTTCCACACCCCTCACGAGGTTCAAAAGCGTCTCATTAACGGGACAACTGACTCCAAGCTCCCTGCCCTTTCTTACTATCGCTCCGTTGATGAACTCTATCTCAGTTCTCCTCTTAAGCTCAAAGTCCTGCAGCATTGAGGATTTGTTCTCAGCGGTCATCTCAGCCACCCTCCTCACCTCCGAGACTGCATCGAACTCGTAGCCCATTCTCGCCATAACAGCCTTTCCCTCCTCTGCAACTGCCCTCGCAACCTCCCAGAGATTGGGATTTCTAACAACCTCTCCATTTCTGACTCTGCAAAGGGCAGTTATTGGATTTATCGCCGCATTAACCACTGCCTTAACCCATATCCTGAACTCTATGTCCTCCACAACCTCAGCCCTTATCCCTGACTTCCTCAGAACTTCCACAACCATCTTTGCATCATCGCTTATTCTGCCATCCATCTCACCAATGTAGGTGTAGCCCTCTCCAGCGTAAACCACATGACCAAAATCCCTGAGATTGGCTGCGTAGGTTGTAACACCACCAAGAACTCTTCTGCAATACTTGGAGAGAATCTCCTCGTTCCCTATGCCGTTCTGAAGACTGCAAACCACTCCCGCATCAACTTCCGAGAGCTTCTTCGCCGCAGCCTCTGTGTCGTAGGCCTTTACGGTTACAAAGGTTATGTCCGTATTCTCAGGCCTGTCTGTGCAGTAAACCTCAAGCTCCGCTTCCATCAGTCCTGAAACCCTCAAACCCTTCTTCAATGCCTCAAGCTGCTTACCCCTTGCCACGAACACAACTTCGTATCCAGCAAGCTGAATCAGTGCCCCGAAAAGGGAGCCGAGTGCACCAGCCCCATTATCTGAACCTTCATTGTCAGAAAATCTGCACAAAGAATATTAACCTGCTGCTTACTGCATCACATGAACGTCACACCATGGGAAGTCGAGGGAGTCATAGACTACAACAAGCTCATCGAAGAATTCGGAATGCGGCCCTTCAGCGAAGTTCTGGATGAAATAGAGAATCCTCACATTCTTATGCGAAGAGGAGCAATTTTCGGACACAGAGACTACTGGAGAATTGTTGAAGCAATGCAAAGGGGTGAGCCGTGGGCAGTCATGTCAGGATTCATGCCCTCTGGCCTTCCTCACTTCGGCCACAAGATGACGATGGACGAGATTGTGTGGCATCAAAAGGCAGGAGGCAAAGCTTCGTAGCCATTGCAGACATGGAGGCACACTCGGTCAGAGGCTTAAGCTGGGAGAAGACGAGGGAGCTGGGAATGCTTTACATAAAGTCCATCATTGCCCTCGGCCTGAATACCAATGCCGTAATCTACTACCAGTCTAAAAGCTCCTACGTCAAGGATTTGGCATTCGAGCTTTCCTCAGAGGTCAACTTCAGCGAACTGAGAGCAATTTACGGTTTCAACTCTGACACAAGTCTTGCAAAGATGTTTATCACTGCCGTTCAGGCTGCAGACATCCTCCACCCTCAGCTTGCCGAATTTGGGGGGCCTAAACCTGTGGTTGTGCCTGTGGGGGCTGATCAGGACCCCCACATGCGCCTGACGAGAGATTTGGCAGCGAGGGCGAGCGTATTCAGCTTCGAACCAATCGAAAATGGATTGAGAATAAGGAGCAGAAAGGGGGCCGAATTCCTCAAAAACCTTGAAGGGCTTGAATTTGACAAGAAGTTCTATGAGGAGCACGTTGACGTTTTTGGAGAGGCTGAGAAGATTGAAAGGGCTGTGAGGAAAATTGAAGTTGAGATCGGAGGTTTTGCCTTCGTCCCGCCATCCTCAACCTACCACCGCTTCACCACTGGCCTGACTGGGGGGAAGATGAGTTCCAGCAAGCCTGAAAGCTACATTTCCCTGCTTGACCCTCCAGAGGAGGGGGCAAAGAAGGTTATGAAGGCCTTTACAGGCGGGAGAGCGACGGCAGAGGAGCAGAGGAAGCTGGGTGGTGAGCCGGAGAAATGCGTTGTTTTCGAGCTTTACAGCTACCACCTCATTGAGAGGGACGAGGAGCTTAGGCAGATAGAGGCTGACTGCAGAGAGGGAAAGTTGCTCTGCGGGAAATGCAAGAAGATGGCTGCAGAGCTCGTCAAAAACTTCCTGAAAGAGCATCAGGAAAAATGGAAGCTGTTGATTTGAGCGGCTACACCATAATTGGCTAAGCGTCGATTCTCAAATCCTTCACATACACACCTTCCCCTTTCCACGTACCCAACAACCTCGCCCTCGCAGTGCTTCCTAAGCTCCTCCACCTCTCCTTCTGGGAGAATGACCACGAATCCCATCCCCATGTTGAATGTTCTGTACATCTCAGCCTCATCAACTTCACCCAATTTTTGAATGAACCTGAAAATCTCCTGCGGTTTTAGAGGCTTGTCAATCACATACTTCATGTTCTTCAGTCTTTTCAGCTTAAGCAGCCCGCTTCCTGTTATGTGGGCAAGGCCGTGAACCTCGCAATGCTTTACAATATCAAGAACCTCCATGTAAATCCTCGTTGGAGTTAGCAGCTCCTCTCCAATTGTTTTATCACCAAACTTATCGTGATAGCTCAGCCCAGAAGCCTCCACAACCTTTCTTGCCAGTGTAAGCCCATTGCTGTGAATCCCACTGCTTGGTATGGCGAAAATCACATCTCCTTCCTCTATCCTCTCCCCTGTAATAATTCCATCCTTCTTAACCCATCCTATGGCAGTTCCAGCCAAATCGAAGCCCTTAACGATTTCTGGGAGCGTTGCAGTTTCCCCACCAAGTAAAGTTATGTTGGCAATCCTGCACCCCTCTTCCAACCCCTTCGCAATTTCAGCCATAACCCACTCATCAGGCTTCTCTATGGCTATGTAGTCCACCATTGCCAGGGGCTCAGCACCTATGGCGAGCAGATCGTTGACGTTCATTGCAACGCAGTCTATCCCAACAGTATCGAATTTCCTAATTGCCTCAGCAACGAGAATCTTGCTGCCAACACCATCAGTAGTTATTGCTATGCCAAAATCCCCGCAGTCTATCACACCAGCGTAGTGTGAGGTTAAAATGGGCCTTCCAAACCCACTCCTTACGTGCTTTATTACCCTGGCGAGGGATTTTATTGCCTTCTCCTCCTCCCTGATGTCAACTCCAGCCTTGGCGTAGTCGAACTTTGGCATGATTCAAGTCGGAAAAGTCTTTTTAAAAGGTTGCCCATTAAAGCTGTGAACCCACCTGAGGCAATCGAGCTGATGGAGAGGGAAGCGATAAGAAGAAAAGCCCCAGTTTACCACCTTAAGGCAGAAATAAAAACGCCTTTCCAGCATCTCGTAGCTGCTCTGCTCAGCTCAAGGACAAGAGATGAGGCAACTGTCAGAGCAGCACAGAGACTTTTTTCGAGGGTTAAAAGTCCAGAGGATTTGCTAAAAATGAGTGAAGAGGAGATTGAGGAGCTGATAAAGGGTGTGGGATTTTACAGGGTTAAGGCGAGAAGGCTGAGGGAGCTGGCGAAGAAGCTGGTTGAGGAATACAACTCCGAGGTGCCATTAAGCTTTGAAGAGCTCATCAAGCTGCCCGGAATTGGCAGAAAGTCCGCAAACGTGGTTCTGGCCTACAGCGGGATTCCAGCAATCCCTGTTGACACCCACGTGCACAGAATAGCCAACAGACTCGGATGGGTAAGGACAGCAAGACCAGAGGAGACGGAGGAGGAGCTTAAAAAGCTCTTTCCCGTTGAGTTCTGGGACAAGGTTAACAGAGCGATGGTGGGATTTGGCCAGAGTGTATGCAAACCCCAAAAACCACTCTGCGAGGAGTGTCCCATAAAGGATTGCCCGAGGATTGGTGTCAAATGAACTACCTTGTAATTCTGATTCCTATTCTCTTCAGCTTCCACCAGATTTTCGTCAGGCTTGGTAGCAGAGAGGCTGAGACTGCAAGCGGGATTTATGTAAGCCTTCTTGCTTCTACGGTAATTTTTCTGCCTTCAATTCAGCATCCAACACTCGATGGGAGATTTCTGCTCTACATGTCTCTTGCAGGAGTTCTGCACTTCTTTGTCGCAAGAATCTGCTTCTACCACGCCATAAGCAGGATTGGAGCCAACTTGTCTGCTCCACTGTCTGCAACAAGGGTATTCTTTGCTGCGCTTCTGGGCATATTCGTTGGGGAGTATCTGACGCTGAAGGTTGTGGTGATGTCTCTGCTTATATTTGCGGGAATAGTGCTCATTTCGAGGCCGAAGGGTAAGGCTGATGCACTTGGCGTTGTACTGGGCATTCTCACTGGCTTCTTCTCTGCCCTGTCCTCCTACTTCGTCAAGTTTGGGAATGCTGTTGATTACAATCCCCTCTTTGCTATATTTCTCGGATTTGCACTTTCGACGGTTTTGATGACACCCATAGCCTTAAGAAGAGATATGCGCAACACAAGTGTACTTCGCTGCCGGAGTTGTCGTTGGGGTTGCTCACTTCATCCGATATGTGGCACTTAAAGACGTCCCCGTAACAATCGTGGAGCCGATTACAAGCTCGTATCCGCTTTTTACATTGCTTTTGTCAGCCATTTTCCTGCGAGAAGGGGAGGTTTTCACAGCAAGAGCAATAGCAGGAACGTTGCTCATCCTAACAGGAATCTACATTCACTACGCCTAAACAAAATCCTTAAAAAGACGTTTGAAGAATAACCAAATGCTTCAAGCCCCCCTGCTCCCCTTCCTTGCAGCCTTTGTAATAGGACTTATCTGCTCACCAGGCCGGGTGACGGGAGCCTTTCTCCTCCTCCCATTCCAGCTAAGCGTTCTTGGAGTCACCTCTCCTGTTGCAAACTCAACAAACCTGCTCTACAACATTCTTTCAATTCCTGGAGGGGCGTACAATTTCTGGAGAGAGAGGAGGTTTCTGCACCCACTCGCTCTTGCCCTTGTTCTCGGCTACCTACGGAATGTATCTCGGCTCGCTCGTCAGAGTTAACCTGCTCGGGGATGTCAGAGCGTTCAAAGTTTTTGTAGCCATTGTGCTACTTTATCTCGGAATAAGGCTGATTTTCTCAAAATCGCACCGCATAGAAGGAGAAATGAGAATCCATAAGGTTTCACCCCTGAAGGTAGAGTTCAGCTTTGCTGAAGTGAACTTCTCTTTCAATCCGCTTCTGGTTGCCTCAATGTCGTTCCTTATCGGGATAATTGCTTCTGCCTACGGAGTTGGTGGAGGAGCGCTGATGGCACCAGTTCTCGTTTCGCTCTTCGGCCTGCCAATCAAGGCCATTGCCGGAGCAAACCTCGTAGGGACTTTCTCGGCATCCCTCTTTGGAATAGCAAGCTACACCTCCCTCGGATACCCTCCTGATTTGCAAAACGGAGTGGCAATGGGGCTTGGTGGGGCTATTGGAATATTTGCAGGCTCAAAACTTCAGGGAAGAATTGAAGAGAGAAAGCTAAGAATTCTTCTCTCTGTCCTGATTATCGGAATCTCTGCCAGATATTTCTTAGAGTACATTATCGGCATCTTTAGTAACTCAACTTGAAGGAGTTGGGAGTTTGGCAGAGACGAGGAGGTTTCAAAAGGCCTAGACCAGCTTTTAAAGGCCGTAAGGGCCGGCAAAAAGTTAACCACCCATTGCCCTCTCAATGGCCTTCTCCACCGCTCTCTTGTGGGCTCTTGCTGCCCTGTGAATTCCCCCTTCATGACCTCTCGAAGCCAGGCAGGGGTAGATTTGAGTGTAGTAGCCAGCCTTTGTTGGCGCTTCATCAACGCTCAGCCCCTTGATTTTCTCCGCAACGTAGTAGGTTGCACCGCAGAATGCAGCCCTCCTGACCCTGACATCCTTTATTCTCCCATCCTCAACCTCCACGTCAACCTCAGGAGCGCCGAAGTGCTCGAAGAACTCCCTCGTTTTCTCATCCTCAACCTTCGGCGTGGCGCAGCAGATCTCCTCCCAAACAACCCTGACTCCCCTTTTCTCTCCCTCCTCCTTAAGCTGCCTGTAGGCTCCTCCCTTTGCCCCTCCTGAAACGACGATGAGCCTGATTCCTCTCTCAGCTGCCTGCTTTATCAGTTCGAGGTTGATGTCGGGGTGAGCTGCAAAGGAAACGATCATGTCAACCTCAAAGTCCTCTGGCAGCTTCAAAAACTGCTCAGGCTCATCTATGAGCTCTGGCAGCTCCTCTGGCAGCTCGTAGACCTTAACTTCAAAAAACTGCGAGAACATCCTGATGTCGTCCTGCCTCTTTCCCTTTCTCGTTATCACGCCGAGCTTCATTGAACGAGCTCCTCAATCCTCTTCTTTATCTCCTCGAAGGGTTTCAGATCACAGAGTTTGTAGGGCGGGATGTTTTCCAGATCAGCTTTGACAAAGCACTGGTCGTAGGGAATCACGCCCAGTATAGGATAGTTTATGCCAGAAATAAGTTCTCTCGCCTTTTCAGACTCTATGAACTTGTTTACAACCACAGCAATTCTCTCAATCCCAATGTCCCTGCCGAGCTTTTCAATCCTGTCAAGGGTCTCAACAGCCCTCGTTCCTGGCTCAATTACAGCGATCAGCAAATCCACCCCCTGCCCGTTCCCTGCCCGAGTGCTCTACTCCTCGCTTCCATGTCCAGAATCAGCACTCCTCTCTCTTGAAGATGCATGCCTGAGTATCGCCCTTAAAAAGGCATTTTCAGGGCAGAAGCATCCCTCTCCTCCCTTCTCAATTGTTCCGAGAACGAGAACTCTGACTCCATCCTCGTTATAGACTGAGTAATCCTCAAAAACGTCGTCAACCTTTGGATTGAGCTTGTATGTCCCCATCGGCCCAACAACCCTCTTCTCTATGATTTCGTGGAGCTCAGATAAGGGCTTTGGCTTCTCCTTAACACCCAAGGCTGAAGGAAGGTTAATGTCGGCATCGCAGTCAATTGCCGTAACCCGGTAACCGTACTTGGCAAAGAGATGAGCGAGAGTTGCGGCGAGGGTTGTTTTTCCGACACCCCCTTTGCCCGATATCGCAATCTTCATCGCCAAATCTCTACAGGACTGTTAAAGAATTTTCTTTATTTTCTCGTACTCCTTCAAAAGCGTGGTTTTTCTGTAACCATGGTCAATGAAGTCCCACGGCAAGAGTGAATCTGGGTCGATTGGTTGCAAATACTCCCCAAACTTCCTGTAGCTTGCACCTTCAAGCATCTGGGCAACTTTTCTGTCTCCTCTCGACAGGATTGTCTGTATGGCGAACTCTCTGAATCCTGAAACGTCAGCCTCTATGCCAGCTCTCCTCGCCTCTCTCTTAAGATAATCCAGCTTCTTTTTAAGCGCGGAAATCCCTTCTTTCACGTCCTCTCTCCCGCCAAACCCCATCCACTGCAGCGGTGTGTGGGGCTTGGGGGACAAGGGGGTTTACTGAGATCTCAACTCTTCCCTCGCCTCTCTCTTAAGATAATCCAGCTTCTTTTTAAGCGCGGAAATCCCTTCTTTCACGTCCTCTCTCCCGCCAAACCCCATCCACTGCAGCGGTGT
>LZCG01000185.1_pt1 | contig 11930 bp, 20 predicted proteins | sample 768541 | NCBI WGS metagenome assembly LZCG01 (sample SAMN05200874, study PRJNA324366) | oil field metagenome | isolation source: sample BH-FW-1 from oil reservoir | place: India: Bombay High | collected 2015-07-11
AGAGTATGGCGTTGCAGTTTTAAAAAGCCCCGTCCCGGAAGGGCGGGGCTTTTTACTGCTTCACGTCTTTGCGAGGGGCACTCTATTCCGTTATGTCTGCAGCCCGACTGGCCTGCCTGCTGCAGGGCCTCGAGCGCGAGGACCATTATTTGAAATTACGATTTTTATCCTGAAATCCTGCCTTCTTTCTGTAAAAACCGAAAGCAACCTCAACTGCAAGATGCTCACTCAAAAGGATAACGCCCCCTGTTAGGGGGCGTCACAGCCTATGATCCGCGACAGCGGGCTTATCTTCGGTGCTCAAAAGCCCCTTCTATACTGCATTTCAGTGCAGGAAGAGAGTTTTCGCAACAAAAGTGCTCTTTTGTTGCGACAGTTGTCCGGCCGGTCTGCCATCTTTTCGGCTACCGTCACCATGAAAGAAATGCCTCCGGCCTGGCCTTCCGGCCCGGAGGTAGGCTCCGGCCCGGAAGGAGGAGGGATGCCGTTAGAAATCACACACGAAGACTTCATGACGCCGGAACAGGTTCTCGCTCTGAAGGAGTACTGCCGCAAGAACGCGCAAGACCCGGCCTTGGACGGGCGGAAGAACCCGGTGCGTGACTGGGCGATCCTTCACGTTGCCCTCGATACGGGGTTGCGTGTCTCGGAGATCTGTTCCTTAAGGATTCGTGACTGTATGCTCGATCACGGGAACGCCTCCCTGATCGTCCGTCACGGAAAAGGGAACAGGAAGCGGGGGGTAAAGATCGGAAGCGCACTGCGCCAGCACTTGCTGGAGTTCCTTGCCTGGAAGGAGAAGAACGGAGAATCGACTGCGGGGCGTGCCCCTCTGTTCGTCTCGTCGCGCACGGGCGGACCGCTCACCCGCAGTGCGGTCTACCGGATCTTCAAGGCCGTTGCGGAAGAGATCGGTCTTCCCAAGCGGTTTTCCATCCATTCCTGCCGGCATACCTACGCCTCCCTCCTCTACCGTGCCTCCGACTACAACATCCGTCTCGTCCAGAAGCAGCTCGGGCACCGCTCCATCCAGACGACACAGATCTATGCGGACGTCCTCAACGAGGACGCGATGATTGCGGTGGATAGGCTTCCGCAGTGAGAAGATAGGGCCAATAACACCGCTCTTCCCGCACTAACGCTCTCCCACAATAGGGACTCTACCGGCTAGATCGCTTCGGAACGCTTGCTTGTATCGAAGAGCACACCGCTTGGATCTCGACAACTTGTCAAACAGTTACTATAGTATAATTATTGCCGTATCCCTAACGGAGCGGGGCGAAGAAGAGCGCGGTCAAGCGGCAAAGGGAGGAGAAAGCAAGACCTGATACTTCGATACTTGCCCGGGGAAGATAGGGAGAATGGAACACGCACGGGTTGGAAAGTTGTTTCTAGTTCTCTTGCTTCTAGCAACGGTGCGGTCTGTCGCGCTGCCGCTGCTTGAGGTCAACCTTGGGTTTTCTGGTCGCTTCGTCCCCGGGAGGATGACGCCGGTTCGGCTCATCGTCTCCGGGGTCAAGCACCCGTTTTCCGGCTCCTTCCGCATTGTTCAAGATATCGGAGACGCCTGGCGAGGAAAGGCGTCAAGCCTTCTAGAGATCCCGATTCCGTCGATCACTGATGGGGAGTATGAGGAGCTTCTCCCGTTGTATGATTTCACTCATCCGTTGCGGGTCTCCCTTTGCACGGCCGATGGAACGGTCGTAGCAACCGCGGAGTTGATACTTCGCGGCCGCCAGCGGGGGGCCGCGTTTCCACTTGTCGTCGGCGCGTCTCCTTTCCCGTTTGTCCCCGAGGCTGTTGTAGTCGCTCCTGCGGAGCTTCCGCGCTATTGGCTCGCATACGAAGGGGTGAGCACCCTGTGGATCGGCCGTGTTCGCAACGGGTTGACCACGACGCAGTGGGAAGCGATCACCCGCTGGACGATCGCCGGCGGGTCCCTCATCATCTTCAGTGGAGCGGACTTCTACCCTCTCGACTCACCCCTCTTGCGGGATCTACTCCCGATCTCCGATCCCTCTTTAGTGAAGGACGCAGACGGTATCCCGGCTCTCCGCGGCGAGGAACGAGCCGGAGTGCGATGCCTTCTTGAGCGTGACGATGGGTCACCCCTCCTCCTCCTCCTGCGGCGCTACGGGGCTGGGACTGTCCTTCTCGTGACAACAAGTGCGTTTGATCTTACAGCGGGGCAGACCACTGCGGTGGCCGAGCAGGTCCCTCCGGCGGAGCTTGTCTCCCTTACGGACGTAAATGCTGACCTGTTGGAGGAGGTAACGATCAACCGGCCAGGGTTCCCCGCAGCGACCCTTGTTGTCGCCTTAAGTCTCATAAGCCTGTCTGTGATCGTCTCGCGGGTTAGGAACCCTGAACGGACTGTCATTGCACTCGTCGTTGTGGTCGCGCTGCTCTCGCTTTCATCGGGTTTGTATCTAAACCGGGCAAAAGTGGCTAATGATGTATATGTATTAAAGACGACATTATCGGCTGGAAATTCGCTCGGTTATATAGGTAGTCAATACGGTTTCTTTGCCACGCGCACCACCCCGGTCCGCTACCCGCTCGAGGGGGCGGTTCCAGTTTGGAGGAGCTTCCGCGCAGTCTGCACGCAGGATCCTACGACATTGATTGGGTGAGTGGTGAGGGTCTCTCGCTTCGATTAGGCCGTGGTGAGAGGCGGACCCTGCGGGGTGGGGGAGCGTGCTCGCTTCCGGTCAGTATTCGGTTCGCAGGGGACGAACAGGTCGAGATCGAGAACGGTCTGGACACTGCGTTGCATGAGGCGTACCTCCTTGTGGACGGTGAGGCGTTCCCCCTCGGTGAGGTCGTTACGGGGAAGAGGAGCTATACCCTGGATCGCAGCCTCCCCGGGGGGGAGATCGAATTGCGGGACGCAAGCCTGGCGACGCTCTACAGCGCGATCAGATCACGCTATACTACGAAGAGCGGTGTGTGGTTGATCGGAGGATGCGTATCGGACTCACTTGCACAACACGACGGGGTGCGCTTAAAAGTGAGAGATGTGTCCCTCTACATCATCTTCGGAGGCGGTTATGGCTAAAGGATACCGTCTGATCGATAAGGAGGGGGTTCAGCCGTTCACGAGCCTCCTTCTCTTCTGTGGAATAGCCCTTCTCATCTCCATTCCGGCGGCGCAGCGGGTGAAGGACTTCGGTAGGCTCGCCCTCCTCTCCGGGGTTCCGATCTACTTCTACGTGCAGGCCCTGTTCATGGGGATCCTCGGCCTCAACCTGGGGGCGACGAGCGCCAAGCGCGGTGAGAAGGGAGGGGGCTCATCATCTGCCTCGGAGGGCGGGTCCTCCTCGCGCAGCTGCTCACCTTCCCTTACCTCCTGTTCGAGCGGGCGCTCTACCCCGGGCGGGAGGGAATGATCGCTCTCTTCCTGCTCTACACGACGATCGTCTCCCTTCTCTGCGCGGTGGCGAGTCGCCTGATCGAGGAGCCGTGGAAGCGCACCTCCTCGCGGGGGTTCTTCTTGAAGTACACTCTGTTTACGATCTACTGCATCGCGCCGTGGGGATTCCTTCCCCTGTTGAGCCGTTGGGTATGGTCGATTCGCTCCTTCGCGGGGAGAGTCCTCTCCTCCTCCTGGGATACTTCGTCCCGTTCGCCCTCCTTGTGGGGATGATCTTTGCCGCTGGTCAACTCTTGAAGGGGGAAGGCGATGGATAGATTCCCGCGGCTTGTGCAACGGATCGAGCGGCGTGCACGCTGGTTGCAAGGGATGCGTTTTGCCGGGATCGGCCTTCTCGTCGGGGGGACGTGTGCCCTCCTGGTTGCGTGGTTATACCACCTGGGGATTCTTATCCTCGATCGGCCCCCGTGGGGAGCTTGCTCGGGTCTCCCATCCTCTGCTCTCTCGTCCTCTACCTCTTCGGTCGGAGGAGGGATCTATCTCTCGCACAGACCCTCCTGCGGATCGACCTTGCTCTTGGGACGGGGGAGCGACTGAGCTCCCTGTACGAGCTTCACCTCCGCGGGGGGAGGAGTGCTTTCCGCGACCGCTTGGAAGCCAGCCTGCGTAGTCATCCCATTGCGTGGAAGAGAGGTCTCCCCGTCGATCTCTCCCGCCTCGGGCTGATGATGGGGGGGGAGCCTCGCCCTCCTCGGCGCATCCCTCATCATCGTTCTTGCGCCGCCGTCTTTCTCGGTCCCGGTCATGGAAAGATCCACCGATAGCGTGGTGGCCCCGCCGGAGTCGCGCCGGACCTCTTCTTCCCCTGAGCAGCCGCCCGCAACCCTTCATGAGGCGGATCGGGCTTCGGCTTCTCAGGGAGAGGAAGGAGGGCATCCCGACCAGGGGCTCGAGGACGTCCTATCCAACCTTTGGAGCAGCCCTGATGCCGAAGGTCTCTCCCACGTTGGGAACGCGGTGCCAGATGAGCTCTTGGAGGAGCAGCGGGAGCTGGCACAGGCGCTTTCCGAACTTCTCTTCCGGATCGAAGAGAGGTTGGCTGAAGAAAAGGGGAGCGGGCTCACCGAGGAGGAGCGAAGAGCCCTCGCTGACCTCGCCGAGCAGCTCGGAGGAGGGAGCCCCTTAGGGCGGACCCTGCGCGAGCTTGCGACCGAGGAAGACACTGGAGATCTCTCCAGGCGACTGGAAAAGATCCGCGGCCTGGCGGAATCGCTGCGTGGTCCGCAGGAGACCCCTACCCGGGAGACGGTCACTGGAGAGCCTCTCCCCTCTGAGGATGATGAGCGGACGCTCGCATGGTCGCCGCCGGAACCCGGGGACGAGGAGATCCCACCCGATGAGATCACCGGGAGAGCACAGAGGACCGCCCCCTCCACCGGCGGCGGGGACGATGAGCAGAGTGACCACCTGGCGCAAGGGGATGAGGAGCTCTTCGGCGGCGAGGAGGGGGCTCCCGGTGGAGAGGTGCCGACTGAGCGGACCCCTGGCTTCCTCCCGTTCGATCTGGCGGGGACGGTCGGGGAGAGCGGTGAGTTTCGCGACTTCGTAACGAAAGGGGTCCCGCTCGAACCGACCCCGACAGAGGAGGCGGAAGAGTCGGGGTTCTCCGTCGATTACGAGGCGCTGCGCGCCCTCCTCGAGGGGCGCGCCATCCCGGCTGAAGCGCAAGACGTTGTCCGTACGTACTTCGAGACGATCACACAAGGAGGACCATGATCACGGAGAAAGACCTAGAGAGAGCAGAACAGGTGTGCACCCGGCTGCAAGGAGCGATCGAGGGGGTGATCGTCGGTCACGAGCGCGTGATTCGGTCTACGTTGATCACCCTCCTCTGCGCAGGGAACCTCCTCCTGGAGGGGGTTCCAGGGCTGGGAAAGACCCTGCTCGTCCGTGCGCTGGCGAGCGCACTCTCGTTGCGCTTCTCGCGTATCCAGTTTACCCCTGACCTGATGCCGGCCGATATCCTGGGGACCGATATCATCACGAAGGACGGAGGGGAGCGGCGCTTTATCTACTCTCCTGGCCCTATCTTCGCGCATGTCGTCCTCGCCGATGAGATCAACCGCGCGACCCCGAAGACGCAGTCGGCCCTGCTCGAGGCGATGGAGGAACGCACGGTGACGGTGGGTAAGAAGACTATCCCCTGGAGGAACCGTTCATCGTCCTGGCGACGCAGAACCCGATCGAGATGGAGGGGACTTACCCTCTCCCTGAGGCCCAGGTCGACCGGTTCCTGCTGAAGGCATCAGTGGAGACTCCCTCCCTCGACGAGCTGGTAATGATCGCCGAGCGAAACACGGAAGGAGCTGGGTTGGTCCTTCCCTCTCCGGTGGCGACCGGGGAGGAGATCCTCGCCTGCAGGCGTGTGGTGCGCGAGATTCCGATCGCCGAGGAGCTGCGCCGCTACATCGGACGCCTCGTCCTTGCCACTCATCCGACAAGTCCTTACGCGCCCGGCAAGGTGAGCAAGTACGTTGAGTACGGGGCGAGCCCACGGGCGGCGATCGCCCTCATCCGCGGGGCGAAGGCGCATGCCTTCCTTGCCGGTGAGCCGAACGTGCGCCGGGTCGATATCGAAGCGGTCTTCCTTCCCGCTCTGGTCCATCGAGTGATCCTCAACTTCAGGGGGGAGGCCGAAGGGATCGCGGTGACCGACCTCCTTCGTGAGGTATGGGAGAAGACGGCGGTGGTCTGATGGACCCGTTGATCGATGAGGCGTTCCTGCAGCAACTTACTCATCTGAAGTTCATCGTCAAGGGACGGCGGAAAGGCCACCTGGCCGGGGCTCACCCTTCCCCGCGTGCCGGGGTGAGCCTGGAGTTCGCCGACTACCGCGACTACACGCCGGGGGATGACTTCCGCTACATCGATTGGAAGATCGTTGGCCGGCTCGATCGTGTCCTCGTGAAGATGTTCGTACGAGAGGTGGACCTTCCGATCGCGCTTCTCCTCGATCTCTCCGCTTCCATGCACCTGGGAGACCCGCCCAAGGTGACCTACGCCGCCCGCCTCGCCGCCGCTCTCGCCTACCTGGGGCTGCGCGAGCTCGATCGCGTCGGCCTCTACCCGTTCACCGACCACCTCCTCCCCGCGATCGCGCGCGGCACGGGATGAGCCAGATGGCGCACATCCTCCGTGCTCTGCACGGTGTCTCGCCGCGGGGACGGACCTCTCTCGATCGGGTTCTGACCGAGTTTGTCGCTCACTCTCGCGAGAGCGGGCTCGTCTTCCTCATAAGCGATCTATTGAGTGAGGACGGGTACGAGGAGGGGTTCTCCCGCCTCCTTCATCGTGGGGATGAGGTGGTGGTGATCCAGGTCGTCGATCCGGAGGAGCTCCATCCGACCGTTTCGGGGAGCACGCGCATCACCGACTCGGAGACGCTCCGCCACCTCGATCTCACGGTGGGGGAAAGGACCCGCGCCCAGTACGAACGGCGCCTCACCTCCTACCTCACCGCATTGCACACCTTCCTGGCCGATCACCGTATCCCCTACATCCTCGCCCCGACCGACCTCCCCCTCGATCGATTGATCCACGAGCGGTTACGTAAACAGGGGGTGCTCAAGTGATCCTAGGCAATCCAGGTGCCCTCTATCTTTTCACCCTTGCTCTTGGAATCATCCTCCTCTACTTCCTCCGTACCTATAGCCGCTACTACGAGGTCTCGGCCCTGTTCTTGTGGGAAGGGCTCGCGGGCGATCCGCGCACCCGCGCAGCACGGATCAAACGCAAGATCGATCCGCTCCTCCTCATCCAACTCCTTGTCCTCGCCCTCGTTACCCTGGCTGTGGCCCAGCCTCACTGGTGGGGACGGCCCCCCACCTATCCGGGATGGCGATCGTCCTCGACGGGAGTGCGAGCATGCGCACCCGCACCGAGAGCGGGGTGACCCGTTACGATCTTGCTCGTGAAGAAGCGATCACTCTCCTCGATACCTATCCGACGAGCCCGGTGGCACTGATTCAGCTCTCCTCCTCCCCGCAGGTGCTTGTTCCCCTCACCGAGGATCATGATCAGGCGCGCATCACTCTATCAGCGGCACAGCGACCTGGGGTGCGGACGGCACGGCGGCGATGCTACAGGGACTTCTCACGAGCCAGGGCGGACGCGCAGGCTTCGAGCGGGTCGTCTACCTCACCGATCGGCCGCTTGCAACGCCGCTTCCCGGGGTGGAGGAACGGATCGTCACCGGCGGGGAGAACGCGGCGATCACCGCATTCACAGTGCGCGAGGATCCCGACCTACAGGGAGTCACCGCGTTCGCCAAGGTGAGGAACGATACCTCCGCCTACTACGATGCGATCTTGCGGGTGAGCGACGGTGCAGACGAGGTGCAGCTGTCGGCCCTCCTCCCTCCGGGAGAAGAGCGGGTGTTCGTCCTCCCCTTCCCAGGGGCGCACGGCCCGACGTTCACTGCGACGCTCGCACCACAAGATGACTTTACCGGAGATGACGTTCGCTACTTCACCCTCAACCGCAGTCTGACCTTGCGGGTACGGTGGGTCGGGGAGCAGAATCGTTACCTCGAAGCGGCCCTGCGCGCCGTGGGTGTCTGACCTTTGTGAGCGAGGAGGACGACGAGCCGGTCGATCTCACAGTTTCCTATAACACCGAGCTGCCCGCTGAAGCATCGGGGAACATCCTCCTCGTCCACGCCGGGTTGCACGGCCTCGTCACGATCGGAGAGGAGACGGATGGCGGGAAGGTCTCCATCGTGCAGCCGGACGATCCGCTCCTTCATCTGGTCGATCCGCTCGCTTCCGGATCCGTTCTACCCCGCGGGTTGAGGTGGCAGGGAGCGGCGTGACGGTCCTTGCGGTTGGGGGCGAGCCGCTCCTCTACCGGTCGAGCGGTGCGAATCGCAAGATCGTCCTGATCGCGCCCGATCTTATGCGTACGAACCTCCCGTTGACGGTTGATTTTCCGCTCCTCATACAGAATATCCTAAGAGACCTCTCCACCTGTCCGCACCGGCCAGTCCGAACTGGGCGGTTGTCGGGGAGCCGATCCCGCTTTCCGGGTATGGAGAACCGATCAGGGTGACCGATCCGAGCGGAAGGGCGATTCCCCTCGTTGAGGCCGCTTCGTTCCTCCCCGAGGAGCCGGGGATCTATACGTTGACGACGACGAAGGGGGTCTACCCGCTGGCGGTGAACATCGATCCGGCCGAGTCCGACCCACCCACGCTCGTTTCGACTGATCTCGCAGAGGTGCCGCACGCTGAGGCACAGACCCTCCTTCCCTTATGGCCGCTCTTCGCCGGGCTGGCGGCCCTCTCTCTGGTCATCGAGGCGTTCCTCTACCAGGGGTGGAGACCATGGAGGGGATACCGATGATCCGCTTTCTTCACCCGCTTCTTCTCATCGCTCTTGCGATCCTTCCCGTGCTCTTCTTTCTCGTTCGGCGTAGACGCCGTGGTCTTGCCTGGCGCCTGCTCACCGTCGCGTTCGTCCTCGTTGCGCTTGCCGGGCCACAAGTGGGGGAGGAGGCGACCTGCGGAGAGTGTCGTCTTCCTCATCGATCGCTCCCCGAGTGTCGCGGCGACCACGACCCCTCAGGCGGTGAGCGACCAGGTGGAGGCGATCGTTTCCGCCAACCCGGATCGACGATTCGGCGCGATCGCCTTCGCCAAGCGGGCCGTGGTCACCGACCTGGTCGGAGCACCTCATCTCGCACTTACTACGGAGGTTCCGCTCGGTGAGGCGACCGATCTCGACGCCGCGGTCGTCCTCGCCCTGGCGAGCCTCCCCGAGAGGGGAACAGAGCAGTTCGTTCTTGTGAGCGACGGAAGGATCACAGACGGCCTTACAGAGGCGCTCGCGAGGTGGAGCGCGCAGGGATCCCCGTCTCCACCCTCCCGCTTGGGGAAGTCGCGGAGGATGACGCCGCCCTCGTTTCGCTCGTCCTTCCCCTGAGGTGGAGGTCGGTCGACCGTTTTCGCTTGAGATGACGGTCCTCGCCCACCAGGAGGGCGAGGCAACAATAGCACTCTACCGCGAGGAGGATCTCATCGCTTTGCGCGAGATCTCGCTCCATTCCGGTCTCAACCGGATTCCCTTCACCAACACCCTGATCGATGTCGGCCTCTACACCTACCGTGCGCTGGTCAAACGACCGTCCGATCCGATCCCGGAGAACGACGCCCTCTCCGCGATGGTGCAGACTGTGGAGCGCCCGCAGCTCCTCGTCGTCAGCAAAGGAGAGGAATCGCCGCTCGAGGCGCTCCTGCGTGCGACCGGAAAGCCATTCTCCATCACGAGAACCCTCCCCGACCTGGAGGGACTGGCCGGTTACCGTGAGGTCCTCCTCGCTGGGGTCCCCCTCGCCGAACTTCCATCCCAGGCTGTCGAGACGTTACGAACCTTCGTCGGCGATCTCGGTGGCGGCCTCGTCGTCGTTGAGGGGGAGGAGGCTCTGCGTGGATTCGCCGGCGGCGGGATCGAGAGGATCCTCCCGATCTCCTACACCCTCCCGCAAGAAGGACGCGAGGCGAGCCTGTGCCTCGTCTATCTCCTTGACCGGTCGGCGAGCATGCGTGGACACGCGGAAGGGGCTGCGAAGATCGATATCCTCAAAGAGGCGGTCGCGGCGAGCGTCAACCTCCTCGATGAGGAGACACTGGTGGGAGTGATCGCCTTCGACCGCCACTACGAGTGGCTGGTTCCGATTCAACCGCTCGGAGATGGGAGCATCCTCTATGAGGGTTTGCGTTCACTCGAAGCGACCGGGGGGACCGACCTCTACTACCCGATCGTCGACGCGGTGGACGCGATCGAACCGGTGGAGGCACGGGTGAAGCATATCCTCCTCTTCTCCGATGGGAAGACGGTCGATGAGTACCGCGACTTTCCCAGCTTGTTTGCGAGGCTGGAGGAGCAGGAGGCGATCACCGTATCGGCGATCGGCATCGGCAACACCCCGAACCTCCCCTTGCTCGGAGCTCTCGTCTCCGCCGGGCACGGGACTCTCTACACTGTCTCCGACTTCTCCGCTCTCCCGCAGATCTCCGTCCAGGTGACCCAGAGGCTCAGTCGCAACCGGTTCATCACCGGTGAATCATTCGTGAGCGGTCCGTTAGCCACGGGCGAACTTGCGGAACTCCCTCCGCTCTCTGGTTACGCCCTCACCTACCCCAAGCCGACCGCGGAGACCCTCCTCTGGTCGGGGAGGACCCGATCCTCGCCCGCTGGCGCCTCGGCCTGGGGAGGGTCGCTGTGCTAAACACCGAGCTTGCCGGGAAGTGGTCGGGAGAGTGGCTCTCCTGGGAGAAGGGAGGGCTCCTTCTCGACGCGATCCTCACCACGGCTGAGCCGGTGAGCGGCGTATCGTTTGACCTCCATCCCTCGGTCGAGGTGAGCGATGATGGGATCGACGTCCTGGTCGATGCACGTGATCTTCAAGGGAAGTTCGCGAATTTCCTCGATCTCGAGGCGACCCTCCTTCCGACCGGAGGAACGCAGGCAATGGAGCAGGTCGGCCCCGGCCTCTACAGAACAGCCTTCCCCGCGAAAGAAGAGGGTGGTTACGCCTTACGAATTAACGATCGAACGCGGGATCAACAGGTAATCATACCGATCTGCATCCCCTACCCGGCCGAGTATCGCAAGACCGGGATCGATGAGGAGACGCTACAAGAGATTGCCCGCGCCACCGGGGGACACTTCCTCACAGATGAGATCCTCCCCTCCCCTGCGCCCGGCGGAGAGGCGGTCACCTACGTGGATGTGCACTCCCATCTCCTCCTTGCAGCGCTGGCTCTCTTCCTCGTTGAACTCGCCGTGCGCAAGCTCCCACGAAGGCGGCAAAGACCCTAGGTTTTCACGAGAATCGTGAAGGATGCCCTGCCTTGTAGGCGGGGATGAATTTGCGCAAGTCCTAACCGGACTCGATGTCCAGTTAGGACTGTAATCGCTCTTTCCCACAGCACTTGGGTAACAGGATCGTTCATCGGTAAGTTTGCTTGTTGGAAAGAGTATGAGGAAGGTGTCCCATTAGATCCTTTTTTGGCTTCCGTCGGGGGAAGAGCCAGCACCAGGCCATGCGTCATCTACAAAGTCTGGTGAAGGAAGGGAGAGAATGGGCCGTAGCGGTCGATCTGAAATCGTTCTTTGACGAGATCCCCCATGGTCTCATCCTGAAGTTGATCCGCCGCCTGGGGGTGTAGTAAGTCCAGATTCGGCTACTACACCCCCCAGGCTCACCCCTCTCTCCGATGCTCTGAAACATGATCAAATCGGGTTTTGACCCACAGGAGGCGCAGCGAGTCTGGATCAAGATGAACCGACCTGCCTGTGCCGGCACGGCAGACAGGTGACAATCGGTGATGAGACGGCCGGTGCGATTTGTGATGAACCTTAATTGGTTCAGAGAACGGGGATTAGTGTTCTTGCATGATTCTACAATTGCGTTCTCCCGGACCTGATCGGTTCGGCTACTGATCGAGGAGCGGTATACCTGCCTGCAGCAGGCAGGCCTGGCCGTACGTACCGTTCTG